>UMKD01031586.1_pt1 | contig 18094 bp, 10 predicted proteins | sample 1966221 | NCBI WGS metagenome assembly UMKD01 (sample SAMEA4836167, study PRJEB28245) | human gut metagenome | biome: gut microbiome; material: fecal sample | place: Denmark | collected 2008
CTTTATTAAAGTATTCCGAAACAATCAGATTGTCATCGGGAACAATACCTTTGATAGCGGTAATAATGAACTTGTCTCTGATCCGTGTTTTCAGCTTTTTCAGGTGAGCTTTCAGATATGGAGAAGGAGTGACGAAAATAAGCGTATCAGATTCTTTCACTACATCGTTGATGTTAGAGCTGAAATTGATGCGCTTCATGTCGAACTTTACGCCTGTCAGATAGGCTGGATTATGTCCGAGTCGTTTAAAATCGGCAATGCGGTCGTCGCGCCTCATGTACCAATTGATAGACTCTTCCTGAGCCAGACACATCTTTGCGATGGCTGTAGCCCAGCTTCCTCCGCCCATTATCGCTATCTTACCGGGTAATTTCATTTCTATAAATTAAGAATTAAAAATGAAGAATGAAGAATGGTGCATGAAAGATAGGGAGACAAATGTTCCGGTTCTTCATCACCATTCTTCATTCTTGATTTATTTAATTTTCTGTATCCACTCGGCTACATCGTTTACTGACGGATTAGTCAGTTCCAATTTGTATTTCTTATTGATGCCACAAATATCCTGATGTAATTTCTGCGGATTTACATCTTTCATATCGGCTACCAGGTTGTATCCGGCTTTTTGAATTGCAGGCACCCAGTCTTCGGCAATGCCTAACTCCATGAATTTGGCGGCACTATCTTTTGGTACGACTTTTTCCGGACGCATCTGCGGGAAGAACAATACTTCCTGGATAGTTGATTGTCCGGTCATCAACATAGTAAGGCGGTCCATGCCGATACCCATACCCGAAGTAGGAGGCATGCCGTATTCCAATGCACGGACAAAGTCTTTGTCGATAATCATTGCTTCGTCGTCTCCTTTTTCACTTAGCTTCATCTGATCTTCAAAGCGTTCCAACTGGTCGATCGGATCGTTTAACTCAGAATATGCATTACACAATTCTTTACCGTTTACCATCAATTCGAAACGTTCTGTCAGTTCAGGGTTGGTACGGTGCTTTTTGGTCAGCGGAGACATTTCGATCGGATAGTCAGTGATGAAAGTCGGCTGGATATAAGTTCCTTCACAGAACTCACCGAATATTTCATCGATCAGTTTACCTTTACCCATCGTTTCGTCGATTTCCATATTCAGTTTCTGGCATACTTCGCGGATTTGTGCTTCGTTCATACCTGTCAAGTCGTAACCGGTATGTTCCTTAATGGCATCCAGCATGGTGACGCGTCTGTACGGAGCCTTGAAGTTGATGATATTGTCTCCTACTTTTACTTCAGTAGTACCATTTACGTCCAGACAGATCTTTTCAATCATCTTTTCGGTAAATTCCATCATCCAGTTATAGTCTTTGTAGGCTACATATATCTCCATGCAAGTAAATTCTGGATTGTGCGTACGGTCCATACCCTCGTTACGAAAGTTTTTACCGATTTCATATACTCCCTCAAAGCCACCGACAATCAGACGTTTCAGATACAACTCGCTGGCAATACGCATATAGAGTGGGATGTCCAAAGCATTGTGATGGGTCATGAACGGGCGTGCGGCAGCTCCTCCGGCGATGGCCTGGAGAATAGGAGTTTCTACTTCCATGTAGCCTTTTGAATTGAAATATTCGCGCATAGAACTGTACACCTTGCTGCGTTTCATGAATATATCTTTGATACCTTCGTTTACGGCCAGGTCGACATAACGCTGACGGTAACGGAGTTCAGGGTCTTCGAAAGAGTCGTAAGCCACGCCGTCTTTGTATTTTACGATAGGCAGTGGTTTGATCGATTTGGCAAGTACAGTCAGTTTCTGTGCATGAATACTGATTTCGCCCATCTGAGTGCGGAACACGAAACCTTCAATTCCGATAAAGTCGCCTAAGTCGAGCAGGCGTTTGAACACAGTATTGTACATCTCTTTGTCCTCTCCCGGACAGATGTCATCGCGAGTGATATACACCTGAATACGGCCTTTAGAATCCTGTAGTTCGATAAAAGAGGCTTTGCCCATCACGCGGCGGCTCATCATGCGGCCAGCTACAGATACCTGGCGAGGTGCTTCGTCGTCTTTGAATTCGGCTTTAATATCGGTTGAGAAAGCGTTGGTTACATACTCTGCTGCGGGATAGGGTTCGATGCCCATCGCGCGAAGTTCATTCAGACTGTTACGTCGGATGATTTCCTGTTCACTTAGTTCTAATATGTTCATTTCGTTAGATATTAACTCAATTTTGGAGGCAAAAATACGAAACTTTTCTTAGAAATACGGCATTGTAACTCTTATTCTTTATTCTTCACCTTTAATTCTAAATAGATTTGTATCTTTGCACCCTCAAAACAATAGGTATGACAGGACAAAAGACACCCACTGCGCTGGGTACTGAAAAGATTGGAAAACTTCTGATGCAGTATGCCATTCCGGCTATTATCGCCATGACTGCATCTTCTCTTTACAACATGGTGGACAGCATTTTTATAGGTCACGGAGTGGGTCCGATGGCTATTTCCGGACTTGCTCTGACTTTTCCCCTTATGAATCTTGCCGCTGCTTTCGGCTCCTTGGTTGGAGTGGGAGCCGCTACGCTGATTTCGGTTAAACTGGGGCAGAAAGATTATGATACGGCACAACGGGTATTGGGCAATGTGCTGGTACTGAATATCATCATCGGGCTTGCTTTCACCATATTAACCCTTATTTTTCTTGATCCTATTCTTTACTTCTTTGGAGGCAGTGACGAAACGGTGGGCTATGCCTGTGACTATATGAAAGTGATTCTTTATGGGAATGTCATCACCCATATTTATCTGGGGCTGAATGCGGTACTTCGTTCAGCCGGGCATCCGCAGAAGGCGATGGTTGCCACCATTGCTACAGTGGTTATCAATACCATTCTCGATCCTTTGTTTATTTATGGTTTTGGTTGGGGCATCCAGGGAGCGGCCATTGCTACGATTACGGCACAAGTGATTGCCCTTGCCTGGCAGTTCAGGCTCTTTAGCAATAAGGAGGAATTACTCCATTTCCACCGAGGAATTTTCCGGTTGAAGCGAAAAATAGTTCTCGATTCGCTGGCTATAGGTATGTCTCCTTTCCTGATGAATCTTGCATCGTGTTTCATTGTGATTCTGATAAATCAGGGTTTGAAACGGTATGGGGGTGATCTTGCCATCGGGGCATTTGGCATTGTCAACCGTCTGGTATTTCTATTCCTTATGATTGTGATGGGACTGAACCAGGGTATGCAGCCGATTGCCGGATACAATTATGGGGCAAAGTTATATCCCCGTGTCACCCGTGTGTTGAAACTGACCATCTATGGTGCGACCATTGTCACCACTACCGGTTTTCTGATGGGAATGTTTATTCCCGATCTGGCTGTGTCCGTCTTCACATCGCACGAAGAGCTGATTCGCCAATCTGCCGAAGGCCTCCGTATTGTGGTACTCTTTTTCCCGATTGTCGGCTTTCAGATGGTCACTTCCAATTTCTTCCAGAGTATCGGGATGGCAAGTAAAGCTATTTTCCTTTCCATTACCCGTCAGGTACTCATCCTGATTCCTTGTCTGTTGATTCTACCGCGTTTTTGGGGGCAGACGGGTGTTTGGATCAGTATGCCGACTTCTGACCTGATAGCCAGCCTGATATCGGCTGCCATGTTGTGGTGGCAGTTCCGTCAGTTCCGTAAAGCGGCTGCCCGGACATAGGATTCTTCAGCCTGTGCTAAACAAATCATTGCCTGCATTTGTCTTTTATCTGTAACGATCTGAAAGCAATGTAGCAGCCATGAAAAAGTATGTAAGTTTCTTGTTGGTTTTATTTGTCAGTCTGTTTCTTTTTCTGCCCGCGCATGCGCAGCAGCGCAAATCAGTAGCTGTGGTGCTAAGTGGGGGAGGAGCGAAGGGGGTAGCCCATATCGGTGCCCTCAAAGTGATTGAGGAAGCAGGTATTCCTATCGACTATATTGTAGGTACCAGTATGGGGTCTATCATCGGCGGACTTTATTCCATCGGATATACCCCCTGTCAGCTTGATAGTATGGTCAATCACCAGAATTGGTCTTTTCTGTTGAGTGACCGTATCAGTTGGGAAGATCAAACGATGACTGAACGGAAGAATTCTGAAACTTATATTCTTTCTGTTCCTTTGAAAAAGGATTTGAAGGCGAATGTGTTCGGAGGGGTCATTAAAGGGCAGAACCTGGGTAATCTTTTCTCCGAACTGACTGTAGGCTATCACGATTCCATTAACTTCAATAAGCTGCCTATTCCGTTTGCTTGTGTCTCCGAGAACATTGTGAACGGTGAAGAAGTAGTGTTTCACAATGGTGTATTGGCTACCGCTATGCGTGCCAGTATGGCTATTCCCGGCGTATTCACGCCCGTCCGTATGGGCGACGAGATACTGGTTGACGGAGGAATGAAAAACAACTTCCCCACGAATATAGCCCAGGCTATGGGAGCCGATGTGATTATTGGTGTTGATGTACAGAATGATCTCCGGACTGCGGATGAACTGAATAATCTTGGTGAGATATTCAACCAGATCATCAATCTGACCGGCCAAACCCGATATGAAGAGAATATTAAATTGGCAACGGTGTATATTAAAGTGGACGTAAAAGGCTATTCTGCCGCAAGTTTCAACATTCCCGCACTCGACACATTGATGCACCGTGGCGAAGAGGCAGCCCGCGCGCAGTGGACTGCTTTGCGCAGACTGAAGAAAGAGATCGGTCTACCCGAAGATTACGTTGCTCCCCGACACGGTCCGTTTACTTCTTTATGGTCCGAGAAAGATATATTTGTGAAAGAGATCACCTTTGACGGTATCGAAGACAGTGACAAGAAATGGATTATGCACCGCTGTCACCTGAAGGAGAACAGCCGGATGCGTATGGAGCAGCTTTATGAAGCACTTGCTACGTTGCGCGGAAGCCAGGCTTATTCCAATGTCAGTTACAAACTGACCGATACCGACCAGGGATATCTGCTACACTTTATTTTGGAAGAGAAGTACGAGCGTAATCTTAATCTGGGGATCCGTTTCGACTCGGAAGAGATCGCTTCATTGCTGTTGAATGTGAGCACCCGCCTCAATACACGTATTCCATCGTGGCTTTCACTGACCGGACGTCTTGGAAAACGCTACCTGGCCCGGGTGGACTATACATTGGCTCCGATGCAGATGCGAAATTTCAATCTCGCTTATCAGTTTGAGTATAACGATATTAATATTTACGATCACGGGAAACGTGCTTATAACACTACTTATAAATACCATTCCGGTGAGTTGGGGTTTTCGGATGTGTGGTATCGTAACCTTCGTTTTGGAGCCGGACTGCGTTTTGAGTTCTTTAAGTATAAGGACTTTCTATATAATGCGGGCGGGCAACAGTTGAAGGTGAAACCCCAACACTTCTTCAGCTATTATGCCCAACTGCATTATAATACATACAATAAGGGATATTTTCCCTCGAAAGGGATCGATCTCCAGGGGAATTATTCACTTTATACCGATAACCTGACACAGTATAAAGGTCATGCTCCCTTTTCTGCTTTGACCGCCTCGTGGGCCAGTGTCTTTTCGGTTACCGACCGTTTTGCTTTGATTCCTTCTTTGTATGGACGTATTCTTATAGGCAAAGATATCCCTTATCCCTATCTGAATGCCATCGGTGGAGATAATTTCGGTCATTACTTGCCTCAGCAACTTCCTTTTGCCGGGATCACCAATCTGGAGATAGTCGATAATTCTGTTATCATAGCCGGTTTGAAGGTACGTCAGCGTATCGGGGGTAAGAATTATGTCACTCTCACCGGGAATGTGGCGTTGCGGGAAGATAACTTTTTTGATATCCTAAGTGGTAAACCGGTTTGGGGAGGCAGCCTGGGATATGGTTACGATAGCTTGTTCGGTCCGTTAGAGGCCTCTTTCGGCTATTCAAGCAGGGCACACGATGTAGGATTCTATGTGAATCTGGGATATGTCTTTTAGAGTTTTCATCCTTTGCCGCTGATACCGGAGTTATCTTCCTGTTCTTGAGATTCTTCCTCCTCGGCCGTTCCTGCCCGCAGTAAATGCCCGGGGAAGTATTTGGATAGTGGGTAACGGTAAAACGTCATTTGGCTGACGCGGTGTGTAAACTTACGGTCGTCGATGAAATATACTTTCGACACCCGTACTTTGTAGGGCAGTATATCCTCCGGGTGTTCAAGCTATTGCTTGTGATGGAAGCATGGAACGGCTCCAGTCCCCGGATGGATACCGACTCCCCGTTTTCAGTATCTTTTCTATCACGTCCGGCAGGTCAGTAAGGATGTTTGGCACTTCTCCTTTGGACAGACCTAAAAAGAGGGTGTGTCGAAACTCCCCACAGAGGACACAGAGTAACATAGAGTGACTTTAAAGTTATTGATTATCAATATTCTTATTCTGTGATAATCTGTGGTAAAAAGAGTTTTGACACAGCCCCACCTGAAAACTCTTTCCAATGATACAAAGTTACTGAATTGAAAGCGAATCACAATTGTTGTGATCTTGTGCCTATTTCCACTCCTTTGATAATATTTCAATCAACTGGCTTTTCTTCAAGGGTTTTGTTAGAAACGCATTACATCCTGCATTGATGGCATCAACCTTATCTGCATCGAAAGCATTGGCAGTTAGTGCTACAATGGGGGTATCGACATTAAACTCCCTGATTCTCCGGGTTGCCTCTAATCCACCCATAATTGGCATTTTCATATCCATAAGAATTAGATCGAAGTGTTCATTGCGTACTTTTTCTACTGCATCTACACCACTTTTGACTCGGGTGAGCATATGGTCTTTGATAATATGTTGTACCAGTAGATAGTTACTGTCATTGTCTTCGGCTACTAAAATATTCAACTCTTTTTTGTTGATTTTATTGGGCGTTGACTGCTGCTCTGGTGTTTGTGGACTGACTGAGATTATGTCTTCTTCTTGTATTTCTACTTCGCAGGGAATCCATGCCCAGAAGGTGGATCCAACGCCGGGAACAGAACTAAAACCGACTTTGCCGTCAGCTCCCTCTATAATGGCTCTGGAGATGGCTAATCCCAGTCCGGTGCCTTGCGCAAATTCATTGAGTTTCTGGAACCGTCCAAATACTCTGTCTTGTACTTCCAGTGGGATACCTACTCCGGAGTCTTCAACATAGAATCGGATTCCTCCCTTTTCGATGGAATATCCCATCTTTATGTATCCGGAATGAGTGCATTTTACGGCATTGGTGAGATAATTCATCCACACCTGTTTGAGGCGGTTTCTGTCCAGAAATATCCAACAATCCGGTCCGGAATTGCCCAATCGAAGTTCAACCTCGGGATTGGTAATCTTCGGCTGCATCATAGTGTATAGTTCATTGCATACTTTGGACAGGTTGAATCTCTCCCTTTTGCGTTCAAGAATGCCCGATTCTATTTTCGAGAGATCGAGAATATCATTGATCAGTCGTAATAATAACTCATTGTTCGATTGGATGATACCCATATACTCTTCTTTTTCTTCCGGGTCATCGCAACTTACCATTAACTCGGAAAAACCGACAATGGCATTCAAAGGAGTACGTATTTCGTGGCTCATATTGGCAAGGAAGGCCGACTTGAGGCGATCGGAAAGTTCTGCTTTTTCTTTGAGCTCTTTTAGCTCCTGAGCCATCTTTTCCCATTTTGTATTATTGAATTCAATTCCGGTATAACGGACGACGCGTCCTTTCTTATCCCTCTCTACCTGAATGCCCGTTACTACTAAGACTTGCCATTCTTTGTCCCATTTGGTTTTGGAACGATATTTAAAGCTGAGATCTTTGTCGGTTCCCTGGATCATATGGTTAAGGTTCTCCCGGACGCTATCAACATCATCCGGATGCGCAGCCTTTAAATAATCTTCAGGACTGATTGTCTTTTCCGGATTGTAATCATTGACCGGATCATTGAAAGCCTTAAACTGTTTGCTGCGCACATCAAAGTCCCAGTAGGACATTCCGACAGTTTTGAAAGTAAGCTCCATCTTGTAATTTCTCTCCTTCAGTTCTTCATTCAATTGATGGAGTTTGGAGATATTTTGTCTGAATCCGGTAAAACGTATGATATTGTCATTTTCATCGCGTTCGAAAGGAACACCCATGACATTGCAATATTGCCATGAATCGTCGTATTTGGTTTGCACGCGGCAAGTGAAGTTGATTGTAAAATCTTTGCCCGACAGCATGGATTGTATGGCATCGTAAGCAGAAGAAAGATCTTCGGGATGTATTACATCCATGAATTCAGTAACGGACAACAGTCTGTCGCTTGCATAATCGTTCACCGGATCATTATAAGATTCAAACTTCTGGGTCTGTACATCAAAGTCCCAATGGACGATATTACTGACTTGCATGGCCAGTTCACGTTTTGTGATCAGGTCCTGCGTTTTTTTCACCATCTGTATTCTTTCCGTTACTTCTATCTGTGTGCCGATAATCAACAGTTTCCCTAAATGTTCGGATGATAATCGCATTCTGCTTTCGTAGTGGCGATAGCGTTTTTCTTGTTCGTTATAGAAACGTACTGTTATGTGTCCTTGTTGTACCTCTTTGTTTATCAGTTGTGAGAAGAGTTTGGTTAGTGAAGCATGATCCTGCGGATGAAGTTTGTTCAGTAACTCATCCATCGTTAAAGAGTTTTCTACGATAGGATCTCCGTAAAGAGAGCTGAATACCCGTTTGTTTACATCGTATACCCAGGAAGACATATTGGCGGCTTCCATGGCCATTTCCAGGTTCTTTTTACTTTCTTCTGTGCGAAAATCCGCTTCTTTTACGGCAGTTACATCGTTGGCAAGTAGTATATGTCCTATAATTGGCCCGGTTTTACTCCGTATAGGAACTACTTTTACTTCGTAGATCATACTTTTTTGGTTGTGGGATGAAAAGTATGCATCTTTATTTATGCGGTCAAAATCGTATTCAAACTCCAGGACAATATCTTCGCCGGCCTGTATTTTAGTTCTAAGCTTCTCGTCACAGTAAGGACTATTGAACAGGTTGACAACACCAATAACGGTTGTGCGGTCTTCAACACCGTACATGTGCAATGCATGATCGTTTATACTGCGTAAAATACCATTGGCGTCATATATTTCAATTCCGACAGGCAGGTTTGCATATATACTTTCTGTAAACAGGAGTTGATCTTGTATCAGGTCTGACATTTCTTTCTCGAAAGACGGATTGCCATCTTCGGCAGAAGTAACTGCATTTTGTTTCATTGGTCCCATATTTTGCCTGTGTTTGATGCGTTGGCAGATTAATCGTCTGAGGTTTTTATACTACGTGTTTACAAAAATATAATAAAAAAGTCAATTGGAGAAATTTAGTGCAATAAAATAGTATGAAAGTATATCTGTCTTTCTGGTTGAAAAAGGAAAAGTTAGCGAGAAAAGTGAAAAAATAACTAATTACATTTTTTTGGGGAGAGGCTGATCACATCTTTATTTCTCCCCGGATTCTGCTCAGTGACTGTGGCGTTATCCACAGATAGGAAGCTATGTGTTTCAAAGGTACGTTTTGTAGCAGTTCGGGATGTTCTTTGATAAGTGTCAGGTAACGTTCTTTGGCTTTTGGACTTCCGGCACTGATCAACCAATTTTCAGTGCTGAGTAATTGTTGCTCCATCAGGCGGCGTCCCAGATTGGCAAGACCGAGTGATGAGGTATAAAGACCGTTCAATGTTTGTCCGGATATACAATAAGCTATGCTGTCGCACATCACCTCGATGGTGATGTGCGATGCTGTATTTTCCACGTATCCCCATACCGAAAAAGCGGCTTCGCCTTCCCCGGCAAACCAGATGGTGGTATCAACCCCGTCTTTCAGATAATGAGCGCGCCAGATGCCTTGCTTTATCAGATATAAATTTCCGTTTCTGGAACCTTCATGAACAATGACTTCTTTCTTTTTGAAACGCACCTCCTCCATATAATTGAGAAGAGTCTGCGTATCGGTTTCCGAAAGACGATAGCTATTCCTGAATTTTTCAATAAATGTTTCCATAAGGCTCTTTTACATCTGTTTGAACGATGCAAAGATACGCATCATCGGCGAGTGGAGAAAGAGTCTTTCAGGTAAATTCCAATAATCAGCAGCAAAGTCAGCAGTTCGGCAAGAGGGACGGCAAGCCAAATACCTTTTATTCCCAGTATCGGAGGCAGGAGCAGGAAGCCTGTCAACATAAACAATGTTCCCCGGAAAAGGGTGATGACAGTGGCTCGCCGGGCACGTTCGATACTTTGATAATAACCGATACCAACTATGTTGAGTGCAAAGAACAGATAACCGACTGCAAAATACGGAATTCCATCTACTGCAATGTCATACGCTTTGTAACTTTTGTCGATGAATAGTCCTACTATTTCGTGATTGAATACAAGAGTTGCGGTAAAGAATAAAATACCACATCCCAAAGCTGTTTTCAATGCCAGTCGGATGGTACGTGCCACTCTGCCCGGATTCTGTTGCCCGAAATTGTAACTGATGATGGGCTGTGCCGATTGGGCGATGGCGTTGTATACCATAAAGATAATAGGAAAGAAGTAACACACGATGCTGAATGCTGCTACACCACTTTCTCCCAAATGGCTGATAAATACGTAATTCCCCAAAAACATCATACTGGCTATAGATGCTTCGCTGATGAATGCCGAAGAGCCGAGCCTCACCATATAGCCGATATTGCGGAAGGTAAGCTGCATACTTTTCCGGCTAAGTTTGATACGATAAATGCCCACGTTGCGGGAAAAACGGAGTAGATAAATAAGAGTCATCAATCCGCCGACCATAGTTCCCAAACTGGTGGCAAAGGCAGCTCCCATCATCCCCCAACCTAATTGGAAGATGAAAATATAATCGAGTACGATATTGATAATGGCTGACACGGCATTGCACATCATAGCATAGTTGGGCGATCCGTCCAGACGGATATAAAACATGCCGGCACTCAAAAGCAGATAGAAAACGAGAAAAGGAACATACCAGTTCATGTATTCCACTACCAACGGCAGCAATCGTTCCGAACTGCCGAGTAATCGTCCTATCGGTTCTGCAAAGTAGCAGCAAAGTGCTGATAATACCAGGATCAGGAGGGATGAAAAGGCAAGTGCCTGTGTGATATTGATACTTGCCACTTTTCGTTTGCCTTGTGATAAATGGATGGACGCCACGACAGATGCACCCACTCCGAACATCAATCCGATGCCGGTGGTGATCATAAATAGCGGGGCCGTGATATTGACTGCCGCCAAAGCATCGCTACCAATTCCTTTACCGACAAAGATACCATCGGTAATTACAAAAATGGCGGAAAAAACCATTCCGAGTACTGTTGGGATCAACAACTTCCTGAACAGTCTCGGGATTTCCATGTTTCCGAAATCAATACTGTCTTTCATAAAATCTATGTTTTTTTTAGCGGATGCAAAGATACGTCTATGGAAAAGAAGAAAAGTTACCAATTGATAAGAAATGCGATGTGCCGGATATTGGTACATTATTTATTTCCTTCTTTCGGAAATAATGTGTATGTTTGCTATTGAACCAATATACAAATGTACTATGAACGGTAATTATGTCATCAATATCGGCCGTCAATTGGGCAGTGGCGGAAAAGAGATCGGGGAAAAACTGGCAGCCAGGTTAGGCATTGATTTTTATGATAAAGAGCTGATTAATCTGGCTTCAGAGGAGAGTGGACTTTGTCGGGAATTTTTTGAGAAAGCGGATGAAAAAGCTTCCCAAGGTATTATAGGTGGATTGTTTGGGATGCGTTTTCCTTTTATCAGTGATGGTGCTATGCCCTGTACCAATTGTCTGAGTAATGATGCTCTCTTTAAAATTCAGAGTGATGTCATCCGGCATCTTGCAGCAGAGAAATCTTGTGTATTCGTGGGGCGCTGTGCCGATTACATTTTGCGCGAACATCCCCGTTGCGCCAATATTTTCATTTCTGCTTCGCACGAAGACCGCGTGGCGCGTTTGTGCCGTATTCATGGCATTTCTGAGGAAGCTGCTGAGGAAAAAATGAATAAGGCAGATAAGAAACGCTCCGAATATTATAATTATTACAGTTATAAAACTTGGGGAGCGGCTGCAACCTATCATCTTTGTATTGACTCTTCGGTATTGGGAATCGATGAAACGGTAAGGTTTATAGAAGAGTTTATAGTTAAAAAACTAAATTTATAAATCAGAATCGGGCATGCTATAATATGTTAATGGCCAACTACGGTGTAAATGAAAACACAGTAATTGGCCATTGCTATTTTTGATTTGTTACATCATTAACAACAAAATCATTTGTCCCGCAAGGATACGGAGGAACATAGACAGCGGATATACTGTAGAATAGCCTACTGCCGGAGCATCGCTACCGGTTGCCTGGTTGGAATATGCCAATGCGGGAGGGTCTGTATTACTACCCGCAATCAATCCCATCAACATGAAATAATTAATTTTATAGTATGATCGTGCTATAATTCCGATAATCAGCAAAGGGATAATCGTAATCAGGAAACCACAACCTACATAAAGCAGACCGTCTCCATGGATCACAGTATCCACAAAATTAGCTCCGGCTTCGATGCCCACACTGGCAAGGAAAAGAACAATGCCGATTTCACGTATCATCAGGTTGGCACTTTGAGTTGTGTAGGTTACCAGATGTAATTTGTGTCCGAAACGTCCTATCAGGATAGCCACCACCAATGGTCCGCCGGCAAGACCGAGTTTTACCGGAGTCGGCATGCCCGGGAATGCAATGGGAAGGCTGCCGCAAAGGATACCCAGGAAAATACCTACGAACAATGTGACAATGTTCGGTTCGTTAAGGCGCTTCAGTGAATTACCCAGTACACTCGCTACTCGTTCTACAGCATCTTCGGAGCCTACCACCATAACACGGTCACCTACCTGAAGTACCAGGTTCGGGTTGGCAAAAAGATCGACACCCGAACGGTTCACACGCGTGATGTTGACATTGTACATGCTGCGGAAGTTCAACATACCAAGTTTCTTTCCATTAATTTCCGGTTTGGTTACCAAAATACGACGTGATACCATCGGCATATCTTGCTTTTCCCAGTCTACTTGCACTTCACGTCCGATAAAGGCTACAATAGCATCTGAGTCTTCTTCTGAACAGACCACAAATAATTGGTCGTTCTGTTCCAGAATAGTACTGTGATTCGGAATGCTGACATGTCCGTCTTTACGGATGCGCGAGCAAACAAACGGACGTCCGAGGAAGCTGCTGATTGTGCCCAGAGTTTTTCCGTAGATGGCTTCATTATGCACTTCCAGGCTCATCAGGTGTGGTTTGTGGTGTGTACCGTCAGTTTCTTGATTCCAGTTTTCTTCTTCTTTGGCGAAATTGATACGGAAGATGTAGCGGACAGCAATGATGGAGCCTATAATACCCACTACTCCTAACGGATAAGCACAGGCATAGCCTAATGCGATCTGTGGCCCGGAGTAGCTCAATTGATTCAGTGCTTCTTGTGCGGCACCGAGCCCCGGGGTGTTTGTGACTGCGCCGTATAGGATACCCACCATCATAGGGAGCTCGATTCTGCCTCCCAGAATGAAATAAAGTGCCATTGCTACGGCGATGTTTAATACCACAATTCCTACGGCCAGCATGTTCAGGGTCATTCCGCCTTTCTTGAATGAAGAAAAGAAAGAAGGCCCCACTTGGAGACCGATACAGAATACGAACAATATCAATCCGAATTCACGGATGAAATGTAGGATATGGGTATCGCCTGTGAAGCCAAAATGTCCCATCAGGATGCCGGCAAACAAAACAAAAGTAACCCCTAACGAAACTCCGAAGATTTTGATTTTTCCCAAATAGACACCTGCTGCCACTACGAAGGCGTAGAGGAAAACAATGTGGGCTACGGAGTTGGGGTTCCATAATAAATCTTGTAACCAATCCATAATATAGTAGTTTATAATTTTTTGTAAACGGGTGCAAAATTAGCTATAACCTCGGAGGTAATCAAATATTTGCCTGCCTTTTATTTTAGGGAAGCACGGGTGCACAGTTCTTTCATTTTACAACCGTCTTCTTCCCTTGTCTTTCCTCCCCCTAAAAAAAGCCTTCCATTCGCACACGAGGCTGTGTCGAAACTTTTTTCACCACGGAGTAGCACAGAGTCTTTTTGCTAATAATCAACAACTTAAAATCGCCTCTGTGTCACTCTGTGTCCTCTGTGGTGAGTTTTGACAGCCTCTCGTTATTTCTTTTTTAAGAAAGAATTCGGGCGGCTATTACCGGAGAAGTGTAGTAGATTAACCATTGTCATAAAACTCTTTAGTCCATCCTGCATACCCGGGCCGGTGAGCCCGCATACCCGGGCCGATGGGCCCGCACACCCGGGTTGATGAGCCCGCATGCCCGGGCTGAGATAAAGATCTGGCCATTTGTACTAAAGATAGTAAGGAAAATGAAATGCTTTTAGAGAGATAAACGGATAAGAAATTGGACGTATCCATTTGCTTTACAGTCCGTTATCACTGAAATATCCCCTAAAACAGTGGGTGGAAGATGGAAGATAGGGGTGGAAGATAAATGGCATAAAAATCACATCTTCCACCAAGTTATACATCTCACAATCAATAATATGTGTTCTGAAAGATGGAAGATGGAAGATCGAAACGTGTTTTTTGTATGAGAGCAAGGCAGGTTAAATGAAAGAGCCGTGGTACGGAGGCGGTGGGTAGTGCGAATTTTCCCTAAAAAAAGCGTAGGGTTTAGACTATTTCAGTATATTTGCAAGTCGCAATCTTACATTTTGATAAAGGATTCAGAGAAATAAATTGAGATAACAATCTTATTTTAATTTTAAATAAATAAACTATGGCAGACAGTAAAGAAAAACTCTTCTCAGATTTTTCTCCTGTTTCCACCGAGAAGTGGATGGAGAAGGTCACAGCCGACCTGAAAGGAGCTGATTTTGAGAAGAAACTCGTTTGGAAGACAAACGAAGGATTCAAGGTAAAACCTTTCTACCGGATGGAAGACCTGGAAGGACTGAAAACAACCGATGCGCTTCCCGGAGAATTTCCTTATTTAAGAGGTACAAAGAAGAACAGTAACGAGTGGTTGGTTCGCCAGGAGATTAAGGTGGAATGTCCGAAGGAAGCCAACGCCAAGGCTCTGGATATTCTGAATAAAGGTATCGATTCTCTTTCTTTCCATGTGAAGGCTAAAGAACTCAATGCGGAATACATTGAGACTTTGTTGAACGATATTTGTGCAGAATGTGTTGAGTTGAATTTTTCTACTTGTCAGGGGCACGTGGTAGAACTGGCTGATTTGCTGGTAGCTTATTTTCAAAAGAAAGACTATGATTTGACAAAGCTGCAAGGCTCTATCAATTACGATTTCTTCAATAAAATGCTGACAAAAGGCAAAGAGAAAGGGGATATGGTACAAACAGCCAAAGCGCTGATCGAAGCTACTGCCCAATTGCCTAAATACCGTGTACTGAATGTGAATGCCCTGACACTGAACAATGCAGGTGCTTATATTTCTCAGGAATTGGGATATGCATTGGCATGGGGTAATGAATATATGAGTCAGTTGACCGAAGCTGAACTTCCTGCTGCCATCGTAGCAAAAAAGATTAAGTTTAATTTCGGTATCAGTTCTAATTACTTCCTTGAAATTGCAAAGTTCCGTGCTGCCCGTATGTTATGGGCTAACATAGTGGCTTCTTACAACCCGGAATGTCTGCGTGATTGCGAAAATAAAGGACCTAACGGAGAATGCCGTTGCGCTGCTAAAATGAAGGTACATGCTGAAACATCTACTTTTAATCTGACTCTGTTTGATGCTCATGTAAACTTGCTTCGTACACAAACTGAGGCAATGTCGGCTGCTCTGGGTGGTGTAGATTCAATGACGGTGGTTCCTTTTGACAAGACCTATGAAACTCCGGATGAGTTTTCCGAACGTTTGGCCCGTAACCAGCAGCTGCTGTTGAAAGAAGAATCACATTTTGATAAAGTGATTGACCCGGCTGCCGGTTCTTACTACATTGAAAATCTGACAGTCTCTATTGCTAAGCAGGCATGGGAAATCTTCCTTGCCATTGAAGAAGAAGGAGGCTTCTATGCAGCATTGAAAGCCGGTACTGTTCAGGCTGCTGTGAATGAAAGCAATAAAGCACGCCATAAAGCTGTGGCTCAGCGTCGCGAGATTCTGCTGGGTACTAACCAGTTCCCAAATTTCAATGAAAAAGCGGGTGATAAGAAGCCGGTAGAAGCCACATGCTGTTGTGGTGGACACGATACTTGTGAAAAAGATGTTACTACATTGAACTTCGATCGTGCGGCAAGTCAATTTGAGGCGTTGCGTCTTGAAACCGAAGCCAGTGGGAAACGTCCGAAAGCATTTATGCTGACGATCGGTAATCTGGCTATGCGGCAGGCACGCGCACAATACTCTTGTAATTTCCTGGCTTGTGCCGGATATGAGGTGGTTGATAATCTTGGTTTTGAAACGGTTGAAGCAGGCGTAGAAGCTGCGATGGCTGCAAAAGCCGATATTGTGGTGCTCTGTTCAAGCGATGAAGAGTATGCACAATATGCTGTTCCGGCTTTCCAGGCTTTGAATGGCCGCGCCATGTTCATCGTTGCCGGAAATCCGGAATGCGCCGAAGAACTGAAAGCAGCCGGTATTGAGAACTTCATCCATGTACGTGTAAATGTACTGGAGACACTTAAAGAGTTCAACGCTAAATTATTGAAGTAAGATGAGAAAAGATTTTAAAAACTTAGATATCTACGCAGCATTCCAGCCCGCTAATGGTGCAGAATGGCAAAAGGCTAACGGAATCGAGGCCAACTGGAAGACTCCGGAACACATCTGCGTAAAGCCTGTTTACACAAAAGAAGACCTTGAAGGAATGGAACATCTGGACTATGCTGCCGGTCTTCCTCCTTATTTGCGTGGTCCGTATTCGGTGATGTATACCCTTCGTCCATGGACTATCCGCCAGTATGCAGGATTCTCTACAGCTGAAGAGTCGAATGCTTTCTATCGTCGTAACTTAGCTTCCGGACAGAAAGGGCTGTCGGTTGCTTTTGACTTGGCTACACACCGCGGTTATGACCCTGACCATGAACGTGTGGTAGGTGACGTTGGTAAGGCCGGCGTGTCTATCTGTTCGCTTGAAAATATGAAGGTCTTGTTTGATGGCATTCCTTTGAACAAGATGTCTGTATCTATGACAATGAATGGTGCCGTACTTCCGATTATGGCATTTTATATCAATGCCGGATTAGAACAGGGAGCCAAACTGGAAGAGATGGCCGGAACGATCCAGAATGATATTCTGAAAGAATTTATGGTGCGTAATACCTATATTTATCCGCCTGCATTCTCTATGAAGATCATCTCTGATATTTTTGAATATACTTCACAGAAGATGCCGAAATTCAACTCTATCTCCATTTCTGGTTATCACATGCAGGAAGCAGGTGCCACAGCTGATATTGAGTTGGCTTATACGTTGGCTGATGGTCTGGAGTATCTTCGTGCCGGTGTTGCTGCAGGTATCGATATCGATGCTTTTGCTCCGCGCCTCTCTTTCTTCTGGGCTATCGGAACAAACCATTTTATGGAAATTGCCAAAATGCGTGCTGCACGTATGTTATGGGCAAAGATCGTGAAACAGTTTAATCCGAAGAATCCGAAGTCGCTTGCATTGCGTACTCACTCGCAGACTTCCGGTTGGTCATTGACTGAGCAAGATCCGTTTAACAATGTAGGACGTACTTGTATCGAGGCTATGGCTGCTGCGCTGGGACATACTCAGTCGTTGCACACCAATGCGCTTGATGAAGCTATTGCTTTGCCGACAGACTTTTCTGCCCGTATTGCCCGTAATACTCAGATTTATATTCAGGAAGAAACTTATATTTGCAAGAACGTAGATCCATGGGGTGGTTCTTACTATGTAGAGTCATTAACTAATGAACTGGCTCACAGTGCTTGGGAACATATTCAGGAAATTGAGAAGTTGGGTGGT
>UMKD01021683.1_pt1 | contig 17889 bp, 20 predicted proteins | sample 1966221 | NCBI WGS metagenome assembly UMKD01 (sample SAMEA4836167, study PRJEB28245) | human gut metagenome | biome: gut microbiome; material: fecal sample | place: Denmark | collected 2008
AACTTGGTGGCAGAAGGCGCCCAAGTCGATAGCCAAGCAGGCAAGATCAGCGTTTCAGCGCAAGACGTCACTATCACTGCGGCAACCCAAGACACTCATGCGCTAGACCAAGAGCAAACTCGCAATGGCAGCAGCAAAGGCTCCCGAGTCGATGAAACCTCATCTCATGAGGTGGTCGGCAGCACATTCAGCGGCCAAAACGGCGTCGATATCATCGCACGTGATAAAGACATCACCGTCACAGGCAGCACCATCCACAGTGAAAAAGGGGAAATCACCCTTGATGCTAAACAAAATGTGACACTCAATACCGCCACCGAAGAAAACAAAAAAACCGTCGAAGAACAGCGTAGCAGTAAAGGCTTTTTAAGCGCCAGCAGTGAGCACACTATCCAACACGATGAGACCACTCGTGAAAAAGGCAGCTTGCTCAGTGGCGAAAAAGTCACCATTACCGCAGGGAACGACCTGACAGTCAAAGGCTCCTCGGTGGTCGCAGAAAACGATGTCAGCTTAACCGCTGGCAACAATGTCAATATTACCGCTGCGACCGAAACGTGCTCGCACGCGTTCAGTGAATGGCATTGACGGTGACATAAAGCTTAATAAAGCGCTGTGGGTACTCACCGAGCAAATGCACACCCACTTTTCTGGACGTGAGCCAATATAGTCATAGTCCATTTTAGACAATCTCACTTTACGGTAAACATCATGAGATTATCAGAACGACAAATCAGAACATTGCGTAATGTAAAGCTCAACTATGCTCCACTCTGCAATAAAAGAACCCTACTGTCATTAGAGAAAAAAACTTAATCCAATGGCACCTATCAAACCGTTGGGTACTTACTGAGTTGGGTTTGGCTGCATTCAACCGACGTTAATACTGCCTATAAGGTTAATGTATTAATACAGTAAACACCTGAAATTATCTTTCCCCTGACATTCCATTTTAATTCATTAAATTATCGCCCTATTTCCCTCTAAACAAACGATTGATCGGTTTCACCGATCGATAACGCGACATCGATAGAATTGATCGATATTATCGATCGTATTTTATTTATTGATAGGTAAAACAGATCAATTAAGCTAAACTATCCACGCCTTAACTGTATTGATAAGAAAAATAACAGAATGACAAAAAGCTTATGACTGATTGTTTTTCATCACGTTCTCAATGCGTTTATACAACTTTAATTTCAAACTTTAGGAGTCAATAATGAAACACATGCTCGTCCTGTCACTGTGTGGCGGATTACTCGCCTTCCCAACGCTGGCGACTGCCGATAACGCTAAAAATGGGGTTTATCTGAGCGGCAAACTAGGAGCCTCCGTCATGCAGCTCTCTGAGCAAAAGTATGTCTACAGTGGGTATGCTGATGCGGGAGACAATGGGACGAAAAATGGGGCATCGCACCGCAGTGCAGTTTTCGGGGGCGGTATTGCACTGGGGTATAATTTTAATCCCTTGTTTGATATTCCCGTTCGTGCTGAGCTAGATATCACCGCTCGTGGGGATATGGAGAATACGTACAATATTCAAAATCGTGTGCGTAATGGGGTATCACAAACACGTGATATTAAAAACCAAGTCAAACTCAATACTGTGATGGTGAACGGTTATTATGATTTTTATAATACCACTGCCTTTACCCCCTATCTGACCGCTGGTATCGGTCTCGCTTATGTGGATTTAAAAACAACGCGGACTGACACTCGCAATGGCACAATTACACAAAACCCCTCTCACACGCATACCAGTAATAATTTTGCATGGAGTGTGGGGGCTGGTGTGGATTATGCCTTGAATGACAAAGTTAATCTTGGCTTAAGCTACCGCTATCTGGATGCGGGTCGTGCAGAAATGACGAACTCAGCGGGTGATGGGAATAACACGTCAAAGGTTAACGTGAAGTCTAACGACATTATGTTAGGTGTCACATACCAATTCTAATTTAAGGTATTCAACCTTAAGCATAACCCTCAAATTTCCATAGCCAACATGCTTTTCGATGTTGGCTATTTCATTCACTAAAAATGACGTGAGTTATCAATCGCTTTAGCGCATGACCCAATCACGAACTCGCGGTTATAAAAGAGGATATCATGAATTCAATTAATCATATTCGTTTAGGTGTTGAACGAATTTTTTTCATCATTAGCCTAGTGCTAGTATTCGGTTTTACAGTCATCATCATCAATCACTATAAGGTCGACTTATTCATTGGTAAGCCCTTAATGTATCTACTGTATTATCTTGTTGCAATGCTAGCACCACTCTTGCTTTCCCAATTATTGTTATGGGTCATTTATGGATTTAAAGGCCCCCCTTTCCGTGTCATGCTCACGCGAAAAATCTTTGCGTTTGTCTTGGCTTTTATTGTCTTTTTAAGTGTTACCTATTTAGTCATCATCGGGATAACCCCATTTATGCTTTTTCACCACCCGTTGATTTATATCTTTTATCAATACTTTTTCATTTTCCTCCTTTTCGCCTGCCTTATCGGACTGAGCGCTGGCGTTATTGTCTATATCCATACCGTTCAACATGCATCCCATCCATTTAAATATCCGCATCCTATTTTCCGTTTAATGATATTCTTAGCGCTATACCTTGTCATTATGAATGCCTTGGCGATAGGCATTGGCAACGAAATCAATTTCGATATCATGGTGATTCTGGCGGGAACTATCGCGGGTTATGTGGGGTATTGGGGTTATGGCTTCCTACAACAATACACGACAACACGTTCTCGGAAACTCAGGATAACCCTGTCAACAATCATTTCCCTTGTTATCTTAGCGCTACTGGTGCTCCTTAACGTTCTATTGCCTAGCCGATTAAATATGTTCGGATTATTCCTGCTATTTTTTATCGAACTGGCTATTGCAATCACATTGGGTCTACGCACCTATCGGAAAAACAACCATCAGAAAGAGGATCCAACAATGAGAGTAAATCATGACTAAATACATCTTCATTATCATGACTTTTGGTCTCAGTTTTACCGCGAGTGCCTTTAACACGAACGTATTTGATACTGCCATCGATAAAGATGGCTTTACACCGATGTGCAACAATCAAGCGATTGCGGATAAAGATTGTCGTGTTGATGATTACCTTGAGGGGCGTTATGTCGTCACGAGCACAGTGAATCTGGGCGCTAAATGTGCCTTCGTAATTGCCGAAGTGATTGATAGTCAAACCAATAAGCTGTTCAGTACCTCGACTGGCGATTGTGAAGACGGTCCTCTCGATACCTATTACCGTTTATCCCGTATTGACAAAAAAGTGTGGCTGGATGCTTACAGCCAAGGAAAACACATTGACCATGTGGAGGTTATCTTTCAATGAAACATCGCGCATTAAATAGCCTTCCTTTCGTGGGAATTATTGCTGTCGTCACGTTGGGAATTTATTACGGCGAACAAACTAAACCCACTTATCGAGATTGTGTCGAGCTCAACTCATCTCCTACCAATAGGCTTCAGATTTATGAGCAACCCGATAAAACGTCCAAGTCTATCAACTATCAGCCCATATCAGGAAAAGAACGATTCTGGGTCACTAAACGAACGGCTGATGAACAATGGGCGCAACTCTACCATGCCATAACGCTTTTTGATGATTTGCCTGAATCGGCGAAACTCGGGTGGGTCAGTACCACGAACATAAATACGTTGGGGATAGTTGAGTGCATGACTAAGAATTAGCACTCATGATAAAGTAATAATCGCAGGTGGGTAATACAGCAGTAACCTCACCTTCATTATTGCTCGTATCACTTCAAACTCACGATATACCTGTATCGAGTCCAATTCTCACCAATACAATCGGAGGGAAGCCAAAATAAAATGGCATACCAGATGGTATACCGACAAAACCCTAAAAAGAAAAATGCCATGCTAATCAATAGCATGGCATCAAATTTTGGCGGAGGAGGAGAGATTCGAACTCTCGGATGGTTTCCCATCGGCGGTTTTCAAGACCGCTGCCTTCAGCCGCTCGGCCACCCCTCCGCAATGACGTGCACTATAAACATCCTCTCATTGGATGTAAACCCCTAATTTGATCATTCGCTTTAAAAATATACGCCTTTCATACTGTTGGGTGAAAATATCGACATTCTAACGACTTTACTTGGGTTATATCTCGATTTTTGCTAAATTTACGTTCTAATTTTATTTGGGTTGAAAAGAGTATGTTGGTTTTTAATAATCAAGAGATAGAAACAGACGCGCAAGGTTACCTGCTTGATAGCCAACAATGGAGCGAAGAATTAATTCCTTTGCTCGCGCAGCAAGAAGATATTGAAATTACCAATGAACACCTAGAGATTATCCGTTTCGTCAGGAACTTCTATTTGGAATTTAATACCTCACCTGCTATTCGCATGTTGGTTAAAGCAGTTTCTCAACAATTTGGCGAAGAAAAAGGCAATAGCCGCTATCTATACCAGCTATTTCCAAAAGGGCCAGCTAAGCAAGCCACTAAACTTGCTGGCCTGCCAAAACCGGTGAAATGTATTTAATTTTTCACTAATAGCGGACACTAAAGTCCGCTATTGGCTCGGTCTTCCAGTTTTCTGTGAAAAAATGGTCTACTTTTGCTCCCGGTGGTCCCCCAGCTTTTAGCCACTCATCAACAAATTCAATATCTTGCTCTGTTCCGTAAACGGCTAGCTTAACACTGCCATCATCTCGGTTACACACAAAACCTTTTATGCCGTTCTGATTAGCCCAATGATAGGTTTGGTAACGAAACCCAACCCCTTGAACACGACCATAAATATAAAAATATCGACCTGATGCAGTCATGTGAGCCTCCGTTGTCAGAGCATAATGTATTGATACCTTCTTTTTAACAGTTGTTTTTTATTCATTGAACAGATAATCTGCTAAATGAGGCACTGCTTTTCATAGTTGCGTATAAAGACAGTGTATTGCGTTATTAATAATTGTCCATATATTAGCTTGAAAACGCGTAGCACTGCCCATATATAGTTTGAAGTATAAGCAAGGCTTTTAGGAGGTCGCTATGATGATCACCAGTAAATATGGAATCGGGCAACAAGTTAGGCACAAACTTCTCGGCTACTTAGGCGTCGTTGTAGATGTTGACGCTGAGTATTCGCTCGAACAACCACATGATGATGATATTGCCGCAAACAGCACACTACGCGATCTACCTTGGTATCATGTTGTTATGGAAGATGACAATGGGGATGCAGTTCATACATATTTGGCTGAAGCTCAAATTACTTATGAAACCGTAGAAGACCATCCAGAACAACCATCAATGGATGAACTAGCGGAATCCATAAGGTCTCAGTTGCAAGCTCCTCGCCTTCGCAACTAACCTTCAATTATCTATATTGTTATTTATGAACGCAACCGTAAAGCAGCTCACTAGCTGCTTTACTTTTTAACGCTAGAAATACTTTATTTTTCAAGGCCTAAAGCGGGTATTTCTTGTTTTGGGCATTTATCCATAACAAACTGCAAACCAGCCTGCAAAGCGATTTGCTGTGCTTCTTCGCTAATCACTCCTTTTTGTAACCACAAAACTTTAGCTTTAATTTCCACGGCTTCTCTGGCCACTCCTACCGCAGCTTCTGCATTACGAAACACATCGACCATATCAATAGGCCCAGGTATATCACTAAGCTTTTCGTATACTAGCTGCCCTAACAAGGTTTGACCTGCCAATTTAGGGCTGACAGGAATAACGGTATAGCCTTGATGTAAAAGATATTCCATGACTTCATAACTCGGCCTATTTGCCTTATCACTCGCTCCCACTAAAGCGATTGTCCGGACACTCTTTAAAATTTCAGCAATTTCTTGATCTCTCATCAAAATATCTCCCAAAACCTATAAACTATTCATTAGCATTATGATATATGTTGTATATCTTTGCTCATTCAATTTTTAAAGATGTCTATCTCGCATCTTATTTAAGGGAACATCATGGAATCAACTACCCGTAAAATTACAGCCTCAAAAAATATTGCTTTGGTTGCCCATGACCACTGTAAACCTTCATTATTATCTTGGACTAAGAAAAATAATGAACGGCTTCAAGCTCACAATTTATACGCAACAGGAACTACAGGCAATTTAATCCACCAGCACACTGGGTTGCCTGTTACGAGTATGCTAAGTGGCCCAATGGGGGGAGACCAACAAATAGGCTCAATGATTGCGGAGCAAAAAATTGACCTATTAATTTTCTTCTGGGACCCTCTTAATGCCGTGCCTCATGACCCAGATGTTAAAGCACTACTACGTTTAGCCACCGTTTGGAATATTCCTGTCGCAACCAACTCTGCAACCGCTGATTTTTTAATCACCTCACCCTATTTTGATAATACGATAGACGTCGTTATTCCTGATTACGAAAGCTATTTAACCAAACGAACTAACTAATTCTATCTCTATTAAGCGCCAGAGTATTCTGGCACTTAATAGATCATAATATAGCTTTAAGGTTTCTTTTGTTTTGGAACGCCCAATTGCTTGAGTTCATCGACAAATTCTGACGGTTTTTCTGGATGATAAAGCAACCAAACTTGCTGCTTAGCCCGTGTTAATGCGACATATAGCAAACGCCTTTCTTCTGCATGGTCAAAATCTTCGGGCTTAGGCAATAATGCTTGCTCAATAACTGATTCGCGCGCAGGCGCAGGGAAACCATCCTTTCCGCTATTCAGACCACAAATTATCACATGATCTGCTTGCTGCCCTTTTGAGGCATGAATAGTCATAAACTGAATATTTAATTTTGGCCAACGAGTTTTGGCTTTATCTAAAATATTAGGTTTTAAATAATGGTAGCGGGCTAGTACTAATATCGTTTCATCATCAAGGACATAACCACTCATTTTATCCAATAAGCGTTCCAAGGCATCTTCATAAAGAAGAATAACAGATTTTTTATTCCCTTTAGTTAAACTATTCAATGGCTTATCTAACTGCATAGGGTTTTGTAAAATAAACTGATTTGCAACCTCACCAATGCGTTGGTTAAAACGATAAGTCGTGTCTAAAGCGCAAAGTTCCCCAATACCAAAGTTATGTTCAAACGATGTCGTTAAGTCTAATTCTGCACCACTAAACCGGTAAATGGCTTGCCAATCATCTCCAACCGCAAATAATGTGGTTTGCTTATTCTGCTGACGTAGTGCTTGCAGTAACTTCGCCCTGAGAGGTGAAATATCTTGAAACTCATCAACTAAAATATGTTTCCATGGGCTAATAAAACGCCCTTTTTCTAAAATATTAATGGCTTGATGAATTAATCCAGAAAAATCAATTGCACCTTCATCTTTCAAAGCGCTTTTCCATACTTTCAATAGCGGCGCCATTAAACGAATACGTTTTTGAAAAAGATCTCTTATTTCTTCCGACGTATTATCAATCATGTCCTTCTGGCTACCGCCATGCATACGCATTAAGCTTAGCCAACGGTCTAAACGGGCAGTGACTTTAGTGCTAATTTTTTCGTCTTTCCAGAATTCACCGTCTGGAATTTCCCATTGCAACTCTTCAGAAAGCCATTCTCGCCATCCTTTTGCCTGCGCTTTCTTTGCTGAACATTGTTCTCGCCATTCGTTTAATAACAGTGTTTGTCGTTTTTGAGTGTCTGTTTCTAACTCGCTAATCACTGGCGATTTTTTGCTACCTTCACGAATAATATGTAGAGCAAGCGCATGGAAGGTTTTAGCTTCAATATCTTGTTGTAAACGTGAATGAATACGCCCATTCATTTCATCTGCAGCTTTACGGCCAAAAGCCAACAAAAGAATTTGTTCTGGTTTTGCCAAACCTCGCAAGATTAGCCAACCCGCTCTTGCAACTAGGACTGATGTTTTACCACTTCCAGCCCCCGCCAGTACTAATACATTATCCTCACCATTAATCACAGATAAGGACTGTGAATAATTGAGTGGTGATGTTTCTACTTTCTGGAAAAAATCGTGATAACGAACTAATACAGACTCACACCAGTGATCGTTAATTTGTTTTCGGCATTCTTGACCGCTATTCAGCCAATTTAGACACTCGTGATATTGTGCTGCACAATTTTCATATAATGAAATGCGCGCCAAAGGCATAGGCAGAGACGAAAAGCTTTGTGATATTTTATCTTTTATTTCAGATAGATGACGTAATGTTAGCCACCTGTCTTGTTGTGTCAATTGTTCAATCGAATTAACTAATTCAGTCAATACACTAGCACTGACTTGACTCATTTCAGTGCTCCATTGTTGCCATTTTTCATTCAAATAATGGTAAAAGCGCTGAGTTTGCTTCCATTCAGTACCATGTAAACGAACAACTTGTTCATTCACAATTTCAAATTCTAACTCCCCCCAAACAATCCCTCTCTTACAACGAAGATCGATAAGTTCATTAAATGGGATAAGATATTGGTGGTTTTCACCACTCACTTCAATACCTGCGTTGAGTAAGCGAACCCGATTGTAGGGATGCTGAGCCAGACGCTGTCCAATCTGTGTTGATTTCAGTTCCATACGTCCTGCACCTGAGAAAATCAATGACAAAATACGGTTGGCTTGATTCCAAACGGTTTTTTATTCCTTGCAAACAAGCTATCCTATATAGATTAGGGCTTGTCTTACCTTTGAGGTACTTTGTGTTAACACTGCTTACCAGTTATCGTCGTGTGCTATATAACAGCCATTTTTTATATTATATCCGAATATTTATAGCCCTGACAGGCGCAACCTTAGTGCCGTGGTTGTTAAACCAAGAGCCTAAAATCACCATCCCACTGACATTGGGTGTGGTTGCTGCAGCACTAACTGACTTAGATGATAGGCTAACTGGCAGAATAAAAAATTTAATTATTACACTTTTTTGTTTTTTTATTGCATCAGTTTCTATTGAACTACTTTTTCCCTACCCTTTATTTTTCTTTTTTGGCCTCGCATTTTCTACCTGTGGCTTTATTCTTCTTGGCGCTTTAGGGCAGCGATACGCAACCATCGCATTTGGTGCGCTGTTAATTGCCATTTATACCATGCTCGGCGTACCCATTTTTGATACTTGGTACCAACAACCTGCATTATTACTCACAGGGGCAATTTGGTATAATATTTTAACCTTAATTGGGCATATCTTATTTCCTGTTAGGCCATTACAAGATGCAATAACCCAATGCTATCAGCAACTTTCAGCTTATCTAGATGCAAAAGCCAACTTATTTGACCCTGACTTAGAAGATGACTACCAACGCTCAGTTTATGATTTAGCATTAGTAAACAGTCATTTGGTCAGTACCATGAACCAAGCAAAAATTGCATTACTGAGCCGGTTAAAAGGAGACCGGGGGCAAAAAGGTACCCGAAATTCGCTACAATACTATTTTGTTGCCCAAGATATTCACGAGCGAGCAAGCTCATCTCATATTCAATATCAACAACTTAGCCGTACTTTACGTCATTGTGATATTTTATTTCGTTTCCAACGCCTATTAACTATGCAAGCGAGAGCCTGCCAGCAAGTTGCTCAATCTGTTTTATGGCGTAAACAATACCAACATAACCCTCGTTTTGAGCGTACTTTCACTTACATTGAAAAATCGCTACAGCTACTAAAACAGCAATCGCCTGAGCTTCATGAAATTAAGGCCCTATATAACTTACTTAAAAACTTAAAAGGAATTGACGTCCAACTGAAAGGCCTAAGCCTTGAGCAGAGTTCATGGCAGCAAAATAATAAGCAAATAGAACAGTTATCTGACGAATCGTTATCAGGTATTAGTGATATTATTTCGCGAGTTAAGCACCATTTAACACCAAAATCCTCTTTATTTCGCCATGCAGTAAGAATGTCAATTCTCCTTTGTACTGGCTATATCATCATACAACTATTTGATATGGAAAGAGGATATTGGATATTACTCACGAGTTTATTTGTATGCCAACCAAACTACAGTGCCACTAAACGGCGCTTAGCCCTTCGCATAATAGGAACTATTGTTGGTATTCTTATTGGCTTACCTTTGCTGAATTTAATCCCTTCAATGGAAGGGCAACTTACGCTAATCGTTATTTCTGGTTTACTGTTTTTTATGTTTCGCAGTAGCCAATATGCCCAAGCAACATTATTTATCACACTTCTCGTTTTGTTTTGTTTTAACCTACTGGGCGAGGGGTTTGATGTTGCACTTCCACGGATCATTGACACTTTAATTGGTTGTTTTATTGCATTACTTGCAGTGAGTTTTATTTGGCCAGACTGGAAGTTCCGCCAACTTCCCCAAGTTATTCAAAAAACTATGGACAGCAACTGCCGCTATTTAGATGCTATTTTACAACAATACTACCAAGGTAAAGACAACCGCCTTGAGTACCGAATTGCACGTAGAGATGCACATAATAATGATGCAGAGTTCGCTTCTATTGTGTCCAATATGGCTTCTGACCCTAAGTCTTATCGAATCACCCAAGAACAAGCTTTTCGCCTACTCTGCTTAAACCATACCTTACTCAGTTATATTTCTGCATTAGGCGCACATCGTGAAAAAATGCAAAATGAAGGTAACCTTTCATTACTCAACGACGCAATTTGCTATGTTGAATCGTCGTTACAAATCACCACCATTGACCCACTAGTTATTGATAAAAAATCAGATGAGCTTCGCCATAGTTTATTAAACCGAATAGATAACATTTCAACTAGTGATGACGAAAAAACGTTACTTATCATGGAACAAACTAAGTTATTACTCGAGTTAATCCCTGAGATAAAACAGATAATTCGAACCATTAGTGCGTCATAAATATACCGATGAGCGGGTATTAAAATCCTAAATACCCGCCCATTTCATATCGCGTAATGTAATATTAATTATAATAACAGTCGCTTTCCGCAGGTTTAGGCTGATGTCAACTCAAAACTATTATACCAAGCAATTAACTCTTGTTTGATATCCTTGGGTAAAACAGCACTATGACACCCTTCTATTGCAGCGGCTAAGCCAATGAGTAACTTAATACTTGGGTTATTCCTACCATGTTTTTTTAGCTTCATAAAACAAGCCTTTGCCCCCATCATACGCAGCTCATCAACATGCGATACTCCGATTTTCCCTAGTGCGCGCTCAACCGACATATTCATATTAGGCAAATCTTTTATGCGCATAGTCATTGATTGCTTTTGTTTTAATTCCTCGATAGCTGAACGGTACGCCAACTCAATATATTGGAGAAACAAGGGCTCGTCATGCCAAACTTGTTCCGAAAGTAGATAGTAGCGCATTTCCAATGGAATGCCTTTTTTACTATAAACTAACCGATTGAACCCTGACGCTTCAAAGTGACTTCTTGCCACTAAGCAGCCACGCAAATAAAAACAACCGTCGAGTACCAATCCTACAATGGCATCATCGACTAATAGACAAAATCCACCAAAATGATTTTTGCGTTTTAGCTCGCCAAACTGACTTAACAAACGAGATAAATAAAAAATTTTTTCTTCTTCTAACAACATTACCAAACTCCTTTTTGGGTATGCTCAATTTTCATCCTTGAGAAAAATAATTTTATAACTTCTTTTTTTACAGATAATTACGCATAACTAATTTTGAGAGCTTCCATAAAAAATGCCAAGAAGAATGCAGAAAAAAACAACAAAGTTGCGAAGCGCTTTGAAAAAATAGTCTTGATATTGGATGGATATACAGTTACTGTATGTTCATACAGCATTGTAACGAGGTAAATTATGAGCATCTATTCTTGGAACAACTCAACAGAACATTCTCTTAATAATTACGCACAATCAATCCCTGCGACAGGGCTTACTAACAGCTCTATGCAACAAGGTATGGTGAGCGAGCTTGTTTACGATGAAAAACACCCTATTATGGATTACATTTTGTTGCCAATGCTTCGCCAGTTTGGGGTTCAATCACGCTGGTTGCTCTGGTTAAGCCCTAATAAGAAACTCAGTAAGCATTGGTTAGAACAATCAGGAATACCAACTCATAAAGTTATGCAATTAAACCATATGGAAGATATCACTACGATTGGCGCCATGGAAAAAGCACTAAGAAGTGGTAATTACAGTGTGGTTTTAGGGTGGCTACCTGAAATAAGCGAGCAAGATTTTGTTCGCTTGCAATACGCAGCTCAAGAAGGCCGTTCTATCGGTTTAATTATGCGCCCACAGAAAACGTTTAATATGATTAATACACTAGCAGGACAGCCAAACCACTTAAAAATTCATTCAAATCATTACCACTAGCCAAGATTAAGAATTTTCTTACTAAATTTAACCTTTAGAAATATTTTCCTCTAAAGTTAAATTAAATGTATTGTAGATCAATCAGATAGATAAAAAATAATCATTACAGAAAATATACATATCTCTCTGATTTATACACTAAAAAAATACTTTTTTTAACGATTATTGCTCACTCTACTTGTATCTTTTTAAGTTCGTTGTAGACTTTAGCTTGTTCGGCTTATGGCATTATTTTTTTACTTTTATTATTTTTTTGTAGATAATGTCTGCGAAACCTAGCAAGTAAATTAAACCAATGGCATATAATAAGGCTCAGCGAAGCCAAGCCAATATTGGATGATAACGAGGCGTAAAAATGAAAAAAACAGCTATCGCAGTAGCAGTGGCAGTAGCAGCTTTTGCAACCGTTGCACAAGCAGCTCCAAAAGATAACACTTGGTATACCGGTGCTAAATTAGGTTGGTCTCACTATGAAGACACTAGCCTGAATCCAGCAAAAACTGGTACAGACTATGCAGGTTGGGGCACTGTTGGTAACAGCACTGACCGTGACACAATCGGTGCAGGTGCCTACGCTGGTTACCAATATAACCAATACTTAGGCTTCGAGCTTGGCTATGATTGGTTCGGTAAAATGAAATACAAAGGCGCTGGTAACAGCGGTGACCTGAAATCTATGGGTGTTTCATTAACTACCAAATTAAGCTATCCAATCATGGATGACTTAGATGTTTACACGCGTTTAGGTGGTATGGTTTACCGTACAGAAGCTAAAGCTCACCAAAATGGCCAACGTTTCAAAGAAACTGACACTGGCGTTGCACCTGTATACGCATTAGGTCTTGAGTATGCAATCACTCCAGAGTGGGCTACTCGTTTAGACTACCAATGGGTTAGCAACTTAGGTGATAAAGACAACATCGGTACTCGTCCAGACAACGGCATGCTGAGCGTTGGTGTTGCATACCGTTTCGGTCAAGCTGATGCTCCAGTTGTTGCTCCAGCTCCAGTTGTTGAGCCAGCAGCTCCAGTTGTTGAAAACAAACGTTTCACACTGCGTTCAGACGTTCTGTTTAACTTCAACAAAGCATCTCTGAAACCAGAAGGTCAGCAAGCTCTGAATGAACTGTACAACGAACTGAGCAGCATCGACCCAACTCAAGGTCGCGTACTGGTAGTTGGTTTCACTGACCGTATCGGTTCACAAAACTACAACCTGCCACTGTCACAGAAACGTGCTCAGTCAGTAGTTGACTACTTAGTATCTAAAGGCGTTCCAGCTAGCGCAATCGCTGCAGAAGGCCGTGGTAAAGAAGATCCAGTAACTGGTAACAAATGTGACAACGTTAAAGGCCGTGCAGCTCTGATCGAGTGTTTAGCGCCAGATCGTCGCGTTGAAATCGAAATCCAAGGTACAACTGAAGTTGTAACTCAGCCAGGTGCTTAATTCTTAGCCCTAGTTTGAATTTCGAACTGAAATACAAAAACCCCAATTAATATTGGGGTTTTTTATTACTAAAAATAATAGACACGATACAAAAATTCATTTTTAAAATTAAACTTCCCGCAATCATGTCATATAGCTTGAATTACCAGCACGGATCCTCACAGATCTTCTTTAATTATCTTTTTCCTTTGGTGTTCCAAGGATCGCTTGCAAATCTTGTTTTAATGAGCTCATTTGGCTTTCATATTTATCTTTGTGTTCCGCATCTTCAATCAACTGAATAATAGTTTCAGACAACGTTTTATTACGCTTCACAGCAAGATTAGACAAACGCTGCCATACTGAAAAATTTAAATCTATTGATTTCTTACGTGTATGTGGATGCTCGGCATTGAAATGACGTTTACGCCTCGCCCGAATACTCTGTTTCATTCGGTTATCAAGCTCTGGATTCATATGCTGAGTGATCCACTTTAGTACATCAACCGGTCTATTTTCCATTTTTAGCAGCAAGTCTATGGCTTCTTTTTCTGCGCTTCTTTCTATATAGCGGGTAATTGCTTCGCCACCTCTTGCTTTATTGACGAGGTATTCCCATTTCCAGCCACATTCAAGATTTTCAAGCTGCTGATATTTCATAATTTTTCCTGAAGAAAATTGAACCTATTTTTATATTAGCAAGATTATAAACAAAATACTCATGCAGATATTCGATTTAGTGGAATATTCACTTTTTCAATAAAGAAGGTAAGCCTACCTTGTAAAAATAGTGTACAATCCGCCCCTATCTGTTAACAAATTAATAAAACTGCATGTCCACATTTGAATACATACTCGTCATCTATGGGATTGGCGGTGTATGCGCAATGCTATTTACCCTACTCGTAACAAAAGATCCAAACTTTTTTATGCGCCTACTGAGCGCCATACTTATTGGCTTAACTTGGCCAATGACACTACCCATTGTATTTATGTTTTCGTTATTCTAGTCGATAATTCAACAATTATTGCTGCAAGATTGCCTATCAAAGGCTAATATAACAAGCTTGCCCATTGGGTAATGAATTAGCCTGAAATTTGTTTATAAAACAAACAATGCTATTTAGCAAATTTATTCAATAAACCTTTTTCAGGCATATACGCCCAGCTTACTGGCAGGCATTTTATTTATAACTCTATTAATAGCAGATAATTATAGTGATCAGTCAAGAACTAACATGGCAAGGCCTAATTCCTAACTTATCGTCATTTCAGACGAAATTTGTATCTTCAGAAACGTTGACCCCTGCAATTTTATCAGACATTCAGCCTAGGCTATCTGATGGCATACAACATTTTGTTGATGAATTTGCCCAAACGCGCTTTATGTTTATCAAGTCTGATGAAAGTGAGACATATCTTAGCCTTTATGCTAATGCAATTACCCCATTACTGGCAGAGATAAATACTATTGATGGTGACTATCAATTATCTGAAGATAACCGCGTTTTCCAGTGGGAAAATGGTGTTACAAGCCGTTTTTCTTCTCGTGATAAAATCGCTTACCGTAATTGGATAGAACCCGAACAATTATTTGGCTATGTTACCCCTTCCTTGAATTTAGTCCCAGGCTTACTTCACCAAATCAATGGTGGCATATTAGTTATCGCTGCTAGCACATTAATTAATCAACCTTTAATGTGGGCTCGCCTAAAAAATATGGTTAACCGTCAACAGCTTGAATGGCTGCCTTATTCGGATAATCAACCTTTACCCATTGAAATTGAGCCACAGCCTTTAGAACTTAAAGTCATAATTGTTGGTGACCGACTCGCTCTAGAAGAATTTGAATTTACATCACCAGAGTTATTTAGCTGCGCTATTTATGGCGAATATGAGCCTGTTATGTTCTTCGAAGATGAAGAACAATTGACCTTATGGATGCGTTATATTAAATCCATTATTGATTCCAATAAATTACCGAATATTTCTCCTGATGGATGGCTTCCTTTTATCCAACAAGCTGTACGTTACTGTGAGGATAAATTTAATCTTCCTCTTGATAATCTTTGGTTAGTTCGCTCCCTTGTAGATGCCAGCCATTACCATGTCAACCATTTGCTCACTAAAGAGTCATTTAACCAAGCTAACGAAAATCGCCAATGGCGCCATAGTTTCCTAGCAGAACGTACTCAAGATGATATTTTGCAAGAACAGATCTTTGTTAAAACCGAAGGCGAAGTTATCGGCCAAGTTAATGGTTTATCTGTTTTGCAATACCCGGGGCACCCTGACGCTATTGGTGAACCTTCTCGAATTACCTGTGTCGCCCATTTAGGTGATGGCGAATTCACTGACGTAGAACGCAAAGCAGAGTTAGGTGGTAATATCCATGCCAAAGGCATGATGATCATGCAAGCCTATTTAAATTACGAGCTTAAATTAGAGCAACCTCAACCTTTCTCAGCCTCTATCGTCTTTGAGCAATCTTATGGTGAAGTTGATGGTGATAGCGCATCACTCGCAGAGCTGTGCGCTTTAATTAGTGCATTAGCACTACAGCCTATTGACCAGCAAATTGCTATCACTGGTGCGGTTGACCAATTTGGCTATGTCCAACCTATTGGTGGGGTGAATGAGAAAATTGAAGGTTTCTTTGATATCTGTGAAAAACGCGGGTTAACTGGCAACCAAGGTGTCATCATCCCAATGGCAAATGTCCGCCATTTATGCACCAAATCTGCTGTCGTTGAAGCCGTAAAAGAAGGCCAATTCCATATTTGGCCCGTTGAACATGTCGCCCAAGCCATTACTTTACTCACTAAACAACCTTACTTTGAACAGCAAGCTGAAGAGGAAAATGTACACCTGTTAGCTTTAATTCAAGAACGCATTAATCAAGCAAATTCACCGGATAAGGCTAGACTTCCTTGGTTCTTAAAATGGATGAGTTAAGTAAAGATTGCGTAAAAAATAGCAGATCGGAGTTGTTCAGCGTACAAGTGTAAGCTATCCTGTACCCCTACACATAATAAAGGCTATCTTAAGAACATGGTTGATAAACGCGGATCCTACACAAAAGATGATTTAATTGCTTCTGGTAAAGGCGAATTATTTGGAGAAAATGGTCCTCCACTGCCATCAGGAAACATGTTGATGATGGATCGCATCGTCAGTATGACTGAAGATGGTGGCACATTTAATAAAGGTTATGTGGAAGCTGAACTGGATATTAATCCAGACCTTTGGTTCTTTGGCTGCCACTTTACAAACGACCCTGTCATGCCTGGCTGTTTAGGCCTAGATGCAATGTGGCAGTTAGTTGGCTTCTATCTTGGCTGGCTTGGCGGTGAAGGAAAAGGACGTGCTTTAGGCGTTGGCGAAGTTAAATTTACAGGCCAAGTCCTCCCTACTGCGAAGAAAGTCACTTACCGCATCAGCTTTAAACGCGTGATCAACCGTAAGCTGATCATGGGGTTAGCAGATGGTGAAGTCTTAGTTGATGGTAAATTAATTTATACTGCAACAGACTTAAAAGTGGGTCTTTTTAAAGACACGAGCGCATTCTAAGCTTTGAAATGCAAACCTCCGCAATGGCGGAGGTTCTTAAATTGATTGATATCTTTAACTTAAAAACCCGAAAATACTCAAATAAACGAGTACAGGCTATTTAACCTAAAAGATTAAAAGAATGTGGGGGTTACACTACCGCTATGGTTCGATCCTCCATCGCCTTTCGCCAACCACCTAGCCAATGCGACCGAGCATCTACTGCTTGATATGGGCACAGTTCTTTAGAGCGCCCTGCTAAACCTGCTTGATAACCTCTTGATAAAGCTCTTTCTAAACGGTCTCGCTTCTGTCTTTTCATGCCTTACTTCCCTCATCATTTAAATGGAAAAGAAAACAGCACCTACTATTTTTTAATAGGTACACTATAGAAATAGCGCCCGTTGATAAAAAAATCAAGTAAAGATTTTCATATATTTGTCATAAATAGCATAAATGTGACTTGTATGTGGCAATTAATATAATCTATTGATTTTAATCATAAATAAAAATATCCTTTTATTTATCATCATATTAGAGAACAAAAGAATTTATCATTCACTAATATATAAATTAAAAAGATATCTATATTTAATAAAAATAATAATGCACCTAAAATATATAAACCATATATATTA
>UMKD01045498.1_pt1 | contig 17853 bp, 15 predicted proteins | sample 1966221 | NCBI WGS metagenome assembly UMKD01 (sample SAMEA4836167, study PRJEB28245) | human gut metagenome | biome: gut microbiome; material: fecal sample | place: Denmark | collected 2008
TCTAACGGGCTGTTTTATTCTCTAAACTTGCTCGTTTAGCATAATGGGTCTTATGGTAATCAATAAACACAAAGTTAAATGTATTCATTTAATTCTCTTTCATTTATGGTTTAAGTTTAACTTAAGGATAAGGTGGGGGATTGTATGCAGTGTGGGGATTTAGAGTGGTTTTACTGCAAAAACGGTGAAATCATGGATGCTAATGAAGCTATGGAAAAAAGGTTGGCTATTTATCGTCGAATTTTGAAAAACCTTAAAAGCACACATAATCGCTCCAATGAATGTTTACCCCTAACGGGTTAGATGAATCAATTTATTATCGGTGTGATGGTGATGAACCTTCGGTTAAAACGGCACTCAGTAATCCCTGGGTAAAAGGAACAGAGGATTTTGGCGTAACATCAGTAAAAGGTGTTAAACGAACAATAGATACAGCAGCAGAACTTGGTGTAATCCCTCCGACTCTACGAGGGATGGATTTTATTCTAAAATCTCGGGTATCTCGAAATCCTCGTGTCATGCAAGAAAATGTTGAGGTTATCTATTTACTGCGGTTTGTTTATGACCCCTATGAAAACTTTTCTTAGGTGAATTTTGATTATGTTAAACAATAAAATTACAATAGTCACAGTATTCCTACTCTTATGCAATCCCGTATTGTCTTATTCTGAACCTGCGATTAAATGTATTCCTGAAGAGAATAATTTTCTTGCGTGTGAGGCTTTAGCAAAACAAGGGGATGATGAGGCTTTATTAATCGTCGGGCGTTTTTATGAAACGGGCACTGGTGTCGCAAAAAACCTCGAAAAGGCAAAAGAAATTTATCAGAGACTGTCGGATAAAAATGATGCAAACGGGATGAATCGTTTGGCAATGCTAATAGAAGACCAAGGAAGAAAAGATGAGGCTATTTTACTTTATCAAAAAGCGGCAGAGCTTGGCTCATCTTCGGCTGACTATAATTTAGGCATATTATACGAGTTGGATAATAATTATACCAAAGCGAAAGAGATGTATGAAATTGCAATTAAAAAGCATAAATCAAGCAGCGCTATGATGAGTTTAGGTGATTTATATAGAGATGGTCGAGGAGGAGAGAAAAACACTAAGTTGGCTGAAAAATGGTATAAAGAATCGATTAAATTCGGTAATGATTTTGCGATTACTCGATTAGGTTATTTGTACGGTGATTTAGAAAATTATGATGAGGCAATAAAATGCTATGAAATAGGCATTGCAAACGGAGATCCCGCGGCAATGAATTCAATGGGGTTGCTTTATCAGCATGGCTTTGGTGTTCAAGTCGATATCAATAAAGCAGTAAAGCTCTATCAAGATGCTTCAAATAAAGAAGGGCTTGGCGGGTTAATTAATTTGGGCTTAATGTATGAGGAGGGACTAGGTGTTCCTCAAAGTTATGAGAAGGCGATCAACTTATACAAGAGAGCTTATCAACTAGGTTACACCGATATTCAATCACGGATTGACTACTTAGATAAAAAAATGCATAAAAAAAGTAATTAATACATAGTGTTAACATAAATGAGCTTAAGCGATCAAACGCTGTAATAGCAAAATTGTAATGTCCGCTCTGGGCTAAGTTAAGGTGTCCGTCACGTAAGCTAACTATTAAGGGGGGCACATGACTGCTTATAGAGCGGAATTTTTTACATTGGAAGATGTGAAACGGCTAAATGTGATTCAAGATGTGATAGACCAACGCCTGCCGACCAAAATGGCTGCATAACGATTAAGTATATCCGCACGCCAGTGCCAGCAACAATGTCACAATGCGAAATATGACGAAAACAAATTGGTATTCAAAATAATTCGAGCTCTAGCACGGCGGCAATTGAGGATAGTTTAGTATCACGACCTGAAAGCGCTATGACCTTGTCTGTGGATTTAAGGTTGGCCGACTGCAAGTCAATATCACGGGCCGCATTTAACGTAATATTACCATTTGCGATGAGTTTAAAACGCAACTTGAGCCTCGCATTATTGCCGTTGTTGCTGATTGTGATATAGAAACCGACTGCTCTGTTATTTAAATCATGTGGGAAGGACTGGTAATTTAGCTTTGAAGTCGATTTAGGCGACGATATGAACTTTTTCTATGAATTTCTCCTCCGTTACTATATTCAACCAGCCTTTGCTTTAGCAGGTATGGGGACAGAAAGTGATGATGAAAAGAGCGAGGTGCAACGCTACTATCGTGCTGAGATTCACTTAAAAGAAGGTCGGCAAGACTACGGCTGGGCAAAAGAGCAGATCATTCACGATATCCTAGACCAATATGAAAAACATATTCATTTCTTGCACTTACTGGGTAAGTAGTCCCAAAAAAGAAACATTACCTAAAATGTGTCGATAAGAATTCACAGGCGGCTAAAATTATAGCCGCCTGTGTTTATTCAATTGTCTATTAATGCAATAGAATCCTATTTTATGACATTTGCATTTTTGATAATAAATTACTTACGCTAGCTAAGTCTGGTAAGATTTTAGCGATCGTATCTTCACATAATATTTCTTGAGTATTACCCTCTCCTTGTAAATACCATTTCATTCCAATCTCTGAGGTTGATATTGTTTTTATAGACGAATTTCGACTAAAGTAATTAATAGTAAAATCAGTTAATCGTTTTGCTAAATATCTACCACTCACAAGAAGAAGTTGATTTTCGGGGTCTGCTCCCCATTATAGGTTCCACACCGGAACCCATCATGGATACAAGGAGTTAAAATTCATTAAAAACAATATATTAGACTTATTTTTAACTAGTTAAGTTCACTGTACCACTACACTCTCCATATAATATTTAGGATATTTAAATTAACGCCACAATGAATGAATAACTATTAAATTTTACGCTAATTCGTTTCTTGATTAACTATAGAATTATTTTGTGGACCTGACCAAGTTAGTTGATCTTTTAACTCATCAGGTACTAAAATAAATAACATTTTAATATATTCTATATTTTTTGAGTAAAGCACACTGATTTTCGGAGTGCAATTTTCATAATAGTATTTAGCTTGGTAGTTTAAAAATGATATATCACTACTAGTGAACTCATTCGTTAGAATTTTATTTGGTAAGTTATGTATTAGCTCAGATTCATAATAACATGATAAATCCTTAGATTTTATTTTTTTATCCTGAGATTGAATATTTCTTATGTATGGAAGGATCCAAAATAACATGTCTACATATATTTCATTTTTTGTCATGATATTACCCTATTAGTTTCTAGATGGTAATGGTTTTGCTCCAGCAGGAGCAGATTCAACTACAGTCCATCTACCATTTTCAATCAATTTATTAATATACTGCGAGTCACCTGTTTTAACATATATTTCTTTAGCTGCTACCATTCTATGATTGCCTTCTGATATATAATGAATACCTTTTTTATCGACGTATCCAGCAATAATACCTTCTGGTGCAGTGAATCTATAGTTATTGCTGAGCATATCTATTTTCATTTGATCTATTTGACTAGGATTTTTAAGGCCCGTTTGTGTACTTTTTATCATTAATGTTATTTCATCAGAGCCTAGTTTTGACACTGTAAATACACTCTTTTGTATAAGTTGTTTTCCTATCCAACCTAATGAAATAACTGAGGCTTGTATTTCAGGATCTGATATTAATACTGCTGCTTTTGTCCAACCCGGTGTTTTTGCGTTTATTTTATTTAAGTCTTGTGAGTTCCAATACATTAAGTATTGTTTTGCTAGGTCATTTTGCATGACATCAAAACCTAGATAACTAGCCCAGTAAGGCCTTTTAGCTAAATCAAATGCATTTGATATTCTCGTTTTAGTGATATCTTGTGTAACTAATGGGTTATTAGTTATTTCTAAATCTAAATTGCCACTGTTTATTAAGCTGAACATAGCATATTTTTTTATTTGTGTAGCTTCGCAGTTTGTATTACCAGCACACTTTTGCATTTCATTATCAAAATCCATTGCAAGTTCATGAAGTAAGTGATTAAACCTGAAGGTACTTTCTCCCGAGTCCGCACCACTGTAGACCCCTCCTGCGTTACCAGTGAATATTGCACCCGCAAATCCCCCTAACACGCGGGATAATTGAGCGTATTTCTCAGAATCTTTTTGCCATTCTTTTTCATTAATTAAATTGTTGTTTAGTGTGACCCCTGCTAACTGAACAGCAAGACTACCCACTATAGCTCCTTTTGCATTTCCGCCTGCAATTTCAGCGCTAATCCCTGAAACAACTGAGTGACTTAATAATTTGCCTGTATGCCCTAAAATTTCTCCGTTATCACCGATTAACTTTGCACCTTCCGCATTCACCTGATTGCCAATATTACTGAGTAAGGCACTCTTAAAGTTATCGGTAAAACTGCCACCTTGGATTGTAGTATTCACGGTTGAACTAATCACAGATTGCGCGGCAACACGCTGAGCAACCTTATTCCAATCCCCATTACTTAATAAAGGTAACTTAGCATTCCCCGGATTCCCTTTTGTCCATCCCATTTTGACATCTAAGCCATTAAGCGCCCCGGAGATCACCATTTGAGCAACAATAGATTTAACTGTTTCGCTTTTACCTAGTGAATTAAGCGCTTTGGATAGGTTTCCTTGGTTTTCAGCCAGTGCGATCGCTGCTTGTGTTGAAAGAGCTGTCATACCAGAGTAAGCCGCGCCTGATATCACTGCAGCACTCGTACCACTGCTACCGGATGCTGCCCAAGCCGCAAATTTAGTTGCTGTACCTGACGTCATCGCTGCAACGGTTATCATAATCAACGCAGCAGCAACCGGGTTTAAACTCTGGCTTTTATAATCCCAACTGTCATAGGCGTCTTTAACTAAGTTCCACTGAACATCTTCACGGTCTTTTAAGCCTGCAAGCCACTGTGTACCTTCTGTTTTACCAAGAGCCTCTAAGGCATTTTCTAAGCTCTGACCATTTTTCGATTTAACATCCGCAGTGATCCCTTTATTCGCATCAACTGTTAGTTTTCCACCAATATGCAATGCAGGTAAAACCCATTTATCTGAGGTATAGCCTTTATTATGTTGGGTGATATAAAAACCGTTTGAATTTGTAATCACCTGTTCAAATTGCGAGTTTTTGACCGCTTTAAAATTGACCTTGCCCGTTTGGCTGGTGATTTTGGCATTCTTGCCCGCATTAATTTTGGTCGCTTCTAATGTGACATCATCCTTGGCATACAGATTAATATCGCCACCAGCAGTAAACTCAGTGACTTTATTGGTTTTATCACTGCGTGTTTTTCTCACTTCCTTTTTCGTAATACAAAGCGTCCATCGATTGCATTTCTTTTTATACTCTTCAAAATAACTGCTTTCTTCCATGGCTTGGGCATAGAGATAGCCGCCTTTTGCCGCAATATCCATCGCGCCTTTGGCAACGAGGCGAGACGCTTGGAAAAGAATGCTCCCCTCAGACAAAATGGTCAGGGTTTTACCACTGTTAATTTCAGTGCCAATTTGGCGATATAACTCTTCAAATTTTTTCCCTGACTGTTTTCGATAATTCGTTTTGACCGACTCTAAACGTACATTTCCACCGCTTGAGAGTGTGATATCTCCTAGGGATTTGATTGTACTGCCTTGTGCGATTAAGGCACCATTGGAGGCCAGTGTGATGCCTTTGTCACCGGAAAGTGTCGAAGTCACATAACGTACATCTTGGTTATCTTCACTGGGGTTGGGAATGGCAGAGTAAGCGGTAGCCGTTAATTTAATATCACGACCTGAAAGCGCTATGACCTTGTCTGTGGATTGAAGGTTAGCCGACTGCAAGTCAATATCACGGGCTGCATTTAACGTAATATTGCCATTCGCGATGAGCTGAGAACGCAACTCTGGATAGCGATTGGTTTTAAATACATTATCGACATCCTTAATCGCTTTTGAGCCTAACAAAATATCTTGGCCTGCATTGAACGTCAGTGATTTTCCACTGTTGAAGGCAATGCCACGCGCTTCAATATTCTTACCTGCAGTGAGGTTTATCTCCCCTGAACTTGCCCAATTTCCTGTTTTTGTGAGTAACGCATTGATATTGGCGACAGGCTCTGAAGCCGCGAGTTTCATTAAGTTGAGTTCATCGCGACGAATAAGGATATTGTCATTGGCACTTAGGGTAAGTTTATTCGTTTTAGCTAATTGCGCATTATCAAAAGTGATATTTTTACCCGCTTGGATATGTAACGAATTTGCGGCATTGAGAACCGGGGGCGATAATACATTGTCTTTAAAGGCAGAAACGGGGTTTAAACTGTATTGAAGATCGCCATTTTTCGCAATTAAGGTGCTGTCTTTAGCCGTTAAATTGACTTGTTTAAGATTAAGGTCGTTACCGGCAATTAGGCTTTGTGATTGTTTTGCAACCAGTTGTGCATCATGAATATTGATGTTTTGACCAGCGATAATAGACAGATCATTTTCAGACTGTAAGTTAGTAGAAATATTTATATTATTAGAATTTAAAATAATATTTTTTGCTGACATTAAATAAGCGGGGGAATCGATGTGATTTATTTTTGAGATCAGTGATGAGGTAATAGGTAGTTTGTTCTCACTGCTGATCGAATGTTTAAAATCGAGGATGAGATTCGCACCTGAATGTAACCCTTTCTTTGTTTTTACATTATCAATCAATTCCAAAATGAACACATCACCTTGTATTTTATAATGCGTTTCTAAAATTAATTCTTTGATATTTCTAATATTAACTATTCCACTTCCACTGTTCGAAGGATCGATGACATAATTTTTATAGGTGTATTTTTTCCAGCCAATATTTTGACTGTTATCTAAAGTATTACCGGTTAAAATTAAATTTTTCTTAGCAGAAATGATACCGTTATCATTAGTGATTTGATTACCATTAAGATAAGCATTTCCACCGCTAACTATTTCTCCGAGCCGAACTGAATCATCAGAGTAAATACTTTGACCTGTATTGACTAAAACACCCTCTTTATAAAATGCATTTGAAAAATCAGCTACACCGAACCACTTATTAGGAAGAGGGTTAACCAACTTTGCATTCATGACCACATCATAATTCCCGCCTCCTTCTCTAACTCGGTCTATTAATAAGTTCTTACTTGTGGAGGTCGGTTGTATCGTATTTTCCTTGTAGTGGGTATTTAACGACATGTTGGTCAATTGCTTCGTACGAACCACCAAATCCCCTGCATTGGTCTTTATCGTCCCCGATTTATTCTCAATCAGCGTACTCAAATCCCCCTTGGCATTTTTTTGCATCCACAAATTATCTTGTGCCTGAATAAGCGCACTATTGCCCGTATTGCTTATTGAATCGGCAAAGACACGCATATCCTTGCCTGCGGTAACTTTCCCGTTATTGGCGAGGGTGTTGGTGGCTAATGTGATGTCTTTGGTGGCATTCACGTTGGCATTGGTATTAATTTGCAGATTTTTGGTGCTGACATTGATGTCTTTTTTCCCTTGGATATTACCCGCAAGAGTAATTTTTCCATCGACGGTTAACGTCAGGTCATTTTGGTTGGCTTGCATATTACTGAGGTTAATCCCCACCCCTGATTCCGTACTGACCAATTTAACTTGGTTGGCATACATCCCCCCCAGTGCTTTGGTATCTACCGAAATACTGGGTTTTGCTCCTTCACCCGCAATCGGTGTCACGGTGCCTTTTTGAAAGTCAACACGGTTCGTGCCTTGCATCAGGGTCAGGTTCTTGGCTTTGATTTGCCCATTTAGTTCGGTGGCGCGGCTGATAATATCGGCATACGTTTGCGCTTCGGTATTCATGCCATTGGCGCCGATAACCACACTGCCTTTTTTCACCTCAACCGCAGACAAAGCCCCCTTGTTATCCAGAATAGGTTTTCCCGTGGTTAAGGTAATCGCAGGGGTATTCACAAAACTACAGCCATTGCAGGTAATGCCATTCGGGTTGGCAATTAAGACATTTGCGCCTTTACCTGCCACTTCCAACTTACCTTGTAATTCTGAGCGGCTCCTGCCGGTAACTTCGTTGATAATCAGATTAGCGGCATTTCCCTTTAAATTCGTATTGGCTTTGATTTGCCCTGCAATTTGGGAATTCACATTAGTGGTGGCGTTGTTGAGTACCGCACCTTGTTTATCGACATTAAATTGTTGGAATTTATTGTGGGATATTCCTGCCCCATTCGGCGTGGAGATATTAATAATCGGGACGTTATTTTGTTGGCTGATTTGGGTGTTTTTATCTGCCGCCGTCATGGCTGCTCCCCAAGCGGGATGTAAGGGGTAGACTGCGGTTAAGAAAATAATGGTGTAACTTAATATCCGCTTAGAGCGAGAAGGTAATTGTTCATTTAGCATAAATAATCCTTTAAAAACGTAAAGCTACAGAGAGAATGAGACCGACCAATAAGCCGACCAATTGTCTGGTTTAAGTTGTGAGGGATAATGCAAAGGTTTACTGAGTAGAAACTGAGAATAAATTAGGCTATTGCCTGTAAAAGAGAGGCCAACGGCTCCGCCGGCTAAAGTGTCATGTTCAACGTGGTATTTATCTGAGGCAATAAACCCGTAATCTAGCGCTCCGATAAAACGCAGTTGCCCAATTGCCGTATTAGCGATGCCTTTATTGATTTCATTACGCCAATAGCCACCTCGGTTACCACTCAAAGACTGCTCATGGTAGCCACGGACAGAGTACTGACCGCCGATGCTGATGCGTTCAATACCGTATAAATTATCGGGGGAGTATTGACCGTAAAATGACGTTAAATAGGTCATGCCATTAGCGAAAAAATACTGATAACTGCTGCTTAGACTGAATTTGCGGTAATGGCTGCGCGGTGAGTCTTTCGCGAGGGTGTCCGGTGAGGCGCCAAAGGCGGATATTCCCCATTCAGCAGCAGGGTTAAACGTGAAGTAACCTTGCCCGAGGGTAGTGCTGTACTGCGGGGTAAATGAGAGCGAGGTTAAAGTTGGGCTGCTGATACTCAGGGTTTGGGAAGCTAACTGAGTGCGGGCATTTTTATGTTTCAAACTGCCTTGTAAGGTTAGACGCTGTTTTCCATCGCGATAAATTAAGCGGCTGATATCAAATTGTTGGTTGGTATTTTTGCCTTCATAACGGTATTGCTGATCCAATGTATAAAACGGCTGTAATGTATTATTACGATATAATTGGTAACGGTATGACCAATAACCATAAGGCACATTCACATTCGCAACGATATAACGATTATGATGGGATGTACTTCCATCCATATCGGTATTGGCCGAGACTGACCACTGCTCACCAAACCCTAATGGGGAATCTACCGTCAAACCGCCGGTAATCAGCTGTTTTCCTGTTGCTTTCATCCCTGAATTATCGAAGTTCAATTGGCCCGTGATAGGCCACTTTTCCCTTGCTGGTGAATAATAATCCGAGAGTAGCCATTTTGGCTTCCTGGCTGGATATCGATAGTGTACTTAGCGGACGATAATCGGTTGAGTTGCTCCAACCCCTGTTCAATATGCCGTAGGTTTAATATTTTTCCTTGTTGATGAGGGAATATTTGATGAGCTAAACGCTTAGGGGAGTTTTCAATCTCGATAGTTTCAATCTTTCCTTCAATCATTTGTATGGCGAGATGATGTGACGATAAATCTTGCTCAGGAATGATGGCTTGAGAGGTAATAAACCCCTGTTCTATATAGTAATTAGTCACATGCTTAGTGAGCTCATGTATTTCACCTAGCGTGAGGCAGCGTTTTAAGTAAGGTGAGGTTAACTGAGTCTGAGTTTTACTGGTGAGTTGTGTGGCACCGACAAATTGGATCTTATCGACCGGGAAACAAATTTCATCTTGACCGTGTTTGGAAAAAGTATCATCAACAGTGATTACATTGTGTTTTTCCAATAGATTACGTTGGGTTAACTCCGATTCTAACCGTTGTTTCTGTTCAAATTGAATACTTTCATTCGTGGAAGGGAATAATTGATTTTCCGTGTAGCCATAAGGCGAAATCATAAACAACGATAAGTATAATAAACGCCATATAATTTGATATTTTGTCATGTTATCTAAATTTTCGTTACGAACAGTAAATTTACCGTAATGTAACTTATTCTCATTAACTGTTTTTAGATAAAAAATCCACCATGACTAAAAATTAATACTTTCATTCTTAATATGATTTTTTTGCGCCATTTTATTATATTAATCTGACCAAACCGCAATTAATAATAAAATTTAATGCCATATACTGAAAATCAATCATTTGATTTTATTAGGAATGATTTTTCTGAAGAGTTTGTCACAAGTAACCTATAGGTAATTTCACAATTACAAATAAGATATGATAGTGAGGGATTGGCTACTCAACTAAAAGTATAAATGAAGTTCAACTTCAGTGAATCTAAACGGAAAAGTGAATTATTTAAGTAATAACTATATTCTAAATAATTCGAATTATAAGAAGGCGACAATTGAAGAAAGTCCGATGAAAACACACCAATATGTGACCCAGTAGCCAGCGCCAGCAACAATGTCACAATGTCACAATGTGAAATATGACGAAGACAAATTAATTTTCTAAATAGTTCGAACTCTAGCAAGGCGGCAATTGAGGATAGTTTGGGGAGCATACATCAGTATGTGACCCAAATAGCCGAAAGAAGCCAACACAGCTAGAGCTCGAAATATGACGAAAATTTAGGCGCTCTTTCTCTTATCAGCAGCGATATTACTATAATCTGGGCTCTCTAAAGCAATTAACTCATCCAACAACGCGGTTAATTGCTGCATTTTCTCTGGCGAAAAAGCCAGCTCAATTTTTTGATAACCTTCTTCCACTTCCTGCCGCGCTTTGTCATACAGCTCTTGCCCTGCAGGTGTCAAAGAGACATATAACTTGCGCTGATCATTCAACGGTTTTAAGCGGAAAATTAAACCTTCGCGCTCCATACGGGTTAGGATCCCCGTTAAACTTGGGCGCAGAATACAGGTTTGGACTGATAATTCATGAAAATCAATTGAACGCTTATCAGCTAAAACGCGAATAATACGCCATTGCTGTTCAGTCAAATTATACGACTTTAATATCGGCCGGAAAAAACCCATTGCGGTTTCCCTTGCCTGCAATAATGCAATTGTCAATGATTCATGCATAAGCTTAAAACTCACCACTTAATTAACGTTATTTAGCCCAATTTAGGTATTTTATGGCGGCTGCCACAGTGCTTTATTGGCGCAATGCTTTAGTGAAACCCTTTGGTTATCACCATGAATTTCCACATCACCAATTTGCCTTATTCAAGAGTAGCACGGTCAAATAACAATCTCAAAGAAAAACCCTAAAATATTAATGAGTAAATAATTTAAAATTCAACTTTAAAGTTAATTTTTTGTAAATCAAAAAAAATTGAAAAAATAATAAATTCATTTATAACAGCATGTTACAGAAAGGTGACTCAATTATGTTAATGAGATCACAATTAAAATTAACATTTACATAAACCTATTGCTAATTTAAAAATTATACTTTATTAATATATTAATAATTACTCGAAAGTTGAATTCTTTTCATTAAGGAGTTGTCAATGAAAGGCACTGTATTTGCCGTTGCCCTCAATCACCAAAGCCAGCTTAGCCATTGGCTTGAGGCATTCCAGCAAGCCCCTTATAAGACCCCACCAAAAACCCCTGTGTGGTTTATTAAGCCGCGTAATACGCGTATCAATTCAGGTGAGCAAATTTTGCACCCTATAGGTGAAGAAGTGCAAAGTGGCGCTACGCTTGCTTTGGTGATCGGTAAAAATGCACGCAAAGTCAGTAAAGAGGATGCTCATCAATTTATTGCTGGGTTTGCGCTGGCAAATGAAGTGAGCTTGCCAGAAGACACCTTCTATCGCCCTGCAATTAAAGCAAAATGCCGTGATACTTTCTGCCCAATCGGTGAAATGGTGGCTACTTCGCTAAATACTCCTGTCGATATCATCACCCTAGTGAATGGCAAAGAAGTGGATCGCTGGTCAACAAAAGATCTGATCCGCGATGCTAGCGAGTTAGTGGCTGCATTAAGTGACTTTGCCACCTTAAAGCAAGGGGATGTGATCCTGCTCGGAACGCCACAGCAACGCGTCACCATCAAACCCGGTGATGACGTGGTTATCCAAGCGGAAGGCTTTCCTAGCCTGAAAAATACCGTTGTGGCAGCAGGAGGAAAATAATGTCTACGATAACAAAACGCGCCAAAATCCTTTTTAAAGGCACTGAATATTCCGTCACCGTTGGTGATAACGAAGCCATTACGTTACCTAATGGGGATGTAGTCACGGGTGATTCTCCTGATGTTGAATGGTTACCTCCTGCTCAAGGGACGTTATTTGCCCTTGGTTTGAACTATGCAGACCATGCCGCAGAGTTAGAATTTAAGCCACCTGAAGAGCCTTTAATTTTCTTAAAAGCAGAAAGCAGCTTAACGGGCCATCGCCAAGTTTCTGTTCGCCCTGATAATGTGGAATATATGCATTATGAGTCTGAATTAGTGGTGGTGATTGGAAAAACGGCTCATAAGGTCTCAAGAGAAGATGCCATGGATTATGTCGCAGGTTATACCGTGTGTAATGACTATGCGATCCGTGACTATTTAGAGAACTATTATCGCCCAAATTTACGTGTTAAGAGCCGTGATACCTTAACGCCGATTGGCCCTTGGATTGTCGATAAAGATGCCATTAAAGATCCGCATAATTTAGCTTTATACACCTATGTAAATGGTGAATTACGCCAAAAAGGCACCACTGCCGATCTGATTTTCGATATTCCCTTTTTAATTGCTTACCTCAGTGACTTTATGACACTGCAACCGGGAGACATGATTGCGACAGGGACACCAAAAGGGTTGTCAGATGTCGTACCGGGTGACGAAGTCATTGTTGAAGTTGAAGGCGTTGGCAGACTGGTCAACACCATTATCAGCGAAAAAGACTATGAGGAACGTGTGTAATGACTAAGATTAATCATTGGATCAACGGTAAAAACGTTGCTAGCAAAGACTATTTTGAAACCACCAACCCTGCAACGGGTGAAGTACTCGCTGAAGTCGCAGCGGGTGGACAAGACGAAATCAACCAAGCCGTTGCCGCAGCGAAAGACGCATTTCCGAAATGGGCCAATACCCCAATGAAAGAGCGCGCTCGCTTAATGCGTCGCCTTGGTGAATTGATCGACGAAAATGTCCCGCAAATTGCAGAAATGGAAACCAAAGACACTGGTTTGCCTATTCACCAAACTAAAAACGTGTTGATCCCACGCGCTTCACACAACTTTGAATTCTTTGCTGAAATTTGCCAGCAAATGAATGGCCGTACTTACCCTGTTGATGACAAGATGATGAACTACACCTTGGTTCAACCTGTGGGTGTCTGTGCGCTGATTTCCCCATGGAACGTGCCATTTATGACCGCAACATGGAAAACCGCCCCTTGTTTAGCACTGGGTAATACTGCGGTTCTGAAAATGTCTGAGTTATCACCATTATCAGCGAATCGCCTTGGTGAACTGGCTCTGGAAGCCGGTATTCCAGCAGGCGTTTTGAACGTGGTTCAAGGCTACGGTAGCACTGCGGGAGATGCTTTAGTCAAACACCATGATGTCCGTGCGGTTTCCTTTACTGGGGGCACGGCTACTGGCCGCACTATTATGCAAAATGCAGGCTTAAAAAAGTATTCCATGGAATTAGGGGGTAAATCACCGGTACTGGTCTTTGAAGACGCGGATATTGAGCGTGCACTAGACGCTGCCCTGTTTACGATTTTCTCCATTAATGGCGAACGCTGTACGGCTGGCTCACGTATTTTCATCCAAGAAAGTATCTATCCTGAGTTTGTTAAACGCTTTGCGGAACGTGCAAACCGCTTGATCGTCGGTGACCCGAACGATCCGAAAACCCAAGTGGGTGCATTGATCAGCCAGCAGCACTGGAACAAAGTTTCGGGTTATATTCGCTTAGGTATGGAAGAAGGCGCAACCTTGTTAGCGGGTGGCCCAGACAAACCGACTGATCTACCTGACCACCTCAAAGGCGGTAATTTCTTACGTCCTACCGTACTGGCTGATGTCGATAACCGCATGCGTGTTGCACAAGAAGAGATCTTTGGGCCTGTGGCTTGTTTAATTCCGTTTAAATCTGAAGAAGACGGTTTACGCATGGCAAATGATATCGAGTACGGCCTTGCTTCGTATATTTGGACGCAAGATGTCAGCAAGATTTTACGTTTATCACGCAGTATTGAAGCTGGAATGGTGTTTGTTAACACCCAAAACGTGCGTGACCTGCGCCAACCATTCGGTGGTGTCAAAGCCTCCGGTGTAGGCCGTGAAGGTGGCGAGTACAGCTTCGAAGTGTTCGCAGAAATGAAGAACGTGTGTATCTCCTACGGAGACCACAACATCCCTCGCTGGGGTGTGTGATTCATAAATTTATTTTATTTATCAATTAGATACCCATGAAAATTTGAACTGTAAATGATTCATGATAAATAATAGCTACAACAAATTATGGGTAAACTCGTTCCTTACCCTAAATAGTTTGAGTTGTAGCTAGGCGGCAAGCGAAATCATCCCTATGAGCATACATGAGTATGTGATTAGGGTGGTTTTGTGCGGCCAACACCGCTACAGCTCAAAATATAACGGGTAAGAGAGGATGAAATGGGTAAGTTGGCACTCGCCGCAAAAATAACACACGTCCCATCCATGTACCTATCAGAACTACCAGGTAAAAACTTTGGATGCCGCCAAGCCGCTATCGATGGGCATAAAGAAATCAGCCGCCGCTGCCGTGAATTAGGCGTTGATACCATCATCGTTTTTGATACGCACTGGTTAGTCAACAGCGCCTATCACATTAACTGTGCTGACCACTTTAAAGGTATTTACACCAGTAATGAACTTCCACATTTTATTCGCGATATGGAATATGAATACGATGGGAACTCGGTATTAGGCCAAATGATTGGTGAGGAAGCGCGTAAGTTAGGTGTTCGTGCTCAAGCTCATGAAATCCCAAGCTTAACCCTTGAGTATGCGACATTAGTTCCTATGCGCTATATGAATAGTGACCGTCACTTTAAAGTTATCTCAATTTCAGCATTCTGTACTTCCCATAGTTTTGAAGACAGCCGCAAATTAGGTGAAGCCGTACTAACCGCGATTGAAAAATACGATGGCACCGTCGCTGTATTAGCGAGTGGTTCATTATCACACCGCTTTATTGATGACCAAAAAGCCGAAGATGGCATGAACAGCTACACGCGTGAATTTGATGAGCAAATGGATAAACGTGTCGTCAAACTTTGGCGTGAAGGTCGTTTTGAAGAGTTCTGCAAAATGTTGCCTGAGTACGCAGATTACTGCTATGGAGAAGGCCATATGCACGACACCGTGATGCTGTTAGGTATGTTAGGTTGGGATAAATACGCAGAGAAAGTGGAAGTCTTAACTGACTTGTTTGCAAGCTCAGGCACAGGGCAAATTAATGCTGTGTTCCCACTTCCAAACTATATCACTGATAAACAAGCTGTCACCGCATAAGGAATTGTTATGCCTCATTTTTATGCAGAATGTACAGAAAATATTCGTGATGAAGCTCAACTACCTGAGCTCTTCGCCAAAGTGAATGAAGCCCTCGCGGGAACCGGTATCTTCCCATTAGGTGGAATTCGTAGTCGTGCTATTTGGCTGGATACTTGGCAAATGGCCGATGGCAAGCACGATTATGCTTTTGTCCATATGACGTTGAAGATCGGTGCTGGGCGCTCTCTTGAAGATAGGCAAAAAACGGGGGAAATGATTTTCGACCTGATCAAAACCCATTTTGCCGATTTAATGGCAAAACGCTACCTCGCACTGTCTTTTACCATGGAAGAGCTTGATCCTGTTTTAAATTATAAACAGAACAATGTTCATGCCTTGTTTAAGGGCTAAGAGTTTAAAGCTTTATTCTTCGTTTTATTGAGAGGGCAAGATGGTTAAAAATTTCGATAAACACATACCGCACTACTTGATTCCATTACTGGGGTCATTAGTGGCATTCGGTCCATTGTCTATCGATATGTACCTCCCTGCCCTCCCTCAAATGGGAATTGCATTACAGGCCACTCAAGGGCAAATGCAGTACACCCTTGGGGCTTTTTTTGCTGGTTTCTGCGTGGGAATGCTGTTTTATGGCCCATTAAGTGACCTTCTTGGCCGGCGGAAAATGTTGTTAAGTGGCCTTGCCATTTTCACTATTGCCAGTTTGTTATGCGCACAAGCCACCAACGCAAATACCTTGATTGTATTCCGAGCGCTGCAAGCTTTTGGTAGTGGAGCGGCCATTGTTATGGCTAGGGCGATTGCAAGGGATGTTTACCCTGCTCATGAACTACCTAAAGTGCTGTCATTAATGACACTTGTGACCATGATAGCGCCATTACTGGCACCGCTATTAGGTGGTTTTTTACTCGTTCATTTTCAGTGGCAAGTGATTTTCTATTTGCTGGCAGTAATTGGCTTGGCTTCGGTGTGTGCGATTTTTTTCTTACTCCCTGAAACGTTAACCCACCAGCGCGGTTCTGAAAATATACTTTGTGTCGCTTTTAAGAATTATGCACAGGTGCTCACAGACCGAGAAGCACTGAGTATTATTGGCACCATGGCATTCTCTTTTGCCGGTATGTTTGCCTTTATCAGTGGTTCACCGTTTGTGTACATCAATTATTTCGGTGTTTCTGAACAACATTATGGTTTGCTGTTCGGTTGTAACATCTTGGGGATGATTGTCATGTTGTTGTTGAACGTTAAACTGCTAAAAACCTATAGTTTAACGCGCATACTGACTATGCAAAGTGGGTTTCAATTAGCATTTGGTCTGCTGTTACTCATATTTTACCAACAAAGTTTGCCCATAATTGTTATTCTAGTCGTGCTGTTCTTATCGATGGTCAATGCTATCGGCACCAACAGTTTGTCACTATTGCTGCAACATCGCGGGAAAATTGCAGGAAGTGCCAGTGCACTTGCTATTTCTATTCAGTTTGCCTTAGCGGCTGTCGCCAGCGTTGCAGTTTCTGTATTACAAGATGAATCCCCATTCGCTATGGCACTTGTTATGGCGCTGTGTGCCGGGTTAAGTTTTGTTAGCCAACAGCTATCAGCTAAAAATATCCGCCCACAAGTCCAATCAGTGTCTTCGGAGAACAACGAAAAATGAGCATAAATACCAATTCTACGTTATTTCGCCAACAAGCTTATATCAACGGCCAATGGGTTGATGCCCAAAATAAAGGTGTGTTTGAGGTCACTAACCCAGCAAATAATGAGATTATCGCTAAAGTCAGCAATGTCGGTGCTTTAGAAACCCAACAAGCTATCGAAGCCGCAGAAAAAGCCCTGCCTGCATGGCGTGCTAAAACCGCCAAAGAGCGCAGCCAAATTTTAAATAAATGGTTCCGTTTAATGATGGATAACCAAAAAGAACTGGCTGAGTTACTCAGTGCTGAGCAAGGTAAGTCGATCACTGAATCGATGGGAGAAATTGCCTACGGTGCCAGCTTTATTGAGTGGTTTGCTGAAGAAGGTAAACGTGTATATGGGGAAACCATTCCATCACCTTTACCGGGGCGTCGCCTTGTGACGATAAAACAACCCGTGGGGGTGGTTGCGGCTATCACACCGTGGAACTTCCCAAACGCCATGATCACCCGCAAAGTCGGCCCTGCGCTTGCAGCTGGCTGTACGATGGTATTAAAACCTGCGGCAGAAACACCATTATCTGCATTAGCATTGGCAGCGTTAGGAGAAGAAGCCGGTATTCCTG
>UMKD01016072.1_pt1 | contig 17583 bp, 9 predicted proteins | sample 1966221 | NCBI WGS metagenome assembly UMKD01 (sample SAMEA4836167, study PRJEB28245) | human gut metagenome | biome: gut microbiome; material: fecal sample | place: Denmark | collected 2008
GTATCGTCTTGAGAAAGAAGACCCGATTGATATTCTTGAAGTTGACAATACCGCTGTTCGTAAAGAGCAGATTGAGAACCTGAAGCGTTTGAAAGAAGGCCGTAACCAAGCTGAGGTGGACAAAGCATTGGCTGCCATTACCGAATGTGTCAAAACCGGTAAGGGCAATTTACTTGAGTTAGCTGTAGAAGCTGCTCATGTTCGTGCAACATTGGGTGAAATCTCGTATGCTTGCGAACAAGTAGTAGGACGTTATAAAGCAATAATTAGAACTATATCAGGCGTGTATTCATCAGAAAGCAAAGGCGACGCTGACTTTAAGCGTGCTTGCGAACTCACTGAGAAGTTTGCAAAGAAAGAGGGACGTCAACCTCGTATTATGGTTGCAAAGATGGGCCAGGACGGTCACGATCGTGGTGCCAAGGTAGTAGCTACCGGTTATGCCGACTGTGGTTTCGACGTGGATATGGGACCGTTGTTCCAGACTCCTGCGGAAGCGGCTCGTGAAGCGGTAGAGAATGATGTTCACGTAGTCGGAGTTTCTTCGTTGGCTGCAGGGCACAAGACATTGGTTCCGCAGATTATTGAAGAATTGAAAAAGTTGGGACGTGAAGATATCGTAGTAATAGCCGGTGGTGTAATTCCTGCCCAGGATTATGATTTCTTGTATAAGGCCGGTGTAGCTGCGATTTTTGGTCCGGGTACTCCAGTGGCTAAGGCTGCTTGTCAGATTCTGGAAATCCTGATGGATGAAGAATAAAAAAACAGTCTTTGAGAAATGATAAACGAAGAGGTTGTGTCAAAACGTTGGCACAACCTTTTTTTATTGATGGAATACGACAATCACCTTGATGTCCTTGGAGAACGTAACTCCTATTCCAAGACCGATCCCGGTGCCACATTCATGCGCATGAAAGAAGACGCCATGAAGAACGGGCAGAACAAGCCCGGGTATAATTTACAAATAGGTACTGGATAGCAACTTGTTACCAAATGAATGAGAAAAAAGCGGCATAGCCAAAAGAAAAGATAGCAGGACTGTAAAACGTAAAAAAAAGGTTGTGCTGGCATTTTGACACAACCCCGTTTTTTTGTACTTACTATGGTACTATAAATATTTTGTGTAAATAGAAATAGAATTTAGTGTGATAGCTTATTTGTCAGCAATTATAAAAGGACTTGCTGCAACAAATTCCCCCTTTTTATGGATAATGTAAGTCCTCGGTTCTGATAGGGTAATTGGTTTCAGACCGTCTATTTGTATTTCCGTCGGCTGATAAATGCTTACGTAACATAAATCTTTGATAACAACCGCTTGTGCAGCTTCGTCATTGCGTATAATGTGAATAGATTTGCTATTAAAGCTACGGACTTTCTGTTGTGTCGTGGCAGGAAGTATCAGATAAATATATGATGCAGGCATGTTCTGACAGTGTTTGAGATAAATGGAAAACATCTTGCTTTTTAATGTCTCAGGCTTGTACATTCCCATAAAATCTTTCCATTGCCCTTCTTTTTCTTCGGTTATGACGATGCAGGTGTCTGCCTGCAAGATGATGTATCCGGTGTTGTCATGGAAGAATCGCTTGTGGTCTTTCAACCATACTTTGCCTTTACTGAACCGCTGGTCGATGGAGGTGATGATTTCCTGTGCTTTCCGCGTTAGTTCCCAGTCATTCTGTAATAAGGCTCTGATGAGTACATTGCCTGCCAGCCAAACTTTGTTTTGTCCGGTCATGCTGAAAGCTGCTTTTTCCATTACTTTGATTGCTTGCTGCTTTTCCAGTTTGTTTATTTCCTGTTCGAAGAGCAAGAATGCCGGTCCGAGGGTGCGTGGTACGCCTATTGGGTTGTACCATCAGTTCTTGCACACCAATCCTTGGTGAACCAGAAGTTCATTGTTTGGTGGATGGCATCTGTCAGGCGCGTTTTTTCGGAAGGCTGAAATTTCTGTTGTTCTCGGTAATAGTATTTGGTGAGTTTCAGTATTTGTTCTGCATGTATTTTGGGTTCCCAGCCGGAACGTTTGGTGTCGTCATAGTTGATGTCCTGCCATGAGCCGTCTGAGCGTAGAGTGCTTATCAACTGTTTTATCTCTTTGGAGGAAATGGATAGAACTGTTGTAGTTCGATGATATTTTGGTCGGACACTTCCTTTTCGGGGGGGAATGGTTGACAACTGTTTGAGGAGTGATTCTTTGTTTGGGTCGCCTCCGATAGTGATGTCAATATAGTTCTTCTTGATGATGTGGATAGAGTCATTATAGGTTTTCTGCCCATTGACTGATGAGTAGCTTATTAGGTAACAAAGCACAGGTAAGTATAAGTTGTGGATAATGTTTTTCATATTCTGTATGAAATAACTTTCCAAATGCAAAGAAAGATATAAAAAATGGAATCTGAGAAATTATTTTGATTTTCTTTCTATAACCATGTCTGTTCTCCTTTCTCAATCAACTATTGTTTTCAAACATTCCTCAAGAAGAATATAAAAAGACTTAAAGCAGTAAGGGTTGGGTTGTTTTTTTGTGTCATAGGTTATGTGAACATATAAATGCAGACTTATGAAAAACAAAATTCTTCTTTTTCTTCTGTTGTTGATGAGTTGGCCGATGTATGCGGTCACTCCCAAAGAAACCTTCGAGGTAGGTAAACGTACATTCTTGCTGAATGGCAATCCCTTTGTAGTAAAAGCTGCGGAGTTGCACTATGCACGCATTCCGGAACCCTATTGGGAACACCGAATCTTGATGTGCAAGGCGCTCGGTATGAATACTATCTGTTTGTATATGTTTTGGAACTACCATGAACAACAGGAAGGGAAATTCGACTTTTCCGGTGAAAAGAATGTGGCTAAGTTTTGTAAATTGGCTCAGAAACATGGCATGTATATCATCCTGCGTCCTGGTCCGTATGTGTGTGCGGAATGGGAGATGGGCGGACTGCCTTGGTGGTTGCTCAAAGAGAAAGATATGAAAGTGCGTTCGTTGAACCCTTATTTCATGGAGCGTACGGAAATCTTTATGAAGGAATTGGGTAAGCAATTGGCTCCCCTCCAGTTGGCCAACGGTGGTAATATCATCATGGTGCAGGTAGAGAATGAGTTTGGCGGATACGGGGTTGACAAACCTTATATGACAGCCATCCGTGACATTGTGCGTCGTGCAGGTTTCGACAAGTCCGTACTTTTCCAGTGCGATTGGGACTCTACGTTTGAGCTGAATGCTTTGGACGATTTGCTTTGGACGCTGAACTTCGGCACAGGTGCCAATATCGATAAGGAATTCAAGAAACTCTCTACCGTACGTCCTGATACTCCACTCATGTGCAGTGAGTTCTGGTCGGGTTGGTTTGACCATTGGGGCAGGAAGCACGAGACCCGTCCGGCCGAGAAAATGGTGGAAGGTATCAAGGATATGCTCGACCGGAACATCTCTTTTAGTCTTTATATGACACATGGAGGTACCACCTTCGGTCATTGGGGAGGTGCCAATTCTCCTACCTATTCTGCCATGTGTTCTTCATACGATTATGATGCTCCCATTAGCGAAGCCGGGTGGACCACTCCCAAGTATTACCTTTTGCAGGAGCTTCTTGGCAAATACCGTAGTCCTGAGGAAAAGGCGTGTCCCGTTCCCGAACCGTTCCCCGTCATCGAAATACCCGCCGTGGAACTGAATGCGGCAGCTCCCCTTTTTGAGCAACTGCCCGATTTTGTTCAAAGCGAACAGGTGGAGCCGATGGAAGACTTCAACCAAGGATGGGGAAGCATTCTATACCGTACCACGTTGCCTGCTACAGAAGCCAATACGCTTCTCCGCATTACCGAAGCACACGACTGGGCACAGATATATGCTGATGGCAAATTGCTCGGTTATCTGGACCGCCGGAAGGACGACAATCAAGTGATTCTGCCGCAACTGCCGGAAGGCACGCAATTGGATATATGGGTTGAAGCCATGGGACGGGTCAACTTTGGAAGCACCGTTCACGACCGGAAAGGCATCACTGAGAAGGTGGAGCTTATTAAGCCGGACAAACAGGCTGTTACCCTCAAGAACTGGAAAGTATACAGCATTCCCGTGGATTATAAATTTGCCGCCCGCAAAAAGTATTCGTCTAATAGCCGTCCGGAAGGCCCTGCTTACTACAAGGCGACTTTCAACCTGACAAAGACCGGAGATACGTTTATTGACATGAGTACTTGGGGGAAAGGTATGGTTTGGGTAAATGGACATGCTTTAGGCCGTTTTTGGGAAATCGGTCCCCAACAAACGTTGTTCTTGCCTGGATGCTGGTTGAAGAAAGGAAAGAATGAAATCATCGTACTCGATTTGAAAGGACCGTCGGAGGCTGTTGTCAAAGGTCTGAAGACCCCGGTGCTGGATATACTGCGTGAGAAGGAGAGAAAGAATCGCCAGAAGGGAGATACGTTGGATTTATCTCAGGAAACGCCGGTCTATAAAGGAGCTTTTGCACCCGTTGCCGGATGGCAGGAGGTGAAGTTCGCCCAATCAGCACAAGGGCAATATTTCTGTTTGGAAGCCTTGTCGGCGCAAGATGGTAAGACAGAGGCCACCCTTGCCGAGTTGGAGATATTAGGAGCTGATGGCAAGCCCATTCCCCGCGAACAATGGAGAATACGCTATGCCGATAGCGAAGAAACTTACGGGGTCAACGCTACTGCCGACAAGATATACGACCAGCAAGAATCCACCTGCTGGATGACCCAAAGAAGAATCCCTTATCCGCATCAGGTGGTAATTGATTTGGGTGAGGTGAAAACGGTGACGGGATTGCGTTACTTGCCATCGTTTGAGAAAGGTAATCCGGGGATGATTAAAGATTTCTCGGTATATGTCAATAAACAGGCGTTCCGTTATTAAATAGTAAGTGTTGTATGGCAGGAGTTGATAAACTCTTGCCTCCTGCACATCAAATATCAATAATATCAGTAAAAACAAAGTCTCTTGGAGGTAAAGTGTTTTTTAAAATCAATAGGTAGTTTATATATAATGATTGAAATCGAAAACTGGTCTTCAATTCTTCTAACCTTTAAAACGTATGAATATAACACAAAATGAAAGTTCAACAGAATGAGATTTGTTATATTACTGTAAGGGTTTGTCGAGCGTGCGGAATCGGTGTGTTGTGGAAACACGGCACGATGATTCCATCGGCAAATCAAAAGAATCACTTCACATAACTATGACCTTTGCAAATATGAAATACATGTATTATTTACTTTCACTCCTGGTTGTCTGCTTGTTCGGCCTCTCGGACATGTATGCGCAGCAACCGATAGATTACGTCAACATGCGTATTGGTACAGATGGTGAGCATCGCACCGAATATGGAGGAACCGTGCCTGCCGTCACTACCCCTTTTGGCATGACACAATGGTGTCCCGTCACCCGTATCAACGGTATTTCACGGACGATGTATCACAACAAGGATTCTCTGTTGTTGGGTTTTATGGCTACCCACCAACCCGCTGTCTGGATGGGCGATTATGGCTATATGACCCTGATGCCCCAATGCGGCTCGCTCAAACTGAAACCATCGGAACGGGGAGTCAGACTGGACCGTACCCAAGAAGTGCTTACTCCTTATTATTATAAAGTGACCACTTCGGAAGGTGGAGAGCAGCAGCAGATTGCCACCGAACTGACAGCCACTTCGCGTGCCTCGTTCTTCCGTTTCAGATATCCCAAGCAGGAGAAAGCTCTCTTGTACCTTGAAGCCGGACGAGGCAAGCGGGGAGGCGGCATTGAGATATTTCCTGAAAAGAGAGAAATACACATCTACAACGAAGACAGGCATGATGCCCATTTAGGACCGGAAACTCCTGATTTAAGAGGGTACTATGTATTGAAGTTTTCTGCTGATTTTGCCGACTATGGCGTTTGGAAGGACTCTCTTGTGACCGCAGGGAAAACTCAGGAAGCAGGAACCTCCGCAGGCGGATATGTGGCATTTCCTGCCGGTACGGAAATGATGGAGCTGCGAATTGGCAGCTCTTTCATCAGTTTTGAACAAGCCGGAGAAAATCTTGCCAAAGAGATTCAGAAAACAGCCTCTTTCGGGCAGACAGTAAAGAAAGTCCGTACAGCCTGGAATCGCTCCCTTTCCAAGATTAAGCTGAAAGGCGGTACGGAAGACGACCGCGTTGTTTTCTATACTGCTTTCTTCCATACGCTTCAATATCCCCGTGAGTTCTCGGAATATGGCAGATACTATAGCCCGTTCGACGGGAAAGTGCATGAGGGAGTTTCCTACAATGCCTATTCCTTGTGGGACACCTTCAGAGCCGAACATCCTTGGCTGCAATTAGTAGCTTCGGAACGTGTTGATGACATGATAACCTCGTTGGTACAAATGTACGAGGAAGGCGGCTGGATTCCTAAATGGCCCAACCCCACTTACACCAATATCATGATTGGTACCCATGCGGATGCAGTCATTGCTGATGCCTACGTGAACGGTTTCCGTAACTATGACGTGGAGCAGGCCTACAAAGCCATCCGCAAGGATGCCTACGTACCTCCACTCTATGACGATAAGAGCAAATGGGGCGACAGAGCACTTTGGAACGGGCAATACGAAGCACGTGGTGGACTGACCAACTATTTGCACAAAGGATACGTAGCTTCCGATTGTACATACGAGTCCGTGGCGCGTACCCTGGAGTTTGCTTTGGATGATTATTGTATTGCCCAAATGGCAAAAGGGTTGGGACATACGGATGATTATGTCGATTTGATGAAGCGCGCTGCCAACTATAAACATCTGTACAACCCGGAGCTGAAATTCTTCCAAGCCCGTAAGGCAGATGGTACGTGGGACCAAGCCCATGTGGGATTTACCGAAGGGGCCAATTGGACCTACCGCTTCTGTGTGATGCAAGATGTGCCCGGAATGATTGACTTGATGGGAGGCAGTGACGCTTTCATGCAGCTCTTGGACCGGAATTTTGATGAAAAGCATTACCGTCACGACAATGAACCGGGGCATCATTATGCCTATTTGTATAACTATTGCAATCGGTTGGACAAGACCCAGTCCCGCCTTCGGACCATTATGAAAGATAACTATAAGAACGCTCCCGACGGCCTGTCCGGTAACGATGATTGCGGGCAGATGTCAGCGTGGTATCTTTTTAGTGCATTGGGCTTTTATCCCGTCACTCCGGCATCGGGTATGTACGCGTTGGGTATTCCTCATTTTGAGGAGATACGTCTTCAACTTCCCAATAAGCGAGTATTGAAAATACGTGCCAAAGGTTTGGAGTCGTATCATACATTGGATGATGTGCGTTTGAATGGTAAAGCGCTCGATTCTCCCTTTGTGAAAATCAGTGATTTGTTGGAGGGTGGTGTATTGGAGTTCTGTCCGAAACGTTGAGGTCGTGAAATATGATATTATATTAATTATTTTATACTAAGAACATGAAAAACAAGTGTATCTTGAAGTGTGTGCTGTTTGCTTTAGTCGCTTTTAACAGCTTGGTGATCATGGCACAGACTACGCAACAGGCTGCAAAGCCAGAAAAGAAATTCCTCCAACCCGAAAGGGTTCGGTATGATGGTTCGTGCATGACCATTGAGGGAAAAGACATTTTTATTTATAGTGCAGCTTTCCATTACTTCCGTTGTCCGGAAGAATTATGGAGAGACCGTTTCCGTCAAATCAAGGAAGCCGGATTCAATACGGTGGAGACATACGTGCCTTGGAACTGGCATGAGAGAATCATGCCGTCCGGCTTAAACGATAATAGCCACTTTGACTTCTCCGATGTGAAGCGTTGGCTGAAGATGGCGCAAGAGGAGTTTGGACTTTATACCATCGTTCGTCCGGGGCCTTTCATTTGCGCTGAGTATTCGGGAGGAGGATATCCGCGTTGGTTGGCAAAGTTCTGTCCGGGCGGAATGGACGACTTCTGGTTGAGAAGTGCGGACCATCGCCACATCAGCTGGTCGCAACATTGGTTTGATGCCGTTTGCAAAGCGTTGGCCGACGAGCAAATCACGCGCAAGCCGGTGGGCGAAAAGGGAATTATCCTGATTCAGATTGAAAACGAGTATAACCATCATGGATGTTACGGTAAGGAAAAACTGTTGAAAGCACTGTACCAGTCTGTACGGAAAAGTGGGATGGATATTCCTATCTTTACCTGTCTGACCGATGAGTGCCGTAGCAGCGAAGATGTGGAATTGTCTCAGGTTTTTGACAGCGACAACTATTATGTAGGGCTTTCTTCAGCTCCCGACTGCGCGTATCGCATGGCGAACCTTAGGAAGGAGCAACCGGATGCACCTGGATTTGTGACGGAACTCCAAGGCGGATGGTTCTCGTTGGTGACCGGTAGATTGAGCGAAGACCATTATTCCGATGCCCGCCACTTCAAGGCGGTGGGCTTGATGTCCTTATTAGGAGGTGCAGGTGGCATCAACTATTACATGTTCTTTGGCGGTACCCATTTTGCCGGTTGGGGAGCACGAGGCATGACGACCAGCTATGACTACAATGCAGCCATACGCGAGAATGGTGCGCGGAGCGACAAATACTTTGAGGCAAAGGCCATCGGGCAGTTCATCCAGGCATTCGAGCCGCAATTGGTCCGTTCCGAAGGCGGTCCTTGTGCCATGGAGGGTGGAGCGAAGTCGCTCTTCGGCGGTGTACGCGTAGCGGTGGACGGAACACGCTTTGTCTTTCTGCACAACACAGACCCCAAAAATGCCATTCGTGGAAAGGTACGCTTGTTGCCGGGTAAGATGAATCGCCCTGCCACACCGATGTATAACATCAACCAGCATGGCGAGAAGGTGTTGATAGCAGCTTCGGAAGCTGCGGATACCGACTCTGTCACCGTTTCTCCCATCAACGTTTCCTACGACCTGCCTGCGTTGGGTACGAAAGTGTTGGTGATTCCTGCCGGAAAGCCGGAAACGAAAGGCGAATGGTGGCCGCAGGAGCAGATACGCCCCTTGCGCCCTGCCAAACTTCCCCAACCGGTACGCATTGCTTCTGCCTTGAAAAAGGAAGATGCCTTTGCCAAGGCAGACTGGAAGCAACTCCCTCGCTTGGTATCATTACCCGACTTGGGTGTCAATGATTTCCGTTACAGCCTGTACCGTGCGCAAGTCAGTCTGACCTCCCGTCAAGTTGCCGAAGAACGTTTCCTCTTATTCAATATGTTTACTCGTGACATTGTATCGGTAGCGGTGAACGGAAAGCAGGCGAAACGTCTCTTCCCCGACAGAGCCGATGCGCAGTCCTGGACCACACGCGACTGCTTCGAACGCATCCGTCCGGACGAGTACGACAACCGTTTCGACGTATCGGGCTTACTGAAGGAGGGTGACAATGAAATCCTGGTTGTCTATGAAAACCTGGGTCATGCTCATGGTTACGTGCCTATGGAAGAATTGTCCGGTATCAGAGAGGCTGGTTTGTCACTGACCGAAACAGCCTTGACTCATCCCCTGGAGTGGGAGTATGCGGCAGATGCAGCCGGAGTGGCCCAAGGATGGAATCTGCCGCAATTCGCACCGCAGGATTGGCAAAACGTATCGCTGGACGTGACCTGTGAGATTCCTGCCAAAGGAAACGGCGTACAGCCGAAAGCCGAGCCGGACGGATTGTTCACTTGGTACCGGATAGAGTTTGAACTGCCTGGTCAGAAGAAAGGCGAATGGATTCCCTGGCTGGCACGCATCAATGCCTCGGGCAATGGCTATATGTGGCTGAACGGAAACAACATTGGACGCCACTGGGAAGCCGGTCCGCAACGTGAGTTCTTCTTGCCTGAATGCTGGCTTAATTTCGGTGGAGGAAAGAAGAACGTGCTGGTAATAGGATTGCGCCAGACTGCCAATGGAGCTGTATTGAAAGCCATGGAGATAGCTCCTTACCGGAATATGGCAGAAATAAGGAAATAGAAGTAAAATCTGAAAAATAGAGAAAAATCTATCTTCTTCCTACCTTCTCCTTATCCGCTTCCTACCTTCTCCCTATCTGCTCCGTCTGTATAGGTAGGGAGATGATACGGAGATGCTATGGGGCAGATAGGAGGAAAACTGAAAGATAGAACATTTTTAATAAATAATAATTGGTTATGAATATTAAGAATACCCTGTTGGCTATGTGTCTTTGCGGCATATCAATACTTCCGTTGGAAGCACAACAAGTATGGACACCGGACAACGGTGACGGTACATTTACCAATCCCCTGATGTGGGGCGACTGGCCCGACCCGGATGTAATCCGCGTGGGCGATGATTTTTATTTAGTGTCCACCAGTATGCACTATGTGCCGGGTTCTCCGGTAGCCAAATCGAAGGATCTGGTGAATTGGGAAATTGTGGGCTATGCCGTGGACCGTTATGATGAAGACCCACGCTATGACATGCAGGGAGGAAATCTCTACTTGAACGGTTCGTGGGCAAATTCCCTGCGCTATCATAACGGGAAGTTCTATGTGGCTTTCTGCACCCCTTACGGTTGGGGCAGGGAGACCGGACACTTCTCCGTCTGCGAAGCCGAGAAACCGGAAGGACCGTGGAAGCGGACCATCTTTCCGGAATATCTTTACGACCCGGGATTGTTTTTCGATGATGATGGCAAGGTATATGTAGTGCACGGACAGCGCAAATTGTACGTGACCGAACTGAATGCCGATGCTCGCTCTGTAAAGAAAGAGGCTGTTGAAATCTGGAACAAAGGAGTGGACGATAGCTATGGTTCGGGTAAAAGCGCCGGCATGGAGGGTTCGCATGTCTATAAGATAAACGGTATGTACTATATCACTTGTCCGGCAGGTGGCACTGAAGGATGGCAGGTTTGCCTTCGTTCCAAGAACATCTACGGGCCTTACGAGCATAAGGTCATCATGCAGGACGACAGCTCCTACCCGCCCAATGGCTTGCACCAGGGAGGAATGGTGCAGCTGAAGAACGGTGACTGGTGGTTCATCATCATGCAAGACAGAGGAGCGATAGGACGTGTTCCTTACTTAGTGCCGGTGACGTGGAAAGATGGTTGGCCCATGCTGGGGGTCGATGGCAAAGACGCCATCACTTACAAGAAACCGGAAGTGGGAAAGACATACAAGATACAGTCGCCTGCCACTACGGATGAGTTCAGCGCCAAACGTTTGGGCTTGCAATGGCAGTGGAACCACAACCCGGACAACGCCAAGTGGTCGTTGACCGAGCGTCCGGGCTACATGCGTCTGAAAGCTTCGCTGGCAACCGACCTCAAGAGTGCGCGCAACACACTGACACAACGCGTCCAGGGACCCAGCTCTGAAGGAGTGATAGAGATGGAACTTGCCGGACTGAAAGACGGAAACGTAGCGGGCTTCGGTGTATTTCAGTTCCCATACGCCTACGTAGCCGTGCAGCAGGAAAGCGGCAATCGCAAACTGGTGATGTGCAACGACGGTAAGATTATAGAAACTGCCATTGAGAACCTCAAGCAAGACAAAGTGTGGATAAAGGCACGTGTCACCGACAAGGATTTCACCGCCCGCTTCTATTATAGCTTGGACGGTGTCACTTTCCGTCCCATCGGCGATGTGCTGAAGATGAATTTGGGCTTGTACTGGACGGCAAATCGCTTTGCACTGTTCAACTTCTCCACAAGTGCCGAGGGCGAGGGAGGATTTGCCGACTTTAATTGGTTCCGTTTTCATGGGAAATAGTAAACCGATTCTCAATAGTCTGGTTGATAGTGTATAAGGAGTCCCACCTGTTCCTACTATGGTGGGACTTTTTTCCCATCGTAATGGGAACTTTTTCCCAATAAGGAGGAAATTCTTTCCCATCTTGTTGGGTATTTTTTTTCCGCTTTTTCTTTCCCCATCTGCATCTTCTTTTACCCGGTGGCGGAATTGAGTAATAAAGTCTGAATTTCATTCCGCCAATGGATATGAATAAAATATTTTTCAGAGTAGAGTAAGGGTTACTCCTCTTTTTTGTGTCATATAGTTGAAACAAGGTTTTGTGCATCCTTTTAAACGGGGTTGCACGGCCTTAAATCTTTAATTAATTAAAATCTAATAAGTATGTTTAAAATCGTAAGAACGGTCAGTTCCTTGCTATTGACAGCAGCTCTTTGTTCCGGTGGAACGGTGTATGCGGCAGACAATGCAGTAACTTCTGTGACCGCAACCTCTCAACAACAAAAAACTTTGAAAGGAACCGTTAATGATGCATTTGGCCCATTGGTAGGTGTGTCGGTAGTAGTAAAAGGTACAACAAACGGTGTCGTAACGGATTTGGATGGTAATTTCACCTTGAATGTAAATGAGGGTGACATTCTTCAGATTTCTTTTATAGGATATGCAACACAGGAAATTAAGTATACCGGACAGCCTTCGCTAACTGTGAAACTGCAGGAAGACACACAATTATTGGAAGAAGTTGTAGTAGTGGGCTATGGCACACAGAAGAAAGTCAATATGACCGGTTCGGTGGCACAAGTGGATAGCAAAATGTTGGAAAGTCGCCCGATACAGAATCTTTCTACCGGCATTCAAGGCTTGATGCCGGGGGTTACGGTAGTGGCTGGTAGCGGTCTGCCCGGACAAGATGGAGGTACCATCCGTGTGCGTGGTGTGGGTACGCTGAACTCTGCCGACCCTTATATCCTGGTAGATGGTTTGGAAACCGGTACATTGAACTCCGTGGACCCTAACGATATTGAGAGTATCTCTGTGTTGAAAGATGCCGCTTCGGCTGCCATTTACGGTTCAAAAGCATCTAATGGTGTAATCTTGATTACGACCAAACGTGGTAAGAGCGGTAAGCCGCGTATCAACTATAACGGTTATGTCAGCATACAGAATCCAACTATGTTGCAAGACCTGATGAGTTCATACGATTATGCTCGCCTGTATGACAAGGCCCGTGTGGAGTATGGTTTGGAACCTCGTTTTGACAAAGTGGGTGACGGAAAGATTTATGAGAAGTTTAGAGACGGATCGGATCCTTACAACTATCCCAATACAGATTGGTATGACTTGGCTTACCGCACCGGATTCCAGCACAATCATAACGTGAATGTGAGTGGAGGTACGGATAACCTGAAATACATGGCCTCTGTGGGCTATTTGCATCAGGATGGTACGTTGCCCAACGCTGAACGCCAACAGTTCAATGGACGTATGAACCTGGATGTGAAGTTGAACTCCCGTCTGAATGTACGTGTCAACATGGCTTATATCAACAATGATTATTCTGAACCGAACTCTTCATACGGTGGCAGTGGTTCCGGACAGATTGTGATGCGCCTGGGCAAGATGGCTCCCTGGATTGTGGGTCGTTACGAAGATGGCACTTGGGGCACGTTCTCGGACGGTAGCCCGTTGGCTTGGTTGGATGTGGACCAAACGGTGAGACGTGAAAATCAGAACTTCTCAGGTACGCTGTCGGCTGACTACAAGATTGTAGATGGATTGGTAGCCACACTGACCGGTTCTTATGTCAACAACCAACAACACTACAAGGCTTTCCAAAAGTTTATCCAATACAATGCCAATAAGAAGAGTGACCCTAACAAGCTGAATGAAGACTACTATGGCTGGCATCGCGCCACTTTCGACGCTTTGCTGAACTATGACAAACAATTCGGACTTCACGGTTTGAAGGCGATGGCAGGTTGGCATACGGAGAAATATACCTATAATGAAACAAAGGCTGAACGTAAGAATTTCCCGAACAATGACCTTACGGATATGAATGCCGGTGATGCCTCCACGCAAAAGAACAGTGGGCTTTCTCGCGAATTGGCCATGATTTCCTGGTTTGGTCGTATCAATTACGACTATGCAGGCAAGTATCTGTTTGAGGCAAATATTCGTGCCGATGCCTCCTCCCGTTTTGCCGAAGGCCATCGTTGGGGCTATTTCCCCTCTTTCTCCGGTGCATGGCGTATCAGCGAAGAAGAGTTTATGAAAGATGCAAGAGAGTGGTTGACCAACTTGAAGCTCCGTGCTTCTTATGGTAACTTGGGTAATCAGTCGGCCTTGAACGATTACTACCCCTGGATGAACAATTATGACTTGTCCGCTAAGTATCCGTTCGGTGGAAGTTTGCAGCCAGGCTATTATCAAAAGAATTATAAGATTGCTACTATTTCTTGGGAAAAGGCCCGCACATGGGGAGTAGGTTTCGATGCTACTCTTTTGGACAAAGTGACTGTGGCTTTCGATTACTACGACCGCAAAACTACGGGTATCATTATGGACGTGCCGGTTCCCCCCGAATTCGGTTTAGGTGCTTACAAGGACAATGTGGGCTCTATGGTGAACCGTGGTATGGAATTGACCGTAAGCTATAATGATAAATGGGGCGACTGGTCATTTGGCGCTACTGCCAACCTGGCTTACAACAAGAATAAGATTCTGGATTTGGACGGTGTACCTTCGTTGGTGGACGGTGACTTGAAAATACGTCAGGTAGGCGAGGCCTTCAATACGTATCGTCTGTATAAGACGGAGGGTTTCTTCCAGTCCGATGCGGAAGCTAAAGCATGGCAGGATAAGCATAAAAATGATCCTGGTTATCCTTTCAAAAAGAACTTCGAGGCAGGCGACTTGATTTATTCCGATGCAAACGGTGATGGCTTGTTTAATACCGACGACCGTGTATTGTGCGGTTCTTCCGACCCTTCCTATACGTTCGGACTGAACTTGAATGCAGGCTATAAGAATTTTGACCTTTCTATGATGTTCACGGGAGTAGCTGGTGTCAAGCGTATGATTGATACGAACGGATTTGGCGGGGAATGGAGCGGTGACGATGTTCATCCCAACAACATCTGGTTGGATGCCTGGACTCCGGATAACAAGAACGCCAAGATGCCTCGCATTGCCGTGAGTAAAACTTCAAACAATCTTGAGAATTCCGATTTTTGGTTGCAGGACGGTAGTTATGTACGTTTGAAGAATGTTCAGTTCGGCTATACACTTCCCAAGAATACAGTGAAGTCATGGGGTATTGAAAACATCCGTGTCTATTATTCGGGCGAGAATCTCCTGACGTTCCATAAAATGATGATTGATGCCGACCCCGAACTTGGCAGCCTCTATAGTTTCCCGATAAACCAGACTCATGCCATCGGTGTGAACATTACATTCTAAAATGTTGAACTTAAATAAGCATAGAAAAATATGAAACGAATAATTACATACATGATGGCAGGTGTTTCCTTGCTTGCCACTTCCTCCTGTTCGGATTTTTTAGATACCGTACCCTATGACGCATTGGCTCCTTCCAACACCTGGAAGACGGAAGATGATGCAGCGAAGTTCCTGACAGGCTGTTACGATGGCTGGATTGACGAAAAAGGTATCTTCTATTGGGATTGTGCCTCCGACTTCGGTTATAGTAACTTTTTGTGGGACAACTACCAGAGCATCGGTAACGGTACGATGGCTGCCGGTTTGAAGGAGGTAGCCGATTATTATAACTTTGGAAAGATCCGTAGCTGTAATGACTTTTTGATCAATATTGAAGATGTACAGTTTGCTGATGAAGCAAAAAAGAAAGACATGATGGCTCAGGTAAAAGTGATTCGTGCTTACGACTATTTTAATAAGAACTGGCAATATGGTGGAGTGCCTATCATCGATTCTTATACTTCGCGTGAGGAGGCTATTGTTCCGCGTAATACGGAAGCAGAAGTCAATAAATTTATCGAAGACGAACTGGATGCTGCTATTCCCATGTTTTTGGAAGACAAGGCAAGCACCTCTGGCTACATCGACCGTGCCACGGCCTTGGCCGTAAAGATGCGTCATGCTCTTTATTACGGCAATTACGAGCGTGCGAAAGAGGCTGCGCAGGCTATTATCTCCATGGATAAGTTTGACTTGGAAGAAGATTATGCGCGCCTGTTCAAGTTGGAGGGTAGAGACTCCAAAGAGATTATCGCGTCCGTTCAGCATATTGAAAATTATTACGGTAACGGCTGGATAGGTACCATGTACAACAATGCTGATGGCGGCTGGTCATCCATGGTCCCTTCATGGAATCTGGTGGATGCCTATGAGATGGATAACGGTTTGACCAAAGAAGAGGCTGGCGCGTATTACGATCCTTCTCATCCGTTTGCCAACCGTGACCCTCGTCTTGCCATGAGCATCGCTTTCCCGGGTATGGACTGGGTAAAGGACAACGGTGATACGGAAATTCTCAACACTCTTGACGAGGTTCTTCCTTGGGACGTGAACAAAGACGGAAAGATTGACGAAAATGACAAGAACAAGAACTATCCTACCGCCGCTAACAACTCTTCCAAGACCGGTCTGACGTGGGGCAAGTATCTTTTCCCCATGACCCAGTACAATAACATGTGGGATACCAACACCAATACGATTCTTTTCCGTTATGCCGAGGTTCTGTTGAGCTATGCCGAGGCCGAGAATGAATTGAACGGTCCCTCTTCGGATGTCTATGATAAGCTGAACCTTATCCGTAAGCGTGTGGGTATGCCTTCTGTTGACGAGAGCAAATATGGCAACCGTGAGACACTTCGCAATCTGATTCGCCGCGAGCGTTCGATAGAGCTGGCTGGTGAGGGGTTCCGTCGCGCCGACATCCTCCGTTGGAAAGATGCCTCCGGCAAGATGCTGGCCGAGACGTTGTTGAATGTTGCTATGGAGCGTCCTGCTGGTAAAATAGACTATGCTGAGAACGACCCTTATAAACGTGCTGTAATTGGCAATAAAAAGGAACTGATTGAGCCACGCGGCTTTGCGCCCCATAACAGATATTTGCCTATTCCGCAGAAGTATAGAGATGTGAACGATAAGCTGGAACAGAATCCGGGTTATTAATGATTAAAATTGGAGAATTCTTTGAATGGGGATTCTCCAATCAAAAAGAATAAGGTGAGGAGTGTGTGGAGTGGAATTGAATATATCACTTTATATACCCTTGCCTTTTTTATTCCACTACTATTAAATCGAGTATGAAGAAAAACTATTTGCAGGAGAGTCCTCGGTTATGCCTATCCGTGATATGGCTTTGTATCGGTGTGGGTCTGTTTTTGTTTTTAGATTCGGTCTTTGCGTATCATTTTCGCTTTATAGAGCAATTCCGGTTGTTCCGCTTCAGTGCTGAATACGCTCAAGAACATTTCTCTTATCCCGGTGGTCCGGCTTTCTATGTGGCTTCTTTCCTCATACAGTATTATATACATCCGCATGCGGGGGCATTGATTTCAGCTCTGTTGGCACTGCTTGCTTGCATGGGTCTTCGGAGGATATGCCGTCATTTGGCTCCCCGGCGCAGTTTCCCTCTTCTTTGGTTGGTTGTCGGTATGTTGCCGTTGGTTGCCGAGCTTGACTCCAATCATCATTTGGAAGAAACGTTGGCATTTCTGCTTTCCATTTACTCTTTTTATCTCTATCTCTGCCTGCCGCGTAGTGTGGTAAGGGTAGTTTACTTGTTGGCGGTGAACTGGCTGGGTTTCTATTTGGCAGGTCCCATGTATGAGATGACCGTTTTGTCGGCGCTGGTTTACGAGTGTGTCGCCCGTTCATCCTTACGGAAATACTACCTGCTACTCCCGGTAA
>UMKD01018680.1_pt1 | contig 17426 bp, 14 predicted proteins | sample 1966221 | NCBI WGS metagenome assembly UMKD01 (sample SAMEA4836167, study PRJEB28245) | human gut metagenome | biome: gut microbiome; material: fecal sample | place: Denmark | collected 2008
TTCCGTTAGAAGGCGATCTGCCAAAGGATATTCTGCCGGAGGGAAATGCCGCACAGCTGATGACACTAAGGATGATTGAAGGCAGTGAATACCCAGTCCCCGAAACAGGCGATGTGATAAAGATAAATCTGTTTGATAAGAAATGGAAGGACATTCCGGAGCTGCAATTCGTCCGAATCCTGTCTGTTGTGCCGCCGAAAAAAGCGGAAGATACCGTAGTAGTAACAGTAGCATTGAACGAAAAACAGCAGCAGTATATAAAACGGCAGAAGAAAACAGTATTCTATGCATCGGTTATTGTGCGGAGCAATGAAGAACTGGCGGAAAAGCTATTGGCAGAGCAGGAATCATTTTTTTGAGCAGGGAGTGAATCTATGGCAAAGCATATCCTGATTATTGGCAGTCCGGGCAGTGGAAAAAGTGTATTCAGCGCAGCTTTGGCAAGTGCAGCAGGCAAACGAAACAGGCAGACATTACTGATTAGCGGAGACAGCAGAATTTCGATGCTGTCATTTTTTTGCGGAAATACGGATGCAGACGGACTGGGAACGCTTTATGCAGGAGAGATTACATCGCAGCGTACCGCGGATGCAATCAAAATCCTGCGCGAATTTCCGAATATCGGTGTAATGGGCTTTCAGATACATGAACGGAAAAGACAGGAAGGAACCACAGCGCAGATACAGCAGCTATATACCGTTTTGGATGGTATGGCTGAGGTGGTAATCTGGGATGGAACCTCTGACTGGGCGGATGCTTTTCAGACTGTAATGACAGCAAAAGCGGAGGTTACGGCGTGTTTGTTAACTGCGGATGTAAAGGGACTGCTTTATTTCAAACAGTATCAGGATAAAATCCGACGGCTAACGCATTGTCTGCTGTTGGAAGGACTTAGTAAACCATATTCCCTGCATGAGGAAATGGATGTAACCATTGGCGGCTTTGACGGAATCCTGCCTTTTGGCAGAGAGATTGAGCGTTATGTTATGGAAGGGAATTTATTTTCCGTCCTTACATGCTGCCATGCACGATACTGTGAAACAGTGGAGCGTATCTTGGATGATTTACTGGAAGGGAGAATGGAAAAATGACGGCAAAAAAGAGATTTCGCAGGAAACAGAAAAAATGGAAGGCTTGGGGAGCAGCAATAGCAACAGAGGAGATACTGATGGATCAGGAGGCGAGCATTTTATTCCCCACGATGTGCGATAAGCTGCAAAAGGCAATGGCTATCAGACCGGAATATGATATCACAAAAGAAATCATAACAGAGCAGTATCAATCCGATCAGCAGAAAAGACGGTATGCACCAAAGCTGCAGCAGGCAGCTGTCATGCTTTTTGCTGATTTTTTTATTTTCATCGGTTTGCTGCTGCTTTTTTATATTTGCGGACAATATTTTGATATACTCTGGTTTACCGGTTCCGTAGTAATGGCCTGTGGCATCAGCAGCATATTATTCTTTCTGTTCTGCGAGTGGCTTGTTTTTTATCTGTATCGGATATTTGAAAAGGAGGATTGAGGATGTGAAAGGTTATCGAATAGCAGCAATGGCTGTGATAGGCGTATTATGCTGTAACACAATGGCATTTGCCGCACCCAAGCCATTAGAGGAAGCCTATGAAAAAAACGGAAATTCCTATATTAAGAAAACATATGTCATCAATAATACGGAAGAAATTTTTGATACCATGGATACAACCTTTGAGCTGAATGGACTGGTATATCATCAGATTGATATTTCCAGTAAGCCGGTGGCAGAGGTATTGACAAAGGATGTGAAACAGACAGAAGAAACAACAGTAGCATCCCGGAATGATGCGGCTGTATTGAAAAAGCTGGGTGCAACCAAGCAATATACCGATGAGGAAGGCTATCAGGCTACATTGAAGGCGGAGAGAGGAAGTATCAACTATACGGTTTCCGACTACACCACAAAGAACCAGACGAAGCATGGCAGCAGAACATATTATAATCTGTCTTCCATGGATTTCAGCCAGATTCCAAAAAGCATCTGGGAGGGCGGTGTATATTTGACACTGATGGATGTGAAATGGATTGGAGATAATAACCTTGCCAGTGGTGATACCGCGGTAGGGAATACCTATGCCGCAGTAGGCTATTATACAGGGACCTATTCTGTGAAAATCCCATCCGGTTATCGTGCATCTGTACTTTATAAGGGTACTGCAAAGAAGGAAATTTCCGAACAGACAGCATATACCATTACCTATCTCGGAGAAGAACCGATGCCACAGCAGGAGGAAAAATTGCTGTTAGGCTTCATCATTGGCGGTATCGGGCTTGCATTGGCGGCGATTGGAACGGGTATCTATCTGTTCCTTTGCGATAAACGAAACAGTTTGGAGGAAGAAACAGAAGAATCGGAACAGGAGGAAACGAAGGATGCGGATGTATAAGAAAATTTCTATTGGCTTAATTCTGTGTGCCGTATTACTGCCTAATATTGCATCTGCTGCGGCTTATTCGGATATTGCAGGGCATTTGGATGAAAAATATGTAGTTGGCTATAGTGACCTTGGATTGGTCAACGGCTATCCCGATGGCACCTTTCGACCGGATGTGACACTTACCAGAGCGGAGGCAACTGTATTATTCGGAAAGCTTAATCTGCCTGCCATTAATGGAAAGCAGACGGACTTTCGGGATATAGCAAAGACTGATTGGTTTTATAATTCGGTGGATGCTGCGGTCAAAAGCGGATTGGTCAGTGGTTATGAGGATTATACCTTTCAACCGCAGAAAACAATCACACGCTTTGAGGCTATTTTTATGGTATCTAAATTGGTGAAAAGTGAAAAACAGAACACAGTACAGCTGCCTTATGGGGATAGGGATAACATCCCTTCCTGGGTGAACAGTGCAGTCAGAAATCTATATGCAGCAGGTGTGATTGATACCTATAGCGGAAACCGGATTGCAGGCAATACCCCGGTCACCAGAAGTGAAATGGTTAAAATGCTATATAAGGTACTGGAAAGCTATCAGTTTCAGCTGACAGGCTTATCACAGGCAGTGAAAAGCACAGGAACAACAGGAACAACTGCGGTTCAGTTGCCGCATGATATTCTGGGGTATCTGACGATTGAGCGAATCGGGATAAAAAAATACCCGGTAAAGGACGGAGCAGATCTGGCGACAATCAAAACAGCAATCGGGCATTTTGCAGAATCCGCCTTATGGGATGGAAATGTTGCTTTCTGCGCCCATAACAGGGATTATAAATATGATTTCAGAAACCTGAAAAATATCAAAAAAGGGGATAAGGTCATTTATGAAACACGCTTTGGCACCAGAACCTATACAGTTTCTGTCATAAAGGCAATCAATGAAACAGATTGGACGGATATTACAACGAGTGATGAAAGAAATAAGCTGACAATGGTAACCTGTATCGAAAATGAGCCGACCAAACGACTGTTGGTGCAGGCGGTGCAGCAGCAGTAAATTTATTTTTTTCAGTCTTTTTTGAAAAAATTCTGAAATTTTGTTGCTTTTCCGGAATGAGAATCGTTTATTAAAGTATCATTCATTTTTGAAAAGGGGGAGTATACATGAAAAAGAAAGTATTTTTCGGCACTTTGGCGGCAATGATTTTCAGCATACATATTTCTGCATTTGCGGCACCTACTGCCGCATTTGGAGATGTGTCAGCAGGGAACCACATCGCAGCACCCTATGCCAAAAGTGACATTATTGTACCAAGACCGTCTGCATCAAAGTACGCTGCATTGCAAAAATATGCGTATATCGGGATTCCTGCGGATGTAAAAGGGCATTGGGCGGAAAAATATTTGACCTATTTTTTGCAGGCAGGCTGTATGGATGGGAGTGCAGTGGCATTTCATCCCAATGAACCGATTACTTATGCTGACTTTGCTGCGGTAGTTGCAAGATTAGGCTTAAAGCCTGTAGAGTTTAACGGCGGTACTGTTTCGCATAAGGTTTTCCGTGACGTTGCTCTTTGGAATACGGCGTATCCTGATGCGCAAGCGGCGCTTATTTGTGGCGAAGCCGGTGTATGGGGAAATCCATCAGAAGCGAATTATACTATGCTTGGGTATCCGGGCTTTTGCCTGCAGGATCAGGTGCAACGACATTATATCGCGTCTTTTCTGGTTTCTATGCTGCCAATGCAGAAGAAAGAAAGAGTGTCAGAACAGCAATTTGCGGATGAAATACGCTTTCAATCTGCTTTGTGTAAGGGGGCAATGAAGCGGCTGGCGGATGAAAATATAATCTCCTGTTATGCGGATGGTACGATTCGCCCTGAGGGTACTGTGACAAAAGCAGAGCTTGCGGCAATGCTGTACAAGGTCATGGAAAAATCACAGTTTGACCGAAACCTTATCAGTGATAACCTGTATGGCAAGTATCACTCCTATTATTGGGATGAGGAAGAAAAGCTTTTGGATTTGGTGAATGATGCACGCCGGAAAGCCGGTGTAAGCGAGCTGAAATATGATGCCGATTTAAATGCTCTGTGTGAGATGAAAATGCTTGAAAAATCCATCTATGGATTGGATACCTTTACCAAGCAGATACAGTATGACGGTAAAACCATAGCGGATGGGCATGTTTCAAGGTTTTACGGCAGATGCACCGCAATGGCAAGAGCCTTTGGTCTGACGGATTATTATGTGGGAGAAAATGCAGTTCTGCATGCACCTTATGCGGCAAAGGCACATAACCGTCTGACAGATTCCGAGGCACATCGAAAGAATTATCTGAATCCGATGTATGAGGTTGCAGGCTTCGCAGTAGGGGAAAAAGCAACCTATCAGATGTTTGCGTATGTAAAATAAGGACCCACAACTTAATAATAATATTTGATAAAATAGACAATAACACCATTATTGTTTATAATATTAAACATTAAGAGGTGGTTTTTATGGCAAAAAAAAGTGCGGTTCTTTTACCGAAAACGCAGAAAATATTAGAACAAATGGGAGAACAGATCAAGTATGCCAGATTAAGACGTAAGCTATCGATGGAATTAGTTGCGGAAAGAGCTGGGATAAGCCGTGCTACATTATGGGCAATCGAGAGAGGAACTCCGTCTGTATCTATCGGTATGTACGCTGCAGTCCTACATGCACTAAATAATATGGATGAAGATTTACTGTTAGTAGCAAAGGATGATGCGTTGGGAAGAAAGCTTCAGGACTTGGGACTGAAAACAAAACAACGCGCGCCAAAGAAAAATCTGAAATAGAATAAAACAGTAAGGTTTATCCAATCAGCGAAAAAATAAATACTATAAACGCAAAGGAGCTCTGATTTAATCAGGGCTCTTTTTTATATATACAATTCAATCAAAGGAGTGGTTTTATGAAACACACAAAAAGGTGGGTATCCCTGCTTTTAGCGGTTATGATGACTGTCGCTGCACCGTTATCCGCTTTTGCGGCATGGGAAGATGGATTTGTTATTCCCGGGCAGAACAGTGGTAGTAATAGCTATGATGACCTGTTTTGGGAGACCACGAACAAGAGCGATAGCACAACCATCAGCAGCAGTATAACAGAGGATAAAAAGAAGGAGGATACAACAGAAAAAGAGGATACCGGCAGTAAAAAATCCGATGAGAAAACAGCAGATGCAGTGCTGCCGGATACAAAGACATTTTCAGTAGAATCCAGATATTCTGCTGTCCCTTTACTGGCAGATAACTACACAGAAATCTATGGGACGGATTCTATACCAAAGGCACGTTCTGCTACAGGCTCGGGACCGTATGATTATTTGCAGGCAAATGGCGGTTATGTAACCATTGCAGCAGACAGACCTTTGAACAATATCCTGCATTATGACGGCAAAATTGTAGACAACATCCATATTGCGAAATGGATTGCCGATGATCCTGCGGCTTTGGAGTATCCAGCATATTGCAAGAATCCGGGATGGAAGGGAACTGCACAGCATGCCGATGGGAAATATCAGGTAGATCCATTAGAAAACATCGGCGCTACAGAGAAGAAAATCCTTGGGATTGCCAGAGCAGGCTATCCTTATAAAACGCCTGCACAGTTAGGTTGTAATAGTGTAGATGAGGCGTATTATGCAACGCATGGTGCGATTCATACAGCTATTGTTGGCGGTTCACTGGATAAATGGTCTATCCAGAGTGGGGATACGGCAAAAAACACACGCGTATTGAATGCATTAAAAAAGATTTATAACGAAGGCATTGCAAACCCGTATACGCCGCCGGCGGTAACTGTACAGCTTGCACCTGTCAGTGGTTCTGAGGAAGCAACTGCGGAAGGTGACTGGGTTGTAAATACCTATCATTTTACCAGCAGCATTGCCAGAGATAAATGGAAATTCCGTATCCTTGGGGACGATATTATGGCAATGGTGGAAAATGGAACCATTGAGGTCTATGCAGGCAGTAAAAAAATCATGCCACAGACAAATGTAAGCGGCGCATGGGACACATCGAAAGCGTTTGCAGTTGATATGGGGCAGGATGTAACGGTAAAAGTACCAAAGACATTGGCAGAATCCACAGGGATTCGATATACACTGTATGGTACAACCGTTGGTGGTTCTTTAGATACAGCCGCCAGCTATCTTGGGAACCCCGTAGGTCTGTCCGGTAACTGGCAGGGGTATATTTATAACTTCCGTCCGCAGGGAACGGATTCTGCAGAAATGACCTACAACGCATCCCCCACAATCCCTGATACACCGGAGAATTCCGATACGCCTGCATCCGCTGATAAAGGCAGTCTGGTTGTAGAAAAATTGGACTATCAGACTAAGAAAAAAGTTGCAGATGCCGTATTCCATATCCGTGGTGTATCGGAAAGCAATGAGTACATCAATATTACTGTAAAGGCAACGAATGGCGCAACAGAGCCTGTTCTTAGCAAAGGTGCAAGCATTACGATTTCCGATGGTGTCCTGAAGCTGACAGGGATTCCTGTGGGTGTATATGAAATAACAGAGGTATCTGCGCCGCCGCATTATTCTGTTGCAGTAGGGAAAAATTCTCAGAGCATCCGTGTGGAAAACAATGCAGAGGTATATCCGAAAGTAACCTTTGAAAATCAGCCGTATGGCTCCCTTACAATCCGCAAGATTGATGCACAGACACAGGAAGAGTTAGCCGGTTTTTATTTTCAGGTCATCAATCATACTACGGGCTTTGAACAGACAGTAGAAACAGGTAAGAATGGCGAAGTAACGATTGAAGACCTGCCGGAGGGCAGCTATGAGGTTAAGGAGCTTGCGGCCAGATTTGATTATATTCTGGATGCCACACCGCAGATTGGTGAGGTTGACTGGGGCAAGGAAACAGTCGTTGTAATGAAAAATAAGAAAAAGCCATCTGTAGAGATTAAGAAGATTGATGCGGAAACATCAGAACCCATTGCAGGGGTACACTTTGAAATCACAAATAAGAACACCAGACAGGTATATATGGGTGTAACGGATCAGAACGGCCGTATTACACTGTCAGATGTAGAAGAAGGCTGGTACGAGGTAACGGAAGTTACGCCTGCAAAGGGCTATCTTCCTTTAGAGCAGGTGTATGAGGTTTATGCAGAAAGCGGAAAGCCCGGCACTGTAACAATTCAGAATCATAGAGCACCTGACCTTACGATTATCAAACGAGACAGCCAGACCGGTGCTGCATTATCCGGTGCAATGTTTACCGTAGAAAAATTACAGGAGCCCGATAAAGGCTTTGTATCTGGCAGTCCCTTTACAACGGATACTGACGGTAAAATTTTGCTGAAAGGTCTGACACCCGGCGCATATAAAATCTGTGAAGTAAAAGCACCGAATGCTTACGAGAGCGGCAATGAGGAACGTGTAGTAAATCTTGTTGCAGGGCAGGATTTTACAGCCGTATTTGAAAATACGAAAAAAGCAACATTAACAGTCCATAAAGTAGACTCTATTACCAAAGAGCCCTTGAAGAATGCAAGGTTTGAGGTGCTGAAGGCGGTAAATGGTTCTCTTAGCGGTGAGGTAGTAAAGGTCGGTGAATATACATCTGACAGCAATGGACAGTTCCAACTGCAACAGGCAGATAGCGGCTGGTATCGTATTATAGAAAAACAGGCTCCTACAGGCTATGAGAGAAAAACAGAATTTATGGAGGTATTCCTGAAAGCAGGCGAGAATAAAGAGATTACCTTTGAAAATAGCCCACAGTCTGCCATTATCATTAAAAAGATAGATGCAGAAACAGGAGCAGCTTTATCCGGTATTCGCTTTGAAGTAAGATATTTAAGCGGTGCTACGGGAACGGAGGGTGCCGTAATCGGGACTTATACAACATCGAAAAACGGTACGATTACTGTTGCAGGCTTAAAACCCGGTGTGTATTCCGTGGCAGAGGTATCTACTGACAGCGACCATATCTTAGATGATACGCTGAAAACAGTGACGCTGAAGGATGATAATGCAGTTGTTACCGTTGAATTTACAAATGCGCCGTTAGGCGGTCTGTTGATTAAAAAGATGGATGCTGTGACAAAAGAACCGCTGAGTGATGTTATTTTTAAGGTAACAGACATCAAAGGCGCAGTAGTCGGTGAGTCTAATGGTGAATATCGCACCGATGAAACAGGCAGTATTTATATTCCAAAGCTGATTGGCGGCTATATCGTACAGGAGGTAAAGGCAAAGGAGGGGTATCTTCTTGATAATACTGCAAAGACGATTTATATCGAAAAAGGCAGAGTTTACTCTCTGGAATTTTTCAATCAGCCGCATAACAGCCTTATCATTCAAAAGGTAGACCGAAAAACACAGAAGCCGCTGGAGGGTGCAAAGTTTGAGGTAAGAAAGATTGACGGCACCTATATCGGTGAATATATCACCGCCGCAGACGGCAGAATCACCATTCCGGATATGAAACCCGATTGGTATGTGGTAAAGGAAACAGCGGCACCCGAGGGCTATTGCCTTGATGCCGCAGTCAGCAGGAACGTACAGGTAAAGAGCAATGCACCCTCTATGGTGAAATTTGAAAACGATAAGAATGCAACACTGCGTATCTCCAAAACTGACAGTGTCACAGGAGAGCCAATGGAAAATGTGGAATTTACCATTGTGCGTGAGGATGGCAAGACCTATGGAAAGCATTACACCAATAGACAGGGCGAAATCAATCTGGAATATAAACTCCCCGCAGGCACCTATCTCATCAGAGAAACCAATACCCTGAAAGGCTATGCACTGGATACCAATGTAAGAAAAGTTGCGTTGGATTGGGGCGATGACCAACTCATTGAATGGGAGAACTATCCTCTGGCTTCTATCAGGATTGAAAAAACGGATGCGGAAACGGGAGACCCCATTTCCGGCGTGAAGTTTGAGATCTTCGATAAGAATAAGGAATCCATCGGCACATATATCACCGACAGTAAGGGGGAAATCCATCTGGATAAGATGTTCCTTGGTGATGCTACCTACTATATCGAAGAAACGGAAAATGAAGGTTATGTCGTGACAAAAGGCTTACAGACAGTGAAAACAAAATGGGGGAAGACAACCTATGTAGAGCTGGAAAATAAGCCGATTCAAGGAAAGGTACAGATTCATAAAACTGCTGCGGATAATAATGCTATCACCGGTCATTTAAAAGGGGACGGCTTAAAGGACGCAAGATTTACGATTTATGATTCTGACGGGAAAAAGGTTACTGTTCTGAGAACAGACAGTAAAGGCTTTGTGGAATCCGATTGGCTGAGATATGGCAAGTATACCATGAAGGAAACAACCAGTCCGCTGTATTTCCTTTTGAGTGATGAAACGATTTCTTTTGAAATCAGGAAGGATGGAGAAATCGTAGAGATTGAAAGGGAAAATAAAAGCACGGCTTTGCAGACGCATGTGGAAAAAAGCGGCTATCAGGAGACAATGGGCGGAAGTGTAATCAGATATGATCTCTATCATATCCAGAATAAATCTCTGGTACCTTTGGAGAACTTCTATCTGCACGAGAGCCTGCCTGCGGATGCGGCATATATTACAAGGCTGTTTACCGGTACATTCAATCAGAACCTGAACTATACCATCTATTATAAGACGAATAAAACAGGCAGCTTTAAAGTATTGCGGGATAATCTGTTTACCAATAAGGTCTATGAAATCGACTGCACAAAGGGTCTGATGGCAGGGGAATATATCACTGATATTAAATACGAATTTGGTACGGTGGACGTTGGCTTCTGCGAGGTAGAACGTCCTTTTATCTATTGTAAAACATATCAGAATCTGCCGAACGGCTATCAGTTTACGAATAGAGTAGAGGTAGGCGGCATGTATGAAATGCAGAAAGTAAAGGCGGAAGATTCCTTTACAACAAAGATTTATGCACCTGTGGCAAGCAGAGGGAAACTGCCGAAAACAGGATATTGATAGGATACCGACTGCATGAGAATATATCAGCTGTAGGGCAAATGATGAGGCACTTGGAAGTGGGATTCTGAGTGCCTCTTTTTTTAATTGAATGCTGCTGCGCGGATATTCTATAGCAAAGTAGTATCCGGCGAATGAACAGGGGCAAAGAGAATATGATTGCGAGCAGGCGTTGTACCTGATACAATGATAACTGATGGGTTATCCAAATATATGTTTGTATTAACCTTGAAATAGCAGCATAATACAAACATGGATACAACATATAAATCTAACAACAATGTCGTCTATTCCTGTAAATACTATGTTGTATGATGTTCCAAGTATAGGCAAAAAGTATTAACTAATGATGTGGATGTCAGATTAAAGGAATTACATGATTTTAGAATAATTCCCCTTAAATTAGGTATGATATTAATAAAATATTCCCTTAAAACATTGATTTTAACCTTATTTTATTGTATTATTTAAGGGAATGTGGGGTGAAACAATGAGACTTTTTAATTATTCCGAAATCAAAAATCAAAAGTGGGATTCCGACATTCTTGGTCTGATTGCTGCAATATACAAAGAAACCGGAAAACAGGAAATGTATCTGAAACAGCGCCCGGAGGAATTAGAAAAACTGGTTGAGATTGCAAAGATTCAAAGTACCGAAGCATCCAATGCCATCGAAGGCATTGTAACAACAAGCACTCGTATCAGGCAGTTGGTGGAAGAGAAAACAACACCTAAAAATCGTGATGAACAGGAAATTGCCGGTTATCGTGACGTATTAAATATCATCCATGAAAGCTTTGATGCAATTCCAATTTCGCAAAATTATATTTTGCAGCTTCATAAAATTTTGTATAGCCACATGAATAATCCTATGGCAGGCAGAACTAAAGGTGTACAGAATTATATCAGTGCCACGTATCCGGACGGTCACGTGGAGACTCTATTCACTCCGCTTGACCCTAGTGAAACGCCGGAAGCACTTGACAAAATCTGCGAGGAATATAATCGTGTTATTGGTAATATGGAAGTTGAACCACTGACTGCGATTCCGATATTTATCCATGATTTTCTCTGCATACATCCTTTCAACGATGGCAACGGAAGAATGAGCCGACTGCTGACAACTCTTCTGTTGTATAGAAATGGATTTTATGTAGGAAGATATATATCTTTGGAAGCAAAAATCGCAAAAAATAAAGATTTATATTATAACGCACTTGGACAGGCTCAGATTGGCTGGCACGAAGGCAAGGAGGATGCAGTCTCTTTTATTAAATATTTGCTTGGAACTATTCTTGCGGCTTATAAAGATTTTGAAGAACGATTTGCTTTAGTGGAAACTAAACTTCCTGCTCTTGAAATGGTAAAACGTGCCACTCTGAATAAGATTGGTCGATTTACTAAGCAGGATATTCGTGAACTTTGTCCGTCTCTCAGTATAAGTTCCATCGAAGGTGCTCTCCGTAAGTTGGTCGCATCCGGTGAATTGAAACGAGAAGGCTCCGGGAAAAACATCTGTTATTACAGATTGAAGTGATTCCCTTAAAAATAGCAGTAAATCAAGGAAATAGTTATGTTGATAATATTAAGCATCTATCGAAAATGTGTACCGACCTCCAATCGTTAGATTTTTGGTCTAACTTTTTGGGGTCACATCAGGATTCTGAGTGTCTCTTTTTTAATTGAATGTTGCTGTAAAAACATTCTATAGCAAAATAGTATCCGGAGAATGAACAGGGTTAAAGAAAATATGATTGCTAGCAGGCGTTGTGCCTGATACAATGATATTTGATGGGTTATGCGCTTGGCTAAGATTATTTTTCTGAGTGGTGTAATGCTGAAAGAATACAGAATTAGTGAGGGTGCTATGGATACATATTTCGGAAAAGAAAACGATTGCAAACTACATATGCTGAAAAGCAATGATGGCAGGAATCAGGAAATCTGGGTGAAATGGGATGAATGGATCAGACCGAAAAATATTATTTCCGAAGGCAGTAAAATGCCACATGCGGTTCGTGAGCTTCTGAGAAAATGGAACGATGAAATCAATAAAATCAGAAATGAGTTCCAGAATAGGGCTAATATTGGGTATGCCTACATTGATTTTGTATATGACAATGTCGTATATAAGCTGGAGCCTGCGGCGATTGCAGCAACCAAGGATATGTTTCATCATCTTGCAGAAATGATGCAGAGGGATTTAAAGCATATCGGATGCCCCTATACACAATATAAGTGGGAGCTTGACTGAAATATTCTTGATAATATAAAGCGGTACTTAGAATAGTCTGAGTACCGCTTTTTTGATAAAAGGGTTATAGAATGAAAGGAGGAAAGAAATCGGTTATCAAAAAAGTGAGTGATTACTATGTGAAAAAAATATGGATATAGATTTTTATGATACGCTGGATTTAAGACAGCGTTTTTTTAGTTCTTGAATTTCATGAAGAAGCAGGAGATTAACAGAAATGGTATATGGATATGTGCGTGTAAGTGCTAAGGATCAAAATGAGGACAGGCAAATAATTGCTATGCGAGAGGTTGGAGTTTCTGAAAAAAATATTTATATGGATAAGCAGTCAGGAAAGGATTTTAAACGGAAGCAGTATAAAAGGCTGGTAAGAAAAATGAAAAAGGATGATTTATTATACATAAAAAGCATAGATCGCCTTGGGAGAAATTATGAGGAGATTATAGAACAATGGAGACATCTTACAAAGGAAAAAAGGATAGACATTATTGTTTTAGATATGCCGTTATTGGATACACGGAGAGGAAAGGACTTAATGGGAACATTTCTAAGCGATATTGTATTGCAGGTGCTTTCCTTTGTAGCGGAAAATGAAAGGTCAAATATTCGCCAAAGGCAGGCAGAAGGAATAGCAGCAGCAAAAGCCAGAGGCGTAAAATTCGGACGACCTCCTAAACCGTTACCGGAAAATTTTCATGCAGTTTATCAAAGATGGAAAAATGGGAAAATTACAGGTACAAGAGCGGCAGAAGAATGCAACATGCCTATTACAACATTTCGATATAAAGCAGATATTTACGAAAAAACTAATTTTTTGTGAAAGAGGATTTTTGCAAGAAAGTGTACTTTTTTGCAAATCTTCAGTAGATTTCTTCGCACTTCAATATTAACATACACATTTGTCTTTTACAACAAAATTCCACATAATTAGCACAGCTTAAAGAGTCAGAATTCATTTGCAAAAAAGTACACATTTTGAACAAGACAAAGGAGGATAAACTATGGCAGCAATCGCTTCGGTAATCAAGTACGAAGGCGATAACAGCACCTTCATCTGGAAACACCCCTGTGAGGACTTCAATACATCGTCTCAGTTGATTGTCCACGAATCGCAGGAAGCAATTTTTTTCCTAAATGGACAGGCACTTGATTTGTTTGGACCGGGACGGCACACGTTGGAAACAGGGAATATCCCACTCCTGCGTCATTTAATCAATATTCCGACTGGTGGCGTGAGCGCATTTCATTGTGAGGTCTATTTCATTAACAAAACCGAACAAATGGCAATTCGCTGGGGAACGGACAGCAAAGTTCAGTATGTAGAGCCTACATATAAGTTTCCGATTTCTATTGGTGCAAACGGTGAAATGTCCCTTTGCGTGGATGATTCGCGTAAGCTTCTGGTGAAATTAGTCGGTACAGAGCGAGTTTTGGATCGTCAACAGTTAACAACCTACTTTCGCAGTATCCTCATGACCAAGGTAAAAACCTATATTGCGCAGGCGATGCGTGCTAACGCCATCAACATCTTTGAAATTGATGAAAGCCTTGAAACATTTTCTGCAGACATTCAGAAGCGGCTGATTCCTGATTTTCTTGATTACGGCGTGCAACTCAAACGCTTCTATGTTACTACAGTGGTTAAGCCGGATGGCAATCCGCAGTATGAAAAGTTCAAGGAGTTGCACTTCCGCCAGTATGCCGATATAGCAGAGGCAAAGCTGAAACAGCAGACCGATATGATCCAAGCACAGACCGAAGCACAGAAAGTTGTTATTGATTCTCAGGCGCAGGCAACCAAGCGTATGCAGGAAGGATACACCTACCAGCAGGAGCGTGGTTTCGATGTGGCGCAGGATGCTGCCCAAAATGAAGGAACAGGACAATTTTCTAACATGGGTATCGGTTTAGGAATGATGGCTGGCGTTGGTGGTACAGTCGGCGGAATGGTAGGCGGAGCCGTATCTGACGCATTTGCGGGGATAACAACACAGCCACGGGCAGCAGCAAACCGTTTCTGTGAACAATGTGGAGCTGAGTTGACACCGGGTGCAGCATTCTGTGATGAGTGTGGTGCACCGCAGGCAGCGCCAGACACTTGCGCAAAGTGTGGTTTCAAATTCATTAAGCCTGGCAAATTCTGTCCGAAATGTGGAACGAAAAGGGAGAGCTGATGATGAAAAGGAATAGCACAAAAGGATATATAATTCTTGGGATTCTATTTGCACTGGTAAGCATTTTCGCTTTTGCTGTTCCAACAATAAAAACAGCAACATTCTGGATTGCTTATGTATTCACCGCTGTAGCATTTGCTGCACAGATTTTTATTTGGAAAACTGCCCTTGGAAAGGAAGAAGCCTTAAAAAGCAAATTTCTTGGTTTTCCGGTTTTATACATTGCTATTGTATATGCAATCATTCAGATGGCTGCATTTGCAGTGTTCCTGTTCGTGTCGGCACTTCCGGTATGGAGCGTAATCGTGGTGTGTCCTGTTATTGCTGGCGTTTCTGCGATATGTATGATTTCTGCTGATGTGGGGCGCGATGAAATCAAACGAGTGGAAGTAAAAGTGCAGAAAAAGGTTTTCTATATTCGGGAACTGCAAACGGAGGTTGAATTGCTGGCTGCGGCCGAAACAGACGCTGATATAAAAACAGCACTTGCACAGCTTGCTGAAAAAATCCGTTTTTCCGATCCTATGAGCAATGAACAGTTGGCGGATTTAGAAAATACAATATCCGCTAAAGTTTTGGAACTGAAAACAGCAGCAAATAAGAAGGAGGTCATAGCAGAACTTACTTTGCTTTTAGATGAACGGAACCGAAAATGTGAATTTTTAAAGTGAGGGAACAAATGGACTATTCTGAATTATTTGAAGGGGCAAGAAAACAAATATCTACCATCCCTGATGAACAGATTTTTCTGGCAAAAGATCTGTTTGCAGGAGCAGAGTGGAATCAGCTTCAAAAGGGAGAGAAGCTGAGTTTTGGAAAGCGATTTAAAAACGCTGTGTCCGATGGAAAATTCCCTGATGTTGTATATATCGGAAAGGCACCAAATAACTCTGCACAATATAAAAAGACAAAAATAAAAGAGAGGAACAATGATGAAACAGTTAACTTGTGAAATGTGCGGAAGTACAGACTTAATAAAGCAAGACGGCGTATTTGTTTGCGAGACTTGTGGAACAAAATATTCCGTTGAGGAAGCAAGGAAAATGATAGTAGAAGGAACCGTTGAAGTCGCTGGTACCGTTAAAATTGATGATTCGGCGAAAATCGCAAACTATTATACTATGGCGGAGAGTGCTTATGACGCAGGTAATCAGAAAGAAGCCGAGAATTATTGTAATAAAACTATCGAGATTGAACCGTATAATTATAAAGCGTGGTTGTTGAAAGGTCGTGCTGTAGGCTGGCAGTCGACTCTCGCCAATATCCGTCTAGAGGAATCTATCAGTTGCTTTTGTAAGGCGGTTGATAATGCACCTGACGATAAGATTGAGAAAGTTAAAAAAGTAGCACGTGCTGAGTTTTCTAAATTGTCCTTTGATCTGACTAAGCTTTGCTGTGACGCTTATTCTAAAAACGGATCTGTCAACATCGCAAAGACAATCGAGAAAAATGTGCAGCCGTTTTTAGATTACAGGTTGTCGTTCATGGTATTGAGTGAACGGAAAAAATCAGATACAGATATAGATATAGAGGACGAAGAAGAAACAGATATAGAGGATATTATGCTCGACATTGCAAGTGAAATTTCCTCTTCCACCATTGATGCTCAGAGTGTTATAATAAATGACTATATGAATTCCGCAAAATCCAATTACAACGTTGTGCCCCTAGATATACGAAACAACTGTCAAGAACGGTGCATAGAGGCTATCAAGTTGGTTAAGCTTTCCATTAATATGGGGTTAGATGGAGAATACGGTTATAAAAGAATAATTTCACTTTTGGGGGATCTAAAATATCTCTATCCAGAAGAATTTTATGAGTCTGACAAACAGAAAATCAGTGATAAGATTATTGAATACCAAAAAAAGCTTATAGAAATAAATCCGTCTTATATAACAGTTTTTAAACACTCTCAGCAAACCAGTAATCAACAGACCGGAAATCAACAGACAAATAGTGGCTGTTATGTGGCAACTGCCGTTTATGGTTCTTACGATTGTCCGCAAGTATGGACCTTGCGCCGTTTCCGCGATTATACTCTGGCTAAAACATGGTATGGCAGACTATTCATTAAAACATATTATGCAATTAGCCCAACCATTGTTAAGTGGTTCGGACATACCGAGTGGTTTAAAAAAATGTGGAAGGGCAAGCTCGACCGCATGGTTGCTAATCTGAACTCCGTGGGTGTTGAGAATACACCATATGGGGATAAAGAGTGGTGAATATGGAGCAATCATAATCAAGCAATCCCCTGCTCAAGAGTTTTGTTGAGGACATGATTTGAAACAACTCTTTAACACACTTGATGGTAAGGATATAAGGAAAGGGTTGAATTGTACACAATTCCAAATACAACAAGTCAGTAACTAAGGGGGAACTTGACTGATATAGTTTTTACAAGTAAAACAATAAAAACGAATGGGTGTCGATTTTATCGGCACTCTTTTTCTATGGAGGGATAACATGATTTTATTGATTTATATAGGGATATTATTCTTTTGCTATGGCATTTATAACCTGTTTTGCTACTTTAGTATGTTTCCAACGGCAAAAGCAGGAAGGCATCTGTTGAAGTTATATCGGAAGAG
>UMKD01048480.1_pt1 | contig 17385 bp, 17 predicted proteins | sample 1966221 | NCBI WGS metagenome assembly UMKD01 (sample SAMEA4836167, study PRJEB28245) | human gut metagenome | biome: gut microbiome; material: fecal sample | place: Denmark | collected 2008
TCATATTGCTAGGGAAATATACTTTTTATGGTATTGATCAAATCTGTAAAAATTTACTTGATTTTCCTTCAATAATTCGCTGTAAAACAAATTTTCCCCCTTAATACCACACCATCTCACAAAAAAATTTTGGCTAACTGGATATAATATTAAAATAATTTAAGTTTGCTAATAAGGAAAGTTCCAATGAGCCACCTTTTTTCACCCGCATCAATAGGCCAAGTTTCGCTGAAAAATCGTATTATTGTTCCCCCAATGTGCCAATATTCTGCAGAAAATGGTATGCCAACAGCATGGCATAAAGCCCACTACATGAACCTTGCTTTATCAGGTGCCTCTTTAGTTATTGTAGAAGCCAGTGCTGTTGTTCCTGAAGGTCGTATTACCTACAAAGACCTAGGCTTATGGAATGAAGAGCAAATGACAGCAATGCAACAAATGCTCAGCGATATCCGGCAATATTCAGATGCACGCTTAGGAGTACAAATCGCTCACGCTGGTAGGAAAGCATCAACAGATTTACCTTGGTTAGGAGGTAATAGTATTCAGTCCACACAACCTAATGGCTGGCAGACTGTAGCACCATCAGCATTGGCTTTTGGTAATAATGCAATTCCACATGCATTAACTATTGAAGAAATTTCGCAGCTCAAACAGCAATTTATTGAGGCAGCAATTCGGGCAGAAAAAGCAGGTTTTGACGTTATTGAGATCCATGCTGCTCATGGATATATACTGCATGAATTCCTATCGCCAGTTTCAAACTTACGACAAGATGAATATGGTGGATGCTTTAAGAATCGTACTCGCTTACTGATTAATATTTTCCATGAGATGAGAGAAGCCATTAGCCCTAATGTTGCAATTGGTGTACGGATCTCCGCAACAGATTGGCTTGAATCGGGTTGGAGCGTACCTGAATCAATTGAGCTAACAGAATTATTAGAAGATTTAGGTTGTGACTATATCCACGTCTCATCTGGCGGGTTATCAACTGAACAACAGATACCATTGAGCCCAAATTACCAAGTCCCTTTAGCACAAGCTATTCATGAGAATACTATGATGCCTGTCATTGCTGTCGGTCTTATCACTGAACCTTTGCAAGCAGAAGCCATTGTGGCAACTCACCAAGCAGATTTTGTGGCAATCGGTAGAGGTATATTATTTGAACCACGCTGGCCTTGGCGAGCAGCAAGTGAATTGAACGAACAAATAGACGTTGCACCGCAATATCTACGCAGTGCCCCACACCAATTCAAACACTTATTTAAGTAAAAATAATAAATTCGCAGCTATTGTTGCTTGATAATCAATAGCTGCGAGTAATAAATAATTAACGTGCGTTAGTCGAGCACTGTTGAACGAATTCAATCATGGTTTTTTGGAATTCAGGCTCTGCGGTACCTGATTTTTCTAATTCCGCATCCATACGTTTAAACTCAGCTAAACCATATTTTTCAATTGTTTTATCGTAGGCACAACCACAAATTGCGGTAACTGCTTTTGCTGTTTCACCTTGAGGATTACCAGATGCAACGACACAAGTATTAACAAAGTTGTCTTTGTATTCAGCAATTTCTGATTTTTCATCAGAACATGCAGACAACACAACCATTGCTCCTGCCATACCTAATATTAATGCTAATTTTTTCATTTTATGCCCGTTTCCTATTCAGCTTTAACTAAGGTGATAATATTAAACCGCTATTATTCCTAGTTCACGCTATTTTGGATATATCGTTTATGTTTTCAATACCATTAATCTTAATGTGCTAAATAAGAGGTTCTTATTAAGATTAATATCCCTATCACTGACTATGCATATTAATCATAGCTGTTTTCTTATAAAAAATCTGTATTGGCCCATTGTTTATTATGTGTATTTTACCTTGGTAATGAATTAGAACAACGCCATCGGTAATAGAATAATGCCGATAAAATTAGCACACAACCAACAATTTGGACAAAAGGCATTCTTTCATTGTACCAAATAGCCGCTACAAATACGGTCATAACAGGTTCAAGGATCATAATAATTGCAGCATTGCCGGCAGTAGTATTTTTTTGACCAATAAGTTGCAATACAAAGCGTAGACTCGTTGCTATTACAACACTAGCAATAAACCACATCATGGTAGGTACGGTGATGCTACTTGGCCACTCTTCTAAAAAAAATGACAAAACTAACCCAGTCATTCCTGTACAAGCAAGCTGAATGGTCGTTAATGGCAAAAGAGGGATTGTTCGAGTATATAAACTGGTATAACAAAAATAGATAGCTTGGACAATTGCCGCACCAAGAAACCACAGTTGGCTTGCTTTAAATTCAAGCTGTGCCTTAAATAGTGTTAAACATGCCAACCCTAATACAGCGACCGGAAGTGCCTCCCAGAAATAACGTACAGGTTTATTTTTTAAAATAACCCATGCGACTAGCGGGACAAACAACATAGCAAGGCTCATGATAAAAGCCCCTTCACCAATTGAATCTGTTATCGCAACTGCGTGGATCCAGAGCACCATATTTAATGACATCCAACCGCCTGTCATTAATATTTTTGGTAATTGCTTCGCCGTTATTCTATTTTTTTTCCCTCGACAAAAAGGGGCTAAAATGATGGCTGCAAATAAAAAACGGCTACCAAGAAAGGCAAAAATAGGCATTCCCTGCACTGATTCTCGGGAAAATACCCACCCCCAAGCCGCGATTATCGTGGTAAGCACCAAGAAAAATTCTGCCTTTCTTTGTGAATACATGTGTTCCTCTGGATAAATTAACTGACTCGCAGATACATCATACTGGCTTTTGTATGTAAACCAATCACATTTATGGCCTTTCTCTCCGACTTCCCTAAATAAAAAATATCTCGCCAAAGAACGATAAATATGACCTTAAATTAAGAGCCATTTCCTCTTAATAAAGATAATTTTACTTCTTGGCTGCTTTTTTCTTATTAACTAGACTAAGTCTGATTTTAAACGCGATAAATGGGGAAGTTTGCATAGAATCTCATCAATTTATCTTCTTACATAGCCTGAGATAATCAAGGGTAGACAAACAATGCACAACTTGATGAAAGGTTATATCATGGTTATTCAAAAAACATTACTGATAGATAATGATAAAATCAAAAAAATTAAGACTGCGATCAATAAGAGAAAATATGCACATGCCGATGAAATAAGTTTGTTATGGCAGCACGCTTTAAAATCATCGTCAGTCTTCAGTTGGGGAAAAGTGATGCTAATTTCTATCATTAGTGGTCTTGTTATCACAATAACCACTTATTTGTAGGATGAGCTTTTAAAAAGAAGAAATCGAGCCTATCGCCCGATTTCTATTAACTTTCTTTGATATAGCTAAAATAGCTAATTCAACTAATTACCAGTAACCTAAGAATTTCCACCAAACGCTACCAATAAAGAACCAAATGGCTAAGTTAACTACGCTCATCACGAAACCTGTTTTCCACCATTCCGCAAGGGTTGCATAACCCGAACCAAAAATAATAGGTGCAGTACCCGTACCATAGTGTGTCAATGACATCATTAGTGACGATGAGAATGCTAATGTTAAAGCTAATAACATTGGTGGAGCGCCAAGGGCTAAACCTGCCGAGAAAAATGCTACATACATCGCCGTAATATGCGCGGTTGTACTCGCAAAGAAATAGTGAGAATACACATAAATTAAAACAAGAATTAGCATTCCCCATACCCAGCTAATGCCTAATCCATCAATAGTTGCACCGACGGTTAATGACATCCACTTTATGAGACCGAGCTTACCTAAAAAACTCGCCATCATGACTAAGGCAGAGAACCAAACGACAGTATCCCATGCCCCTTTGTTTTTCAGAACATCATCCCAATTAATAACCCCTGTCGCTAATAGAACACTCAACCCAATAAACGCCGCGGTGGTTGCATTAACACTATATGCAGGCCCAAAAATCATGGCAGGAACACCAGCCCACAACAAAAGTAACAACCCAAAAACACCGAGAGTTATTTTTTCAGGTAATGAAACTGGGCCTAATTGTTGTAAACGTTCTTTGGCAAAATTTGGCGCATCCGGTGTTGAAGTAATTTCCGGCTTATACATCAAATAGATCACCAAAGGCATTAATATTAATGACACGATGGCAGGAACAAACGCCGCAATCGCCCACATACCCCAAGTTAATTCATTTTCTTGGCTTGTTTCACTAATAATCAAACTGACAATTAATGGGTTTGGCGCTGTCGCCGTAATAAACATTGCAGAAGTGATTGGGTTAATATTGTAGTTAACGAGCGATAAATAACGCCCTATCTTACCTGCGGTTCCATCTTCAGCCTTTGACCCAAAACTATCCGAGATCGAACGCATAATTGGGTGAATAATTCCCCCACCTCGAGCCGTGTTACTTGGTGTCACAGGCGCCAATATTGTTTCTGCTATTGCCAATGAATAAGCAATACCCAATGTTTTTTTACCGAATAAAGAAATGACATAATAACCTATCCTTGCCCCCAGGCCTGTTTTATTCAAGCTCATGGAAACCATGATAGAAATACCAATTAGCCAAATTAGATCATTAGAAAAGCCACTTAAAGCATCCGCAATTGCCCCTTTAGTTGATTCAGGGTTAGTGACCCCGGTTACTGCAACTAATGAAATAGCGACAATAGATACACCTCCTATTGGTAAAGCTTTACCAATAATAGCAGCGATAGTACCTACAAATAATGCTAAAAGATGCCACGCATTTGGATTAACACCTTCGGGAACAGGAATTAAGAACCAAATAATTAATGTTATTGCAACTGCGATTAGAGTTGGTACAGGTTTTAAAGGTGTTAGTTTATTCATAAGGTTATCCATACACGTATAAAGATGGAAATACAGAGTAATTTCAGTTATATATTCTAATTTTATCTTTAGATTAACAATATATAGCTCAAAAACCTTGATATTTATCAGTACGTGAATTCTTTTATGATAAATTTTAAGCCAGTTTGTAACGATGTGTAATATATTATTTCAGATATCAATCGTTCCATATTTCTTGCACAAAAAGATAAGCCTACACTTACATTAATAAGAGTAAGAATAAAACTGGGATTATTATTTGCTCTGTTACTAGGTTAACAGCACACAATCACATTTGTCACATAATCAAATTTGGTTAGTAATATACTAAAATTTCAATTTTTTTTATAGTTCATCCTCAATTTATGATTGCTGAATCGAATTAATAAAATAAAACCAAGAAATATTCAAAATTATATTGAATATATAAAAAATTATAACAATGACAACATTGATTAAAAAACACGCATATTACTATTAAATTAATACCTCTGCTTAATTAACATTAGTTATTATCTTATCTGATAATTTAAAAAACACTTATAGTGATTATGCTCTGTTCTCAATACCATTTTTATCTCTAATCTAAATGTGAGTAATCAAACTTATCAAAATATGACTAATAAGGAAACGAAATGCCCACTGATAACATTTACATCACAAATTCTCAACAACCATGTATTGTATTATGTACAACCAATAGCCATGAAAGTGCAATTAAAATTACCCAACACTTACTCGCTAATCGCTTAGCAGCATGTGTTTCCCTACTGCCTGAAATAACATCTGTTTATCTATGGCATGGTAATATCACGCAAGATAAGGAGGTTTTACTCTTGATCAAAACGACCCAAGGAAACCAACTTAATCTATTTAATGCAATAAAAGAAATACACCCATATGAAACCCCAGAACTCATTCGCTTAGACCCAAGCCAAGTTGAAGACAATTATCTGCAATGGCTGATTAACTCTGTCAAATAATAGGTATTAATCTGAATTTAATAACTATAGCGTTATAAATTGTGAGCTAATATCATTTTTGTATAAATTAATTCAACTGGTCGGCTATGGTTTACCGTAAATTAGTGCTATATAAATAAGCTCGCTTTATATTTATTTTCCCTCCTTAATATTTGGAGGTTTTTTTTGTCTAAAATTGACTAGCGTATATTCCTTCAACCTGCTAAAAGTCCGATTTATTCGCCCCTTTGGCATTACATGGTTAGACAGCTATTATTATTATCGGCATTCTCCTTAAAGAAAAAAGCGACTGATATTAATATCAATCGCTTTGTGTATAAAAAATAGCCTGAATAAGCTAGTCTCGTAATGGCGGGTTTCTCACTTGCCTATCACCTGCTACATAATAATCTGCATTGCTTGTGGGTAACGAAGGACGGTTTCGAATTTTATCGGCAATTTTCTCTGCAATCATGATGGTCGTTGCATTTAAATTCCCTGTAATGATCAACGGCATAATCGATGCATCGATAACCCGTAGATTTTCAATACCGTGAACTCGCCCTGCACCATCCACGACTGCCATATCATCGTAACCCATTTTACAGGTTCCACACGGATGAAAAGCGGTTTCTGCTCTCTCGCGCACAAATGCATCTAGCTCTTCATCAGTGCTAATCTGTTTGCCAGGGCTTATTTCATCCCCACGATATGGGTCAAGTGCTGGCTGAGCCATAATTTCACGAGTAATACGAATGGCGGCACGAAACTCTTCCCAATCTTGCTCCGATGACATGTAATTAAACAAAATACTTGGATGTTGCTTTGGGTCTAGGGATTTCAAGCGAACACGCCCTCTACTAGGCGATCGCATTGAGCCTACATGGGCTTGAAAACCATGCTGATTGACTGCATTACTACCATTATAGTTAATCGCCACAGGCAAAAAGTGGAATTGAATATTTGGCCATGCGAATTTTTCGCTAGTGCGGATAAACCCACCTGCTTCAAATTGGTTGCTTGCGCCAACTCCAGTCCCTTTAAATAGCCACTCAGCGCCTATTTTAGGTTGGTTTATCCATTTTAAGGCTGGATATAATGAAACTGGTTGTTTGCATTCATATTGCAAATACATTTCAAGGTGATCTTGCAAGTTTTGCCCAACACCAGGTAAAACGTGCACAGCTGGAATATTGAACTCAGCCAAAACATCCTCAGGCCCAACTCCAGAACGCTGCAAAATTTGCGGTGAGGCGATCGCACCTGCACATAAAAGCACCTCTTTACTCGCCTTCACTACCGTAGGTGTAGTGCTATTACCTTGATAATATTTAACACCAACCGCTTTTTTCCCTTCAAACTCAATGGTATCTGTCGTGGCATGGGTAAGAATAGTCAGGTTATTACGCTTTTTCGCTTGGTCTAAATACCCTCTTGCTGTACTTGCTCGTCGCCCTTGCGGTGTAACTGTACGGTCCATTGGGCCAAAACCCTCTTGTTGAACCCCATTTAAATCATCTGTTTGCGGGTACCCTGCTTGTACGCCTGCTTCCACCATCGCATGAAATAGCACATTATTGCCATTTTTCGGTGTTGTCACACTGACGGGGCCATCTCCGCCGTGATAATCATTTGGGCCAATATCACGTGTTTCCGCTTTTCTAAAATAAGGTAAACAATCAAGGTAACGCCAGTCTTCTAACCCAGGCGCTTCCGCCCAACCATCAAAGTCTAGAGCATTCCCTCGGATGTAACACATCCCATTAATTAATGATGAGCCACCAAGCCCCTTTCCACGACCACACTCCATACGGCGGTGGTTCATATGCGGTTCAGGGTCAGTTTCATAAGCCCAATTATAACGTCGCCCTTGTAATGGGTACGCTAATGCCGCTGGCATTTGTGTGCGAAAGTCGAACCGGTAATCCGGTCCTCCTGCTTCAAGGAGCAGCACAGTAACATCAGGATCTTCTGTCAGGCGGGTAGCAAGAACGTTACCGGCTGAACCAGCACCGATAATAATATAGTCATAGACCATTGTTATCTCCTCTGTTTCAGTCAAATTAAAATGATGTGATTAAAAAACGGATGCAAATTCCCCCAGTTCCACTTGAATGGATTTCACTTGTGTATAATTTTGCAGTGTCATAACGCCATTTTCGCGGCCAACGCCGGAATGCTTATATCCGCCCACAGGCATTTGTGCTGGTGATTCACCCCATGTATTAATCCAACAAATCCCAGCCTCTAATTGATGAATAACACGGTGTGCACGTGTTAAATCTTGTGTCACCAATCCTGCTGCTAACCCGTACACACTATTGTTCGCACGAGCAATCACTTCGTCTTCCGATTGATAACTCAAAATACTCATAACAGGGCCAAAAATTTCTTCCTGTGTGATTTGCATTTCATCGTGGCAATCGGTGAATACGGTTGGTGCAACATAAGCTCCCTGTGCAAAATCGCCATCCATTAAGCGTTCACCACCGCACAATAACCTCGCGCCTTGTTGTTTGCCTAACTCAATATAACGCAACACGTTTTCCATATGAGCAAAACTGACTAATGGCCCAAAGTTGGTGTTTTCGTCAACGGGTGAACCTATTTTAATGCGAGCCACACGTTCAGTGATCTTGTCCTCAAACTGTGATTTAAGCGATTCAGGCACAAAAACCCGTGTTCCATTGGTACACACTTGGCCTGAACTATAAAAATTCGCCATCATGGCAATATCCGCGGCTTTATCTAAGTCTGCATCATCAAAAATAATTAGAGGCGATTTACCGCCTAGTTCCATCGTCACCTCTTTTAAAGAAGAAGCTGATGCATTCGCCATCACTTTTTTACCGGTTGCGATCCCCCCTGTGAATGAAACTTTGGCAATATCAGGGTGCTCTGTTAACCATTGCCCCACTTCACCGCCTTGGCCTGTCACTACGTTAAATACCCCTGCTGGCACGCCCGCTTCAGTGTATATTTCAGCCAACTTTAACGCTGTTAACGAAGTAACTTCACTGGGTTTGAACACCATAGCATTACCTGCTGCTAGTGCAGGAGCTGATTTCCATAACGCAATTTGGATAGGATAATTCCATGCACCAATACCTGCCACAACCCCAAGAGGTTCACGACGAGTATAAGCAAACGAGCTATCACGCAAAGGGATTTGCTGCCCCTCCAGCATCGGAATTAAACCTGCATAGTATTCAAGAACATCCGCCCCTGTAACGATATCCACATAACGAGTTTCAGAAAGCGGTTTGCCCGTATCAAGGGTTTCGAGGTAAGCCAATTCGTCGTTACGTTCCCGTAAAATATCCACTGCACGGCGTAAAATACGTGAGCGTTCCATCGCAGTCATAGCCGCCCAGACTTTCTGGCCTTGTTTGGCGCTTTCTACCGCCCATTGGATATCTTCAAGGGTCGCAGATTGCAGATCCGCGATAGTTTCCCCATTGGCAGGGTTGATTGCAGGAAATCGCCCGCATTCAGGTTGTGAACTGTCGACATAACCACCATGAATATAAAGCTTATGTATCGGTGGATGTTGCATATTATCTCCTCTGAATTGGTTATTAGGTTCCTAAAACCTCAGCACGTTGTAGTTGCATATCGATGTATTCGTTAGTGATTTTGAGTGCATCCTTAACAGGAAATTGTTCATTACTCAAAGCACTACGTAGCCATAGGCCATCAATTAAAGCAGCCAGCCCCTTCGCTGCCATCCGCGCATCTGCCTTGTTTAATACCCGCCCAAACTCATAGCTTAAGTTTGAATACAAACGCCGGTCATTAACCTGTTGTAAGCGGTTTAAATTCGGTTGATGCATACTGCTAGCCCAAAAGGCTAGCCACGTTTTCATCGCGGCCTCACTGGTTTGCGTTGGATCGAAGTTGCCTTCAACAATCGCCCGAATTCGTAGTTTTGCCTCCGCCCCTGTTAACATGCGTAAACGCATTGCCACCGCAAAACCCAGCTGGTATTGAATATGGCGCATAGTGGCTTCAAGCAAGCCATTTTTATCACGAAAATAATGGCTGATGATCCCTGTAGAAACCCCGGCTTTACGGGCAATTAACACAAAACTGGCTTCCTGCATTCCAACTTCATTAATCACAGCCAATGTGGCTTGAATTAACTGTTGTTTACGTATCGACTGCATTCCTATCTTCGGCATGGTATTTGAACCTAAAAAATACATTGATCCCTTTTATTAAACGTTTTTTTGATTGAATGTTCAATCAATATTAACTATTGTTTACAACAATTAATTCACAATTAATATAAGAGAGAAGATAACAAAAACCAAATCTTGGCTGATAAATCAATAGATTAGCTTGGAAAGTAATTTTAACCTGTTAAATAAATAAAAATGTGGAATGTCCAATGACAACTCAAAATAGCCAAAAAAATAAGCAGAAGGATAAATTGAATTCTGTGGTTTTTTTTACTTCCGCCGGTCTTATTCTGGCGTTTTCTTTTTTCACCATCTTGATGACTGAAACAGCAAATCAGTGGATCGTTGCCGCGCTTGGGTGGGTATCTAAAACCTTTGGTTGGTATTACCTGCTAGCAGCAACGCTTTATATTGTTTTTGTCATTTTCGTTGCTACCTCACGCTTTGGTAATATCAAACTCGGCCCTGAACAATCTAAACCTGAATTTAGCGTGCTCAGCTGGTCTGCGATGCTATTCGCGGCAGGAATTGGTATCGATTTAATGTTTTTCTCCGTCGCTGAGCCGGTCACCCAATATATACTGCCGCCAATGGGCGAAGGCGAAACCTTAGAAGCAGCTCGTCAGGCGATGGTGTGGACACTGTTCCACTATGGCCTAACGGGCTGGTCTATGTATGCCTTAATGGGGATTGCACTGGGTTACTTCAGTTATCGTTATAACTTACCGCTAACCATTCGCTCCGCACTCTATCCTATTTTTGGTAAACGGATTGACGGCCCAATTGGCCATACAGTAGATATTGCGGCAGTACTAGGGACGATTTTCGGTATTGCAACAACTCTTGGGATCGGGGTTGTTCAGCTGAATTATGGCCTCAAAGTATTATTCGACTTACCTCAAGGGCTCCCCGTGCAAAGTGGGTTAATTCTGCTATCAGTGATTATGGCCGTGATTTCTGCCACATCTGGGGTAAATAAAGGTATTCGGGTGTTATCCGAGCTCAATGTGCTTTTGGCATTTGGCTTGATTTTATTTATCTTATTTGTCGGCGATACCGAGTTCTTACTCAATGCCTTAGTACTGAATGTGGGGGATTATATCAACCGCTTTATGGGTATGACCCTCAATAGCTTTGCCTTTGACCGCCCAACGGATTGGATGAATAGCTGGACGCTGTTTTTCTGGGCGTGGTGGGTAGCATGGTCGCCATTTGTTGGGTTATTCCTCGCTCGTATTTCTCGTGGTCGGACCATTAGACAATTTGTGATCGGTACTTTAATTATTCCGTTTGTTTTCACACTATTGTGGTTATCTATTTTTGGTAATAGTGCATTGTATGAAATCATTCACGGCAATAGCGAACTTGCCAAAACCGTCCTCGACGCCCCCGAAAAAGGCTTCTATTCACTACTTGAGCTTTACCCTGGCTTTGGCCTAACCGCTTCTGTTGCAACCATTACTGGGCTGTTGTTCTATGTCACCTCTGCTGACTCCGGCTCATTAGTATTAGGTAATTTCACCTCAAAACTCAGTGATATTAACAACGATGCTCCTAATTGGTTGCGAATTTTTTGGTCTGTCGCAATTGGTTTACTCACCTTAGGGATGTTAATGACAGATGGCGTCGCTGCTTTACAAAATACAACGGTGATCATGGGCTTACCATTTAGTTTTGTGATCTTCTTTATTATGGCTGGGCTATATAAATCATTAAAAGTTGAGGACTTTAGACGCGTTAGTTCGCTAAATACCAATGCGCCTGCACCGCTGTATGGCAATGGAACACTCAATTGGAAACAGCGTTTGGGACGAGTGATGAATTTCCCGGGAACGACTTATACCCAGCGGATGCTTGATTTGGTGTGCATTCCTGCTATGCAAGAAGTGGCAAAAGAGCTCAGTTTAAGGGGAGCGAAAGTGGAATTTAACACCTTGCCACCCATTGCTGATGAGCGCTTAGACCATTTAGAGTTAACTGTTGACCTTGGTGAAGAACAAAGCTTTATTTACCAAGTGTGGCCACAGCGCTATTCCGTTCCCGGTTTTACCTATCGCGCACGTTCAGGGAAATCCCATTATTACCGCTTAGAAACCTTCTTATGGGAAGGCTCACAAGGGAATGATTTAATGGATTACACCAAAGAACAAGTGATTAGCGATATTCTAGACCAATATGAAAAACATATGAATTTCATTCATTTAAGCCGTGAAGCTCCCGGTGCAACCTTAACATTCCCTGAATCTGTATAATTTGACCTCTAAGGGGGCGATGCTCCCTTAGAGTCAACAAATGAACAACTTATCAATAAGGGCGGCCTGCTTGCTCTAACATTTTTTTCATTTGCTGGCGATCATTCATCCAAGCCATTGAATTAGGGCACCCTGCTCCCGTCGGGTTAACATCACACACATTAAAATGTTTTGAAAACGCATTTTCATCTGCATTTCGCTGCTCTAACAAAGCTTGATAACTTTGTTCTTCTTGTGGAAGTTTCTTTTTGGGATCAAAGACAAACTTTTGTTGTGTCTGTAATTTTTTAATTCCTTGGTAGTCTTGATTAAACTCGCGATCAGCGGGTGACTTTTCTTTAAATGTAAAGTCGCTGGCAAAGCCATAAGAAGTAAAACAAAGAAAAATAGCAATAATAACCTTTTTAAACATATCAATTTCCTGCTGTATCCATAAGTAAATATTATATGTCAGCAGAAACACATGGTGTTGAATAATAATAAGTGAAATTTATAAAATCCTTAATATTCAAATAAATAATTTACATAGGTTATTAAATCAATTGATTGATACATCATTGAAATTGGCTTAGTCTTGTTATATCAACCCTATGATGGATATTGGTGATAGCCCATTTTCTCTGAAATATTACGCCCCGCCGTTTTCAGTAATTGGACATAGTCATCAATACGCTGCTCATCAAAACGAATCGTTGGGAACGAAATCGATAGCCCTGCAACCACATGACCTAAGCGGTCATACACTGGCACAGCAATACAGCGCAGGCCTAACTCTTGCTCTTCTCTGTCTTGTGCATAATGGCATTCACGAACTGTGGCTAATTCCGTCAGCAGGTCTTCTATCGTTAAAATTGTTGTTGCCGTTTTTTGACTAAAAGTTTCATCTTTCAATGCCAAACGAATGGATTCTTCATCTTGCCAAGCGAGTAAAATCTTACCGATTGCGGTGCAATACAATGGGTTACGACGCCCAACCCGTGAATACATGCGTAAATTATAACTCGAGTCGATTTTATGGATATAAATAATGGCATCTTCATCTAATGCACCCAAATGCACCGCTTCATGGGTTAATTGGCCAATACGGCGCATTTCTTTATCTGCAATTTCTATCAGGTCAACATACTCGAGGGATTTTGCCCCTAATTCGAAGAGTTTTAAGGTCAGTGAGTACTTATCTGCTTCACCTTCTTGATCCACATATCCTAACTGTTTCATCGTTTGCAGAAAACGAAATGTCGTGGCTTTTGACATCAATAAACGCTGTGAAAGCTCAGACACACCAATCTCTTTTTGCTCACCAAGGGCGCTAAGAATGCTAAATACCTTAACCACTGCTGAAACAGCATCCGTTTGAGTCGTTTTATCCATTATTTTCCCATCATCCTATAATCCCATCATCCTATAAATTGATATCGACATTACACCCTAACTAATAGCATAAGTGGCTATCATGATAAAAACAAGAACGTCGATTCTATATTTTTAAAACAGCGTTTCATTTTTATTGAAGTTCTATTTAAAATGGGTTTTAATAGCATCATTAAGTAGCAATAGTTTACTAAGTCGTAATCGCGCAGGTGGTGAAAATGAATACACATCCGCAAGTTGCCGTTATTGGCGAATGCATGGTTGAGTTGCAAAAATCGGGTGAACTTTATAGACAAACATTTGGTGGGGATACACTCAATACCGCGCTATACCTGTCTCGTTTAACTAAAGATCACGGTGTGACAACCCGTTACATCACCGGTTTAGGTCAGGATCCATTCAGCCAGCAAATGCTAGCAAGCTGGCAGCAAGAAGGCATCAATACCGATGAGGTATTTATTTCTGATAAACACCTACCGGGTATGTACCTAATTGAAACCTCAGCTGATGGCGAACGCCGTTTTTTCTATTGGCGCGATAATGCCGCCGCAAAATTTTGGCTTGATGCCGTTTGTCTTGACCACAACAGCAAAGCCCACACACAGCAAATCCTAAATTCGCAACAATTTATCTATTTAAGTGGCATCAGCCTAGCCATTTTACCTAGCGCTTCACGCCAGTTGTTATTTGAAATGTTACAGCAAGCTAAACAGCATGGTGCCCAAATTGTGTTTGATAATAACTATCGCCCCGCACTTTGGTCTTCCAAACAAGCGGCACAACAGGCTTATCAGCAAATTTTAAGCTTAACCGATATCGCTTTTCTGACCTTTGATGACGAACAACTGCTTTACGATGATATTGATGAAACTGATGCAATTGCACGTACCCAACAATATGGTGTGAACGAAATAGTGATCAAGCGCGGTGCTGATGCCTGCTTTGTGATTATCGATAACGAACGTATTGAAGTCCCTGCGAATAAAATCAACCACGTGGTTGATACCACTGCAGCAGGGGATTCTTTCAGTGCCGGCTACCTTGCTTGCCGTATTTTAGGTGGCAACCCATGCGAAGCGGCAAAAACAGGTCATTTACTGGCTGGAACCGTCATCCAACACCGGGGAGCGATTATTCCATCCGAAGCTATGCCAACCACTGCTTTAGAAACATGTTAAGAGGCTTTAACCATGAATCAATTACTTGAAAGAATTAAGAAACTCAATGTTGTTCCTGTTATCACCATTAATAATGCAGAGCATGGTGCGCCATTAGCAAAAGCTTTAGTGGAAAATGGCCTGCCATGTGCAGAGGTCACCTTCCGCACCCCTGCCGCAGTACAAGCAATTAAAAATATGCGTGCTGCCTACCCTGAATTATTGATTGCTGCAGGTACGGTATTAACCACAGAGCAAGTTGACCAAGCCATTGAAGCGGGTGTAGATTTTATCGTCAGCCCGGGTTTTAACCCAAAAATTGTGGCTTATTGCCAACAAAAGAACGTGATTATTATTCCTGGGGTGAATAACCCAAGCTTAGTGGAGCAAGCCCTTGAATTTAATCTCACCACGTTGAAATTCTTCCCAGCCGAAGCCTCTGGCGGAGTTGCCATGCTCAAAGCACTCAGCGCCGTTTACCCGGTTAAATTTATGCCAACTGGCGGTATTGGTATGAAAAATATAAAAGAATACACCGCATTACCGTCTGTATTAGTGTGCGGCGGTTCATGGATGGTACCGAATGAATTAATTGACAGTGAAAACTGGCAAGAGCTCGGCAAACTCATTGCCGAAGCTGCAACTATTTAATTTATAATAAAAGTTTCGTTGTTGTTATTGCGCCCTTACTGGATGGTAAGGGCTTTTTTGTTGTTCGTGTTTATTAAAATATTGTTTCATTATTAGCTTTATCAAATTAATCAAAGAATATAATACAATTTACTAATAACTTAGCTTTTAGATTTATTTAAGTAACTGACAAATAAATAAGAATTGAATGAAACTGCATACATTTTATTTTCGCAGAAGAAAACCAATAAAGTTTATTTTATTAATACTACTTATATACCCCATTAAAAATCTTATTAACTATCTAATAATATAAAATTCAAATAACACTTCGGCAACGAGATATAACTTCCTTTATCGCTTCACCAAGTTCTTCATCAGAAATACTATCCGGCAAAACAATATAGTCATCCTCAGTAAATCCATCCCCCGTCCATGTTTCTAGTTTTTTATGGAGTGTTGGCGTAATTATTATATGATCACCCTCTCGACAAATGTGGCATAACATCATTTTTAATAAAAAACTTTTACGGTTTTTCGACTTGCATATTTTTTTCCCATCATCAATCCATTTTTGATAGGCCAAAGATACACCATCACGACTAAAAATATCCTCGGGCGTATTTATATCAATTATTCTACTATTATCCAGCGCTAAAAATATTGTTTTGCCTAACTCCCGCGTATCAACCTCTTTCGAAAGATGATAAATAGGCATTTTATAGTCCAAAACACGGAGATTATAACGCGAAATGGTATGTATAAAATAATACTCCTCATTAAAGTAAATGCTTACCCAAGACTCTTTAGTAGAAGAATTACTCATCTATCCTCCTTGCTTTACAATTATTACTCTAAGACTTATATTCTTTTCTGCTGCATATATTATTGACTGATTGATTTCCAGCCATTGTGATGCTGTTGTTTTATCTAGAACTCCTAGCTCTATTGTTTTAGTTTTTATATCTGAGCTTTTCAATTCAACGCCGGACTTACTAGCACCTTTAAAATCATTTACTTTATTAATGTAACTGTTAAGTACTCGATTTATTTCATTCTGCTTTTGGTGTGTCTTTGCACTGGTATTTAAGGTTTTCACACTTACAGCTTCTCCCTTTGAAAAATAATCGAAAGTTTCAAACCCATATGACATTCTTTCTGCTTTCTTAAAATTTCTATGTACACCAATATAATCTTCAAATGGATAGCCTTGCTTGTAAACGCCTTCACTACAGCCTAGACATTTTACTTGACCACACTTCGGCAACGAGAAAGTACTTCCTTTATGGCTTCACCGAGTTCTTCATCAGAAACACTATCCGGCAAAACAATATAGTCATCCTCAGTAAACCCATCCCCCGTCCATGTTTCTAATTTTTTATGGAGTGTTGGCCTTAATGTTAAAAAACCATTTTTCTCTCTAATATTGCATAACATCATTGATTGATAAAAAATTTTTTTATTTTTGAAACCAAGAGAAGATAAGTTTTCACTGAGCCATTTTTTTTCACACTCTGCAAGGCGATCTCTATTAAAAAAAAAGCTATCTACATGAGGATCTATAACTCTACATTTTTTTAGAGCAACTTTAGATAATTTACCTAGCTCACTATTTGTGACTTTTTTATTAACTGATACTATAGGAACCGTATCATCTACTACAAATAAATGATACCCTGACAAAACCATAATAAAATAAAAAAAATCATTTACTCGAATGGATATATTATTTCCAGAGTCATAGTTTTCCATCTCTCCCCCCTATTTTACTACTGTAATTTTCATATTAATATTATTCTCTATAGAATAAGCTATGGATTTATTAATTTCCACCCATTGAGCTGAAGTTGTTTTACTTGGGATTGCTATTTCTATAGTCATTAGTTTGATATCTGAATTTAATAGTGTGAGCCTTGATTGGTCTATCCCTTTAAAATTAACCACATCATTTATATATCCGTTTATTTTTGAACT
>UMKD01004782.1_pt1 | contig 17375 bp, 15 predicted proteins | sample 1966221 | NCBI WGS metagenome assembly UMKD01 (sample SAMEA4836167, study PRJEB28245) | human gut metagenome | biome: gut microbiome; material: fecal sample | place: Denmark | collected 2008
ATCCTGCTTTTCATCCCGTCTTGTCCAAGTCACTTGTGCAACAGCCGGACGTAACTTGAACGCAGCTTCGTATTTACCTAGAAGAATGATTGCCGCACGAGTGATTCCTCCGTTCTTCATTATGCCGCATTTGCTCAAGAACGTTTCCACAGTCCATGCATTTACCTCGGCTTCAGGTATTCTGCTGTGTACTTTCTTGAACATCATACGAGCTTTGGCTATGGCAACTTCATCAAGATCGTCAATCGTTGCATCGGCTACAATTTGTGCCGACCAATCCGTTTCACTGAAAATAGGTTCATCAAGAATTGCACTCATACGTTCAGCAGTCATTTCTACGAGAGAATCCTCAATTCGCTGCCACGCTTTATTATGGGCAAACACAGGTCGCTTAGGTAGATGTTTGGGAATATGGATAACCCATACTTTACGGTTGGTGTCATCTGTGATAAACTCATCTATATATAGACCTTCTGTTGAAAGATTTACGCATCTTTCTGTCAGTCGCAGTATCGCTTTTTGCCTATCATAGTTATAAGTGTCTGTTCCGACAATCTCCAATGTTTTGTCGTGCACACCAATCACTAAGTGTCCACCTTCCATATTGGCAATGGCAGACACATACGAAATGACATCATCTTTCTCATCCCCGCAGAATGAGTTCTTCAAATTCTTAAATTCCTTCCACTCGCAATAAGTATTTTCTTGCGGATATCTTAGGAAAAGATATTGTTGTAGTTCTTGTTCCGACATTAAATTTATTATTTCAAATTTTAAGATTGAACTTTTTTGAGTAAAGTAAAACTATTTAAGATAACTATATGTACTTATATAATTCAGGATAAATCAATTCACAAACAATATGTGAGAATAATACTTCTCATCGACTAGGTCTGTATTCTTGGAAGATTTTCTTACAAGCGCATGGAATAATACCTTGAAGTTCATAAACAGATAGAGGTGGACATATGTCAGCAAATACACAATTACTACATTCGTTCCATTTTCTTCTTGTCATATACCAAAAGCTATCTGTGTCATGTAAATCATTATTTAGAATCTCATAAATATCTTCTTCATGAATATTTCCTATATACTTCAAACAATCAAACACATTGCCATTGCTGTCTATTAACAAAGAACCATAGTTATTGGGATGAATCATTTGTTTTTTATACACTTCCAAAGGAGAACTATTTGTTCCAATAATATCCTCCACATCAATCAACATCTCATCTACTATGGATTGTTGCAGTTTTGTATCATATAAAACAGGAATAAAGTTTTTAGACTTGTATGGGGTATGAACGAAAGTGTTTAGTTCATCTACACTCTTTATGATAAATGTTACAGAAAGCCTCTCCATCCAGTTTTCATTTACTTTACGTTTTATATAAGTTAGCATATCTATGGAGTCCAAAAGGATCTCGACATTAACATTCGGGAAGTCTGGGATCAATTCCAGTACATTCTCTATATTTTCATGGTTTCCATAAGTGCGAATCGTAATATGTTTGCCGCTTTCTATAAATAGAAATAAACACGATTTCAAATAGAAATCCACATCGCCTGAGAGAACAACCGACTGAATATCACTTTTAGCCAAATCTGTCACGTAACAGAATGATAAGTTTGCAGAGGCTCCAAACACAGGGTATTTTAGCTGAGCATAAATAACATTATAAGGAGTCTGATAAGTTGTATTGTGAGCGAGTATATGGATTTCACGTAACAAATTTTTAATATGATAGCCCTCTGCAAACCCCATAAGTTCAGATGTACGTTTGACTGATGATACCACATGGAGCGTTTTTTGTGGTATATATGGAAGTGTTGTGCATTCTAACATATAGCCAAATCCGTTACTCATACATTTTTCTACAAGCGATAGTGATGCATCTGTAATTTCAAACCATGGTAGTTCCTCATCTATTACAAGAGTACTGCTTTGTTCCAACAGGTATTTCCTATTATGTAAACCGACAAGCAATATCGTATCATTACAATGTCTAACATATGTATCTGGATAGAATACAAATATTTTCATCTTATAACAAGGTGTCTTTTAATATGATCGAAAATGTTTGGATGTTGCTCGATATATGACATCGAATCCGATAAAAGTTTAGCAAATCTATTCTTATTGTAAAAATCATTACAATTTGTATCTCTTTCCTTTAGACAGTATGTGCAAGTTTTTTGCCGATAACATTTTTTGCATTGAGGTATCATTTTTTGCAGCAAATGGTTGTAATCATCTGCAATTTGATCAAAAGGAAGATACACGGTGGTGTCCACATATCCAAGAGGTTTATCTCTGCAAACTTTTTCGCAAGGATGTATTCCTCCATTATAATCGACAAATAAACGTTTTGAAAAAGGTATACAAGTTCCTGTCGGTAATATATTTACATATCTTTCTGTTTCTAACATATCGTTTTCTGTTATAAAAAAATTAAATGAGCTCTTCATGATAAGGTCATACACTAGTTTTACCTTTGGATTTTTGGAAAGAAGTTCAATATCCTCTTCAAACTCCTCTGGGATGACTATATCTTTCATCATAGCGTTGATTGTCTGATATTCAACAGCATCTTGGCATGTAGAATGCAAAGGACTAAACGTAGGAATCCTATTGAACTCTGTACGGAAGAAATGAATGATTTCTTTGACATCGCTAAGATTTGTATATACGCTGTTAAATCGTATCGTCTTGAACCAATCTGGGTATTTCTTTTGAACTTTCTTTAAGTTGCTGATAACATCAGCAAAAGTTTCTTGATCGTTCGGATATATTCTATATTTGTTATGTTCTTGTGAGCCGTCTAAACTTACCAGCAAATGGAAATCGTTCTCTTTTAAATAATCCATATGTTCCGCTAGATGGATCGCATTGGATGTCATGCTAAAGTTAAGCCTTCGACCCTTAAAGTCTAGTGTCTTAGCGTATTCAACAATCTGTTTTATTAGGTTAATGTTAAGAAGTGGTTCACCCCCATAGAAACTGATAGCAAATTTCGTGTCTGTTGACATGTTTTTTTTACTATGTAGCTCTACAGAAATATAATCTAGCATTGCTTTTGCCTTTTCAAACGAGAGATTTCCTTTAGCGCGATTCTGGAATGTCGTGTATCCTTCCCCATAGCAACAATATTTACACTTCATATTACATGCTGTAGTTACTTCAAATACAACTTGAGTAAGGTTAGATATGGCCTCACGAATATGTTCTCCTGAAATTCTTGTATCGAATTCTAAAACCATATTTTCTAAATAGCCATTATCCCGTAAATACACAAAAGAAGGATTATTGATATTTTCTTCTTCTATAGCTCTTGCTATATCTGGAGAAATAGGCATAAAAATACTTTTAACCGGACTATAAAGATATGTATTATCTGATGCAGATTTAAATATTATTGGTTTCATATTCGTTGAATTTGAAGAAAGAGCAACTACCGATAGTTGCTCTTTACAGATAATTTTTGAATTAGTCAATGTTCCAACTTCCTGCTGAAGCAACATCGTCATCATCATAATCAACGACTTCACCTTTATGCAAAAAAGCCCAACAAGGACAAGAGCAATTGCCAATATGCTTTTCTTCATTCTTCTTTTGAAGTTTGAGTTTGGCGCGTCGTTTTTTCAACTGCTCTTCAATGACTGATAATTTTAGTACACCCATTGTTATTATCTTTTATGGCTCGAATACTATTTGGGTGGTTATGTGACGAGCCTGTTTCACAAAAGCACCATATGTATAAAATGCGTAATTAGCTATTTTGAATTTGATCCCTTTATAATATAATTTGACTATTTGATGATTTCAGGATTAAGCCAAGATTCATCCGGTTTTGCAATCAGTCGCGCATCTTGATAGACCTCCTCTAACCCTAATATTGTTTCTGGTGTATACAAATTTAAGTTGGGGTCTGGTGTGAGGACTAACGCAAAGTCTGGTTGATATGTACTTGAATTTTCAAGATATATGGGCATCAATAATTGTATCCTGTGAAATTTGGGATAATACATTGGTACAATAAATTTGTAATTCCGTTGTGCAATTTTTTGTGCAAACTCAATTGCATTATCTAATTTGTTGCTTAACGCACTTTTATCTAATGATTTATATTTATCTGGAAAACGCTCAAGTCTTTGCTCAATGATATGTGTATATTTGTCTATATTGCGATCAATGTCCCAGTTGCAATGAAAAACTATTTCGTTTATATCATTAAAGAATTCAGGCGGCAAAGGCTCTGTATTAATAAATCCCAATTGTTTTAAATTACGAAGAGTCGGATTTTTCTGAAGATTTTTTATATATGTTTTTCCGCCAATGACAACAATATCTCCTACGATTATTAGATCATGAGCAAATTTATCAAGAAGATTGGTGTTGAACAATATTTTATCTCTTGTCTTATTGAATACTATTTTATTCTCTTTATGTAATTCTTCGTATTCATAAAAAAGCCTTTCAAGTTCATACTCTAAATAAGCTTTCAAAATAGGACAATCAAAGTTGTTGTCTTTCCTATTTTTATATTCCCACGGTTCATTCATCGAATCTTTAGCCAACTCTTTATAAAAGTTATTACATAACTCTATTGATTCAAAAGACATTCTGCCAGAAAAGTAACTTTGCCTATCAGATAATGATTGCTTAAAGGTGTTTTCATCGCCACAATTTAATCCCTCATAAGAACCTTTAGAATTCTTTGTGAACCAAATAAAAATAGCGTTGCCTGATTTTGTTTTAAGACAGGTTTCAAATCTCGCAAATTTTCCCGACTCTTGAGACACCTGATCACCATTCGTAAATTTTGTATATCCAGCTCCATTTAAATATTCAACATCACTGATAACATAACTGAATATATTGGATTCTGTTATAGATTCATTTTGAGATATATATCTAAGGTCATTAATTGATTGTGGATTAATTTCCCCATATTTCTTAAGACTAATAATTGATGTTGAATACCAGAAAACTCCTATAAAGTTGTCTGTAGTCTTTTTTCTTGAAAATTCGCCATATATATCCCCATTGTATTTATCTTTGAATGGTAAAATAAATCTTTTTGTGATTGCTTCATTTTCATTCAATGTAGGATTTTTATTAGAATCAAAATACTCGATTTTGAAATCATCAGATTCTATATATGTATCGATTTCTTGTAAAGTAATATTTCGATTGACTAACACCAATAAAGCATCTAAACAACTGAAAGGTTTGTTCTTTTTGGGGAGATTGTGAACATAACCTAGACGACACAAACCTTTCTTCTCTGCTTTCGCTTCAAATTGAACGTTTGTTTGGATTGAACGATCTTTGACAAGGCTATCTTCTCTTAATTTTAGAATCGGAAGCCTATGAGTGTCACTGCTTATTTCAATATATTCTGATAGCTGGGGGAAAACATTTTTTGCTCCTCCATAAATTTTAAGATCTATGCCTTGTTTTAGACATTCCGAACAGACAACAGCTTGCTTTGCCCATCCGTCCTGCATTGATGCTTCAGCGATAATGCATAATATCTGCTTCTTAATGCCGTCTTCTAACATAACTTATATTTCATTTTTTAACCACATACATTGAATGACTTTCCCGATGAAGAATTGTCAATTTCTGACTACAAAAATATAAAAAATATTGCAGACTATCTCATACACAAAAAGAATTTGCACATTAAATGATATTAGACAAGTTTTTGAGTGTACGTTAGTATGCTATTCCTTGACGTTTGATTGCTTTACTTTCGATTGATACGCTTGTTTTTTACTTCACCCCACGGCAAATCCGAAGACGAGCCTCCACTGCCAGTACCGACATGGGCTTGTGCCGGACCGCCAATGGCAAGGGTAAAAGCCGCACCCAACAGCTCGGCCTGCTTCCCGCTTACCTGTTCCTGCGGTTCGAATACGGCATTGACAAACTCCTCGTCCGTAATCTGGCCGTTGAAATGCTTATGGGCCACATCATAGTCTATCTGGAACTTGGTGTTCTCATAGAGTTCCACTCCGACCCGTGTCCAGATATGAAGCGACGGATTCCGGTAGTTGGGGACATTGAGGCGCACAAGTTCGGCACCGGATGAGAGGCTGTAACGCTGAGGATTTGCCTTGCGGTCAAGTTGGTCTATCCGCTTCCTCTGCTTGTCTATGACGGCATCCTTCTCTTTGGAGTGCTGCTCGGCGGTTTCCGCCCTACGGATAGCTGCCTCTATCTCCTTCTGGTAACCGTCCCGCAGCTTCCCGATATCCGACTTGTATCGTTCCTGCAACCGTGCCTTTTCTGTCTGAAGATCCTTAATCTGTTTATTGAGTTCGGCAATCAGCCTGTCCTTGTCCGCGAGTTCCTTCTTTGCCTTGGCAAGGTCTCCTTTGCCGAACCATGCGAGGATGGTGTTCCTGCCCTCCTGAGCCTTCTCCACATCGGCCTGCAATTTGGCAATGTCTTCTTCATACTGGATTACCTGCTGCCTGTAATAATCCGAATTGGCCTGATGTTTGGCGGTGGAGCCAACAATGCCCCGCTGCAGCCCGAATGGTTTCATGGCCGCTGCGTAACTGTTCTGGTATTCGTGCAGTTTGGTGCGCCGCATCATATCGTCCGCTGACAGACGTGGACCGGATTTCGCTTCATACTTCTTCTCGCCTTCACGCTTCCTTCGAATACGCTCCCCGGTCACAATGGGAACGACGGTGGCGTGCAGGTGCGGTGTCTTTTCGTCCATGTGCAGCACGCACGATACAAGGTTCTCTTCACCGAAGGTGTCTTTTAGCCATTTGAGATTGGCATCGATCCAACTGTTCAGCCTACCGTCATTGGCAATCTTCATCATCTGCTCATGTGTCCCGGTCAGGATGATACGGATGGCTTTTGTCTGGTTTTTGCCGACCTTGCGGCGCAGCCCGGCTGTGTCGATGCGGTGCTGTACCGCCTCGGTACGGTTGGGCACTCCTTCAGGGAACCTGACCAGCTCACGGTTGAGATGTGTCCGGTCCGCATTGGCATTGGCCGGCACATAAATTTTTCCCTTGGCATCTTTTCTTTCTATATGGCATGACATTCCGCTGTCATTGCCGCTGCCACGCTGTAGGTGGCAGACTGCGTATTGTGTATTGTTCATATCTGTTCGTTTTATGGTTGTCATTTCTGTTGTAAAATCCCGTTTTATTGCCGGAGGCATATATTTGGAGCCTGAGGTATTCCCTAGGGCTATGGGCTTTTTGACTGCCGGACGCGGAGCGGAGGCGGTGAAAATGCCCTAATAAGCTACGGGATTTTACAACCCCTTTCCCTTGGGACAGCAAGCTGTCCGGTGCCTTCCTGTCATTCCGTTTTTTTCGCATCAATCAGTTCGAGCCCGAAAGCGTCGATGAGGGACTGCAATACGGGATTGCGCGCTGTCATCTGTTGAAGGATCATCTGCGGCGTGTCCTCCGTCAGCAGGAAGTCGGCTATGTCCAGTCCGGCTTCACGCTGCGCACCGATCGCAATCCTCTCCAGCATGTCGGAGCAGGTGGCACGCCTGCAAAAGGATTCCAGCATCGGTAGCCGTTGCTTCCATTCTTCCGTCGCCTTAAGGTCCGGGAAGAGAATCACCTCCCGACCGCCCAATATCTGCATGGCCTCGCTGTTGAAACACCCGTGCATCCCTCCGGTGGCAAGCCAAACGAAGTCAGGGATGAAAAGGGCTGCGACAAGAGCCGTCTTCTCGCTCTCTACAATGGCTACGGGCTTGGCGGACATGGCGGCGGAGGTGTCCGACAGCAGATGTTCTCCGAACAGGCACTGCTTCATCCTGAAGTCCGGCACTTTTCTCACGGAGTGTACCCAGCTTACCTGGTTGAAAGGCTTCTTGATACGGTGTCCCGTTTCAGCGTCATAGCCCATGATCTTGCCCGCACGCACATTGCCGTCCCGGTCTGTCTGCCAGAATACGGTCGCTCCGCCCCACATCCTTGACGTGCCGACCCTGTAAAGACGGAACAGCCTGTCCGTATCCTCCTTGCCGGCCACCTTGGTGAAGTAGCGGTATAAGGGGTTGATGTCGTACCTGCGCATGGACTGCTCCACCCAATCGGAGGGAAGAAAGGATATTTGTGGCTTCTGTTCGGGCGCTGGTATCGCTGCCGGTCTTGCAGCTGTTGGGGTGCGGAAGTTCTTCTCCTGCTCATTCAACCTCTCCTTGACAGTCGGATTGTCCCGGAAATATTCCTTCGGGGTATAGTGATAGCCACAACTGTTGACGTGGTCGCATTTGCCCACGTATCCCGGGAAAGATATCTCTCCCGCCTCGTCGATATAACGGGTAAAGCAAGACTTCCTTCCGCACCCCGGACAGGCGGTCTTGCTGCCCGGCCTGTATTTCTGAAGATGGAATCTGTATTCGGTCATGATGCTCTTTTTTGTGGATTCCTGCAAATGAAAACGGTCATTTGCAGCCTGCAGTTCTTGCAGTCTTGCAGGAATTTTACATTTCCGGTACTCCGAGACTGCAAAACTGCAAAGACTGCAGGCTGCAACGAGGGGGTCATCCGTTGCAGTCTGGGGGTGACGGTTCATTGTCTGTCATATTAAATTTTCCAGATTTATCATATATGATTTTCTCGTAATGCCCGGCCTTGGACTTCCGCAGCAGCCTGCTCCGGCACAGCTCCTTGAGGTAGTTCATCACCGTGCGCTCGCTGACATTCTGCAATTCCTTCCCAATGGCGATGGCAGTTTTCGTGTCGAACGTGTCCGGCAACAGCGACAGCAGCACCTTGGGCGGATCCTCGCACATGTCCTCCGCCACGAATGAGCGGATGCGGCGGTACGAGTCCTCGAAATAGCCGTTCAGCCGGACAGCGGCTTTTACCGATACCATATCCACAGACTGCAGATGGCTCTCGCCGGAAGCATACCGCAGCACCTGCATGAGCAGGGCCAGCCGTGCCACCTGCGCCGGATGCTTCATCTCACGGCTGTCCACCTCGGCATCGTCCTCTATCCGGTTGATGCGTTCCACTTTCCTGTTCCACCATGAGAAGAAATACTCTTTTGCCTCCCTGTCCATGGACAGCACATGGGATATCCTTTCTTCCTCTCCCGTGTCATAGTCCAGAGCGAGTACCTTGCCAAGTATCTGCTCCCAGCGTGCCGCTGCCAGAGATGCCCTGTCCTCCCCGCCATCATCCCAATCAGTCCATTTTGACACTTCACGGGATTTGGGCAGCACGAACAGGATACGGTCGAGCAGTCCGTTCTCCTCGAAGCCTTTCGTGAGCAGTTCGTGTACACGCTTGGTCTGCGTGGTTCCGACGATATTGATGCATGGCTGTTCTATATGTACGGGTACAGTGTTGCCGACCCTTGTCACATCCAGAGCCCCGCCGCTCCATGCCGTGAGCAGCTGCTCTATGAGCTGTCCGTTGGTATAGCGGTTGGCAGAGTTGAACATCCCCATGATCTCGTCCACGAGGATGACCACGCTACGAGGATTGTTGTTGTGCGTCAGCAGGAGCGATTCGGGGGTGAAGTCGGACACGACGGTACGCCGCAGCACGGGCTTCTTCCCGTTTTCTCCGGCAGCTTTCCATGCCTCCAACTCCGACTCATACGCCTTGAACAGGGCATAGTCGTGCTTCCGTATGGGACGGTATGCCGCCTCCAGCGGCGGTGTCTTGCCCAGTCCCGGCCTGCCCACGAGGATGATGTAGAGGGCGGCATTGCTCTGCCATTCGCCTTTGATGCGGATACGGTAGGTGCCGCCCAATGCCGCAGATACAGCCGAAATCATGGCCGTCGCGATGAACTCGGTCTTGTAGTTCTCGTACCGGTCCATGTCGAGTATGACGGACTGCACGGCCTGCGGAAAGACATCCAGAGGGAAGCCTGTATCACTGACATGCTCCGCCTCCATGCGGATCATGTTGCACAGTTCAAGTCGGGTGTGTGTCATGTCAGCCATTTCTCTTCTTGCAATAGGATGTCACACTCTCGGACTTGCCTCCCGTCTGCACACGGCGGACATCCGATCTGGCATACATGTTCTTGTTGCCCACCTTGACGGGGACGAGGTAGCCGCGCTTCGCCCACAGGTTGAGCGTCCCCTCGCACACGTTCAGCAGCTCACGCACCTGTCTTGTGTTGAGCCATGTCTCTTCCGCCACACGCCGCATCTCCGCATTCAGTTCTTCCTGCCGGGCCGCCATCGTGCGCTGCACGATGGCCTCGGCAAACATCTTAAGGTCGGCTGGCGTGACTTCCAGTTTCACGTTCGCGCCCTGCTCAACCAGACTTTCTATGGTAATCATAAATATCAGTTTTGAATTTTGTGATGACCATCTTCAAAAGTTCCCTGATGCCCCGCTTCCGATGGCTTGTAAAAGAGAAGCACCGCCTATCCCCGGGAAGAGGATTGACGGTGCAAAAGTATATGCGAATTGAAACGGATTGATATATAATGCCTTGTCTTAAATTGTCATGACAATTCAAGTCTGCATGACCATGTAAAACGGCTCATTTTGCCTTATCCGGCTGCCGTTTCCGTTTCATCATCAGTGGTGATTTCCTTGATTTCCTGTACCAGTGTCCGGTACAATTCCCGGTTCTCGTCGCTTTCGATGAGCGGGGCGGACTGGTCCCTGCCGTCTTTGATTACGTGCTTTGCCGTCTTCAGGAAGCCGACCGCCTGCCGTATGGCACTCTCGCTTTTCAGCGATGGCAGGTCGGGGAACTGCAGTGCCATCCCCACACTGTACTCCTTGGCGGCGTGCATCCCGACCAGCAGCCCCAGTTCTTTCAGCACATAGAACGGCAGTGCCTGGTGGACCGCGCTCGTGTTTATGGAAACGAAACGGCGGATGCATTGCAGGACTTCCTCCTTGTTTCCGCACTTGAGATAATCTGCAAGCGGCCGCTCCTGTATCTTCTTCTTTCCTGCCTTCCGCTGTGTCTGTGGTGCCGTTCCGGTGACGGAACTTGTTGTCTCGGTCTGATTGTTTTCGGTATCATTACTTCCAATTTTGTCCTTTACGGACTGCAACGCCCATTCGCCGATGCCGCCTTTCTCAATGGCACTTTTCATGGCTAAATGCCTGTCCCAGTCCTCCTGCGTGCGGAAGCCATTCTTTATGGACACCTCGATAATCTGCCTGACGACAATGGAGCAGCCCATCCGCTCGGCGTTCCCTGCTTTGGGATGCCCAGCCTGCCTGCTGACCATGTCCACCATGGCCTCGAAACTCTTGCCGTAATACAGCCAGCTCAATACAAGAGGGGCGGACAGGGTCACGCGGCGTTTTCTCAGGCTCTGTCTGAAAATGTATTTCATCCTGCCCCAGAATGTGGTTGGAAGTGGAGCGGCATCTTCTTCCCTCTGTTTCCTGTACAGTTCCACGATCTGCCCCGGCACCGCGTTCTTCTTGAAATGGAGGCCTATGTTCCTGAAGCCGTCCGTGCTGTCGTCACACCATGACTGTTGCCATTCCCGCCTGATTCCGGGCAGTTGTTTGAAGATGGCGCGGCAGACGGCAAGGTACTGCATCTCGTTCCCGTCCGCCATCATTTTCGCGAAGCGGCGGTATTCCTCCCTGTGCGCGTCTTTCCACTGGAGGATGTCCGCCTTGAACTGTTCGTATGTCTGTTTCTGCCCGTCCGTATTCATAGGATTTTTTTGTATGTAAGATAATAAAAGAGGAATATGACAATCAGTCTAATAGGTTCACCAGTTCCTTCTTCATCTCGTCGTCGATCTTGCGGTACCGTGCGAAGGCACGGCTTCCTTCCGAATGTCCCGACATGGAGGCTATCAGGTTCGGGTCCTTGACCTGTCGGTACAGGTTGCCGATGAAGGTCTTGCGTGCAGTATGTGTGGTCGCTACCTCGTATAAGGGTCTTGCCACGTCCTCCCTTGTCTTCGGGTCGAGGACTATGACCGTGCGGTCGATGCCCACATACTTGAGTATCTCCTTTATCTTCTTGTTGTAGCCGAAGTGCGAGAACCGGGGGAGCAGGGCGTCCTCCAGATCCTTGTAGCGTTCCAGTATGTCCAATGCCTTCTGGTTGAGCGGCACGCGCACTGTATTGGCATGTTCCATCTTCGTCTTCTGCGGGATGTACTCCACGAAACCGTCCACGATATTGGCCTTGGTCAGCCTGTTCAGGTCGCTGACACGGCACCCTATCAGGCACTGGAACATGAAGATGTCACGATAGACCGGATAGGTTACCCCCATGCCGCTCAGGTCGGCATAGTACACCTTGTCCCGCTCTTCGAGCGTCAGGTAGAACGGGTCGCCATACATCGGCCGGGCAATCTGGTACTGGTCAAAGGGATTGTTCCTTGTCAGCCCGCGCTTGACGCACCACTTGATGACGGTGCGGATGCGGTAGAGGGAGCCCGACATGCTGTTCTCGGAACGCTTCTGTTCGACGTTGCGGCGTACCTCATTCCGGTAGAATACGGGGTACATGTCCACGTACTTGTGTTCCTCCTGCATCCACAACTTGAAGTCCCTGATGTCGTCCGCCGTGACGGTGTCGATGCACAGGTGGAAGCCTCTCTGGTGCAGAACTTCGTGGCGGAAACGCTCGTAGCGCAGCACCTTGTTGAGATTGTCGAGATGGTGTTTCCGGCTTTCATCCGCAAGCGGTGTTTCCTCGACGTATTTCCGTATCTGGAACGAGAGCAGGTACTCGTCGGCCTTGTTGCCGCCCCTCGCGTTGATGCCGGGATGGTGGTATTCCTCTATCAGCCCCTTGAGCCAGTTCCCGTCCACTCCCCGGTGGTACTCTTTCGTGATGAGATGGGTGATCTGCTGCACGTCCTTGTCGAAGGCCATCTTCTTTTCCTCCGACACCAGGGCCACGCGGGGCTTGTAGCCCTGCCGTTCCGGGCTCCAGTGGTTGGGATTGATGGACAGTTCGCTCGCGGCCTTGATGTCCACTCCGCCGATGTCCCGGACACGGAAATAGACCCGTGCCTGGTCGGTGATGTTGTTCTTGGCGGCGGTCTTCCGGATGAATGCGGTCACTTTCATATATAAGTCCTCCTTTCTGTCTAGTCTATCATTTCTACAAGCCTTCGCTTCATGTCATCGTCTATCGTGCGGTAGCGGCTGAACGCCCTGCTGCCCTCCACATGTCCCGACATGGAAGCGATGAGGTTAGGGTCGGGTACCTGCCTGTACAGGTTGCCCACGAAGGTCTTGCGTGCCGTATGGCTGGTGGCCACCTCGTACAGAGGCTTCTGCACGGTGTTGTAGCCGTGCGTGTCGAGGATGGTCACCGTCCTGTCTATGCCGCAGCGCTTCAGCAGCTCCCGTATGCCGAGGTTGTAGGTGTGTATCTGCTTGAACGGGAACAGTCTGTCGGCATTGGCATCGTAGCGTTCCAGTATCTTCAAAGCCTTCTCGTGCAGCGGCACCCTGACGGTCTTCGCCTGACATTTCTTCGTCTTCTGCGGCATGTATTCCAGAAAGCCGTCCTTGATGTTGTCCCGCGTGAGCCTGTAAAGGTCACCCACGCGGCAGCCGACATAGCAGTGGAACACGAAGATGTCCCGGATGACGTCCAGTTTCGGGTTGTCGCTCAAGTCCGCATCGTAGAGAATATTCCTCTCTTCCGAAGTGAGGTAGAAGGGGTCGCCGTAGGTGGGCTCCTTGCAGCCGTAGAGGGCATAGACCTCATTGTCGGAATACTTCATCTTCTTGCACCAGTGCAGGAAGGTGCAGAACAGGTTCATGGTGTTGATGACGGTCGTGCCGGAAAGCGGCCTCGGCCTGTGGTTGATGAGCGTGCGGGATGCATAGAAGTCTGGATGCTCCTGCCGCAGCCTGTACTCGTTTACGACATAATCCCTGAAATCGTTCATCTGCTCCAGCGTGACGGTCTCCACGAAGAGGGTGAAGTCCGTCTCGCCCAGTATCTCCCGCCGGTAGTCATGGTAGCGCGACATCCTGCGCTCGAAGCGTATGATGTGTTCCTTGGTCCTTTCCGCGCCGTCAAACTTTTCCAGATACTCATGGACACGGGCGAGCAGGTTCGGGTGGTTGCGCTCGAAGGCGTGGGCCGGGTACAGCACATCCTCGATGACCTGCCTCATCCACCTGCCGTCCGCCTTGTCCGAGAAGGTCTTCTCCGCCCGCTCGATGATGGCGGCGATCTGTTCCGGTAGGCGTTTCTGCTCGGCGGCAGGGACAGCCGTCGTGCGCCTGTAACTGAGGGTGTCGGAATCCCAATACCTGTCCTGCACCTCAAGAGGTGAGACCACTTTTATGTCTACACTCTTCTCCCTGACCCGGAAACAGATGTTCGAGGTCTCGGGGGAACACTTTTTCAGATAGACGGAAACTTTCATCTGCATCGCTTTTTCGGTTATGTGGCAAAGGTATATAAATTCCCGTAAATGTTCCCATATATCCCGAAGAATCTTGCAACGGATTAAGACAAATTAAAAAGTCATTCCCGAATCTGATACCGCATAAAGCACAGAAAATCAATGATTATATTTGCAGATGTTTAGCTCTTTTTTTCATTTTGGTCTTTATTAGACTTCCCGAATATCATATATTGCAGTTCCACGCTTCGTTGTTATATTAAACCTTCTTATGGGGACGGTAAGAAGAATCTTTTCGCTATGAAACCGATAGGGGAACTCATTAAAGAGCGATTGAAAGCCGAGGAGCGCAGTGTCGCTTGGTTTGCCCGCAAACTCTCTTGCAGCCGGGCCAATGTGTACAAGATATTCTGCAAAGAGTATATCGATACCGAGTTGCTCACCCGTATTTCTCGAATCTTGAACTACGATTTTTTTCAATATTTCTCTGAACACTTGAAAGAGGAGTAAGCCGTCTGTTTGACTTTTTGACGGGATAAATGTTTCACGTAGGGGGCTTTGAAGGGGTTTCTAATCGGTGTTCAATTTCTACTTATTTGCGACAGTAGTGTCAATTTATAGATGATATGAGATTGTTCTTAATTTCTCTTTTTGGGATTTTATTTGCATAATAAAATAATAAAGAGGAAATGAGAAAATTCAAACTACTATTGATAAGTGTTTTGTTTCCGTGTATGTGTATGGGTGAAGGTGCTTATCATGAGGATAATGAGTTTATTATAAGGGCTGGATTCACAGGCTCTCATTTGCGTTATAAGGATAATATAGGGGGGACTGTAAATGTATCGTATATTCCATTTGAAATAAATTCTTGTGGGATTGGGTGGAATGCCAATTTTACAAAGACTAAGGATTATTATAGTATCAGTCCGTTGGGTGCGACAGCAACATTATTAACATTCTTGGGGTATACAGTGTCGTCAGAGATGGATAGTTGGATTCGGACTGTATTGTTTTGTATGGCCGCAGAAAGTATGGGATTGTATATTCCCATTGGGGAAAATTTTGAGTTACAGCCCTATTGGAGTTTATTAAGATTATCCAAATGGCAGAAAGAAAAAATACTTATTACCGGAGCTTTTGGTTTAGCCGCTACGGTTTATATAAAAAAGTTTTCTATAACTGCTTATGGAGAGTATTCCTATGGATATGGAAATTCCGATTGGTGGGGCGAAACACTTAGTAATGTTTTTACAGATGCAGAGGACACTTATTACAATAGGTATGAAAAGCCCTGTACCCCTTTCAAAGGTTGGATCTATGGGGTTACATTAGGATTTAGTTTTAATCTTTAATATTGTGATCCAGAGTTCTAAATAAATAGATAAGGACAAGCCGAAAACCTTATAGAGTAGGCATTAATATAAATTATTTATTATGAGAAAGTTGTTTTTATTAGGAATGCTGGTTGTTGTACCTTTTGTATTTGCAGTGCAATATTCTGGAACCGACGTGGAAGAAATGCAAAAAGAACGGTGTGGAGGCTATTCCAATCCTCCTTGTAAATGTTGTGATGGTAAGGGGCGTACTGAGTGTACAATGTGTGACGGTACTGGGTGGCGTATATGCTCTTTTTGTGGTGGTGAAGGAACTATTGATCGAGGAAATGGGAAAGAAACATGTGCTAATTGCAATGGAAAAGGGCAATTTAAGTGTGGATATTGCAAAAATGGAGAACGTATATGTACCTGTTGTAATGGAACTGGTAAACAGAGACATGTAGGACGATGAGTTGTTATTCGGTTGTGCCTTTATTGTTTCGTTTTTTTAGTCTATTTGTGAGAGTTCAGCTCTAAGAATAAGCTAATTAACGAGATGACAGATGTGAAAAAGACTGTGTTGAACCGCATTATGAGATTAGAAATTTTATAGAGTAGGAGTAAATATGATTTTGATTATGAGGAAGATATATTTGAAATTGATTGTTTTATTCTATGTTTTATGTTGTAACACATCAATTCTGTTTGCCCAAAAGGATATAGAACAAGAGAAGATAGGCTGTTATTGTAATACAGTGGAAGTAGAGAAATCTTGTCATCGATGTGGAGGTAAATTAAAAAGTGCAGTGATAAAAGGAAAGAAGAAGTGTCCTAATTGTAAAGGCTCCGGAACTGTTAAAAGCTACGATAATGGAAGATCGGTGAGGGTGAAGTGTACGGTAGAGCATAATGGGTATGATGCCAGTGTTGGTGGTTATTATATTTATGAGTATAAATCTGGATTGAAATGCGAAAATTGTGGCGAAGAATATAGCCGATAATAAAACAGACGGAATTGTAAAAAAAACAATTCCGTCTGTTTTATTATTGTATAAGTATTCAATACTTATTATACGAAATCACCTCGTCGGCAGATTTTCGTTTTTTCTCCCGAAGCGGTTGGGTGGAGTATCCCACTACGATGTCGAGAATGACTCGTTTCTTATCGGGAATATGCAGTAGTTTACGCACGGCTTTCTCGTCGAACCAACCGAGTATGCAACTGCCCAATCCTTCGGCCGTGGCGGCGAGGGTGATGTGTGCGGCAGCGATACCGATGTCGAGCAGCGGAAATTGTTTGTCCTTGATGAGCCCGCCTATGCCCGATGTGAAATTGGGTCGCTCCTCCACGACAAGGATATGCACGGGAGCTTGTTTGGTGAAGTGGTTCATGCCCAATATGCGGCTGGCCACGGCATCGGCCACTTGGTTTCGCAACTCGGGTTCGTCCACTACGATGAAGTGCCACGGTTGCGCATTGCAGGCCGAGGGTGCTATACGGGCGGCTTCGAGAATACGCCGTATTTTTTCGGGTTCGACCGGACGTTCGGGATCGTACTGGCGGTCGCTTTGCCGGTGGTTGATAATTTCGTAGATATCCATTTTGTTCTAATCTTTTTCGAAGTGCATGATACGGCTGATGTATTTGCCGATAATGTCGAATTCGAGGTTCACTATACTGCCTTCCTTGATTTGGTGGAAATTGGTATGCTCGTAGGTGTAG
>UMKD01046825.1_pt1 | contig 16988 bp, 12 predicted proteins | sample 1966221 | NCBI WGS metagenome assembly UMKD01 (sample SAMEA4836167, study PRJEB28245) | human gut metagenome | biome: gut microbiome; material: fecal sample | place: Denmark | collected 2008
TGCTGACCTTTGACGACGGATATGAGAGCAACTATACCCTCGCTTTTCCCATCCTGCGCGAATACGGCGCAAAGGCGGCCATCTCGCTCATCACTTCCCGCATCGACGAGAGAGCGGACGGTTTTCTCACCTGGGATGAGTGCCGCGAGATGGCAAAAAGCGGCCTTGTCGAGTTTGCCTCGCACACGAACGACTGCCACATCCGCCCCGATGCGTCCGGCATCGAGCGCAAAAGCGGCGAGGACGAGGAGACTTACATCTCGCGCATCTCCGCCGACCTGCAAACGAGCATCACACGCATCGAACTCGAAACCGGCCAGAACGTCACGACGTTCACGTATCCTCTCGGCAAGATGGAGCTGTGGGCCGAACCGTTTTTGCAGCAGCACTTTGCCGTCACACTCTCCGGCGTCTACGGCACTGCCCGCTACGGCGACTCCCTCTACCACCTGCCGCGCTACAACATCACGGATCTTCATCCCGCCAGCGAGTACCTCCCCGCCTCTTGACCGGCAGTCAAGAGCTTCGTATACTAAAAGCAAGCATTTCCCCAATAAAGAGAGATGATAAGGAGAGAGCCCATGAGTAACCTGCCAGGCAAAATTACGGACACCTATTTTTCCAAGGAAGAACAGCATACCTACAGCCGCTTTTTCAAGCTTCTTCTGCGCTTCCTGCTGGTGACCTTCGGCGGCGCGGCCTTCATCCAAATCGCCGGAAGCTTTTCCCTCTTCTATTTCGGCGAATTCACCGACCTTGTCTGCGCCATTCTCTACGCCGCCGCCATTTTCACCTGCATTCTGACCGGCAAAAGCAGGCCCTCGTCGTCCAAAGGCGATACCTCCGCTGAAAAATAATCATCGCGAATTGCCTGACAGGGCAAGAGCGCCGCGCACTCCCAATATCGACGCAGGCACTCTTACCCACTCCGTTCCCTTCGGCGCTTTTGCGCCGTAAAATGCTTTTGCTGCGCAAAAGCATTTGCACGGGGCGAATTTACTTCGCCCGAGCATTTTAATGTTCCACGGGTTCCTCGCGCGAAGTCGCGCGTCAATTCGCAGCGCAGCGGAGAATTGTTATAGGCGGAATTCACTTCCGCCGTTAAATAATTTGAATCAAGCCGAGACGCGCTCCGCCGCGTCGAGGCTCCGGCGCTTTTGCGCCGTAAAATGCTTTTGCTCCGCAAAAGCATTTGCACAGGGGGCAATTCACTTGCCCCTGTGCTTTTCAATGTCCCACGGGTTCCAAAAAAGAAGAGACGCCGAAAGGCGTCTCTTCTTTTTTGGAGCAGGGTACGGGAGTCGAACCCGCCTTAACGGCTTGGGAAGCCGCTGTAATACCGATATACCAACCCTGCGAACGGATGGAGTATATCATATTCTTCGTGTCATTTCAAGGCGAAATATTCATGTTGGCGCAAATCCTTTCATATTCTTTGCCAAACGAAGAAAGGAGCTCCGCCATGAAACGAATGTTCCCGATGATCCTGCTGTTCGCGCTGCTTTTGTGCGTGCCCGTGCGCGCCGACGAGCTCACGCTCGACGCCCCCTCCGCTCTGCTCATGGAAAAGCAGACCGGCACGGTGCTCTTTGCCAAGGATGAACACACGCCGCGCGAGCCCGCGAGCGTGACGAAGGTGATGACGCTGCTTTTAACCATGGAGGCCATCGACTCCGGCGCACTCTCGTATGACGATACCGTCACAGGCAGCGCGCACGCCGCATCGATGGGCGGCAGCCAGATCTGGCTCAAAGAGGGCGAGCAGATGCGCGTCGAAGACCTCATCAAGGCCGTGTGCGTCGTCTCCGGCAACGACGCGGCCGTCGCGCTCGGCGAGCACTTGGCAGGCAGCGAGGAAGCGTTTGTCGCGCGCATGAACGAGCGAGCCAAAGAGCTCGGCATGAACGACACGCACTTTGTCAACTGCACGGGCCTGCCCGCGGACGAGCATGTCACCTCGGCCTACGACATCGCGCTCATGTCGCGCGAGCTCATTTGGCACCATCCCGACATCCGCCGCTTTACAACGATCTGGATGGACTCGCTGCGCGGCGGGGCGTCCATGCTCGTCAACACCAACAAGCTCGTGCGTTTTTACCCCGGCGCGACGGGGCTCAAGACCGGCTCGACCGATTCGGCCAAATACTGCATCAGCGCGACCGCGGAGAAGGATGGCATGGAGCTCATCGCGGTCATCCTGGGCAGCAGCACGAGCGACAAGCGCTTTTCCGATGCCAAAGCTCTTTTGAATTACGGCTTTGCGGCGTACTCGCTCGTCACCGTCACTCCCGAATCGCCGCTGCCCGCCGTGCCCGTAACGCTCGGCACGCAGAAGACGGTGCAGAGCGTTCTGACAAGCGAAAACGCCCTGCTTCTCGAAAAGAGCCGCGCAAACGGCCTGACGCAGGCCGTCTCGCTGCCTGAGAGCATTGATGCGCCCGTCGAGGAGGGCGAACCGCTCGGCGCGCTCGATATTTTCGACGCAGACGGCACGCCGGTCGCGTCGCTCCCGCTGCTCGCGGGCGAGAGCATACCGCACCTCACGTGGAGCGAGCTTTTCTGCCGCCTGCTCAAGCTCGCCTACTGCGGGGCGTAAGCTCTCTCTGTTTTCCACAAAAATCGCTCCGAAACTTTTCCGTTTTACGCTCATGCGTATAATTTTTAGCCATTTTTCGGCAAAGCATGCTTTTCTTGCTTGACAGAATCGAAAAAAGGTGTATACTGCAAGCAATTTCATAAGTCTTGATAGAGGCGCGGCTGACATGAGTAGCCCCCGACAAAACGGCAGGAGACCGTGGGGTGCGGAAGGGGACGCCGCCGAAGGGTCGATAAAATCCCTGTTTTGTCGATACTTGGGTCGTCGGGAAATACCCGGCGGACTGTCGTCCGGAAGGACGGAGTGCTGTCATGATCGACGCGATCAGGAGCTTTGATGTGTTTCACATCGGTTGTTTGATGTTTTTGTGTTAAGTCATGATGGAAATCATGGCTTAATTTTTTTGTTCTGTGTTTGTATCACAGGAAAGGAGAAACATCATGCAATTCGTCGGAACCTTCTGGGCGCTCGTGCCCCCCATCATCGCCATCACGCTGGCGCTGATCACCAAGGAGGCGTACTCGTCTCTCTTTATCGGCGTCGTGATCGGCGCGCTCTTCGCCTGCGACTTCACCCCCGTCGCCACGATCGACATGATCGTCAACGATGGCATCATCGCTGCGATCGCGGACAACGCGGGCATCTTTCTCTTCCTCGTCCTGCTCGGCATCATCGTGGCGCTTGTCAACTTAGCGGGCGGCAGCGCGGCCTTTGGCCGCTGGGCGGAAAAGAACATCCACACCCGCGTGGGCGCGCAGCTTGCGACGTTCATCCTCGGCATCCTCATTTTCATCGACGACTACTTTAACTGCCTGACCGTGGGCTCGGTCATGCGTCCGGTGACCGACCGCCACCAGATCTCGCGTCCCAAGCTCGCCTACCTCATCGACGCCACTGCCGCTCCCGTGTGCATGATCGCGCCGATCTCGTCCTGGGCGGCTGCCGTGTCCTCCACGGCCGAAGACCTTGACACCGGCATTTCCGGCATCCAACTCTTCATCCGAGCCATTCCCTATAACTTCTATTCCCTTCTGACATTCGTCTTCATCATCACGCTCACGCTGCTCAAGTTCGACTACGGCCCGATGCGCGGCTTTGAAGAGCGCGCCCGCAATACGGGTGACCTCTCCGGCAGCGCCGGTAGCACCGAGGAGAACGCCAACCCCAAGGGCCGCGTCATCGACCTTGTCATCCCCGTCATTATGCTCATCATCCTCTGCACCATCGGCATGCTCTACGTCGGCGGCTTCTTCGGCGCTGACACGTCCGGCTGCACCGATTACGCCGGCGACTTCATCGGTGCGTTCGGCAACACGGACGCGTTCGTCGGCCTCCCCTGGGGCGGCATCATCGCGCTGGTGCTCACGGTCATCTACCTCGTCGCCCGCCGCGTCGTCGGCTTCCGCGAGGCTATGGGCTGCATCCCCAAGGGCTTCCAGGCCATGATCTCCCCGATCATCATCCTGACACTGGCCGTCTCCCTCAAGACCACGCTCAATGCGCTGGGTGCCGCAGACTATGTGCACGATCTGATGTACGCTGCCTCTGAGGGCCTTTACAATATGCTGCCCGCCGTCATCTTCCTTGTCGCGTGCGTGCTGGCCTTTGCCTCCGGCACGTCCTGGGGCACGTTCGGCATCCTGATCCCCATTGTCACAGCCATCTTCCCCAGCGACAGCGCGCTGCTCTACATCGGTATTTCCGCCTGCTGCGCGGGCGCCGTGTGCGGCGACCACTGCTCCCCCATCTCCGACACGACCATCATGTCCTCCGCCGGTGCGCAGGTGGAGCATGTCAACCACGTCGCCACGCAGCTGCCCTATGCCATCACCGTCGCGTGCCTGAGCTTTGTGTGCTTTGTGCTCGCGGGCTTTATCCAGAACTGGATCGTCTGCCTCGCCATCGGCGTCGTGCTGACGGTCGGCACGCTCTTCGCCATTCGCAATGTCGAGGCGCAGAAGGCGCGCATCAAGGATTAACTTGCTCTCCACTCTCTTTTCTCTCATAGGAACGGGGCGAACCGGTCGGTTCGCCCCGTTCCCCCTTATATTCTCCGCTTTGCAATCCCTAAAAAGCATGGTATACTGAGTGTAACACTTAACTTCGGAGGACGTTTCCATGAGTATTGTCGTGATGGGCGCGGTGTTTGTCGATATCAAGGGCTATCCCCTCTCTTCCTACATCCCCGGCGGGCGCAACGCGGGCCGCGTTGTGCAGGTGCACGGCGGCGTGAGCCGCAACATCGTCGAGGACATCGCGAACGTTGAGCTGCGGCCGACATTCGTGAGCCTTGTCGACGACACGAGCGCGGGCGCGGACGTTGTCAAAAAGCTCCAGAGCCACAAGGTCGACACGCGCTACATCCGCACAACGCCCGACGGCATGGGAACCTGGCTTGCGATCTTCGACAACACGGGCGACGTGACCGCGTCGATCTCCAAGCGCCCCGACCTGAGTCCCATTGCCGACATTCTCGACGAGCAGGGCGATGAAATTTTTTCGCAGGCCGACAGCATTCTGCTCGAGATCGACATGGAAAAGGACATCGTCAAGCGCACGTTCGCGCTGGCGGAAAAGTACCGTAAGCCCGTCTATGCGGTCGTGTCCAACATGAGCATCGCCATCGAGCGGCGCGACTTTTTGCGCTCGGTGCACTGCTTCATCTGCAACCAGCAGGAGGCGGGCATCCTGTTTTCGGAAAATTACGACGGCCTCTCGCCTGACGAAATGCTTCCCATCCTGCGCGACAAAATTCGCGGCGCGCAGATCCACCGCATGGTCGTCACGATGGGCGCGCAGGGTGCGGTGTTCGCCACGCTCGACGGCGAGGACGGCTACTGCCCCGCGAAGAAGGTCGATGTCAAGGACACGACCGGCGCGGGCGACGCGTTTTTTGCCGGCGCGGTCATCGGCCAGACCTACGGCAAAACGATGATGGAATCCTGCGAGATCGGCACGCGCCTTGCCGCGTCCGTCATCACGACGGGCGAAAACGTCTGCCCGCGCTACCTGCCGAGCGAATTCGGGCTGGACGTCTCCACCGTCGACGACGCGCAGATCGCGCTCGAATTCTGACCGCTATATTTTAATAGGAGGGCCCGCCATGAAAAAAGCGCTTTTTCTCGCTCTTTCCCTCGCGTTTCTGCTGACCGCCTGCGGCGAAACGACGCTGCCGGACACATCCGAGCCAAACCCTGTCGACAACACGCAGGAAACGTCGCTGCCCGAGAGCTGCCTGCTCTACTACGACCTCGGCAATGTAAGCATTCTCGCGGAGGACAAATCCCTCCCGCTCGCGCAGAACGCGGGCGACGGGTATCAGACCTCTTACAGCGTGTGGTACGACGGCGAGTATCAAGACCTTGCCTTACAGGACGGCGACAGCGGCATTTCCGTCGCCGACATGACCGGCGGCAGCGCAGTCTTCGACTACGGCGCGGGGCTCGTCGTCTGGAACGGCGAGCGCTACCACTGCGCGCACCTGACCGCGCAGGACAGCTACATTCCCAACATCTCCCCCAACATCCCCGGCGGTATCCTGCTACTTGAAGTGAGCGGCGACTGCTGGGCCGACGGCGGCACAGCCGACGTCGCCTGCTTTACAGGCTTCGGCACGGTCGTCATCTGTGGCAGCGGCACGCTGCGCATCGACGGCGCGGGCATCGGCCAGACCTACGGCAAAACGATGATGGAATCCTGCGAGATCGGCACGCGCCTTGCCGCGTCCGTCATCACAACGGGCGAAAACGTCTGCCCGCGCTACCTGCCGAGCGAATTCGGGCTGGATGTTTCCGCGCCGGACGACGCGCAGCTCGCGCTCGAGCTTTGATCCCGGCAACTATTAAACACAGTAAAAAGCGAGGGACGCGTAGGCATCCCTCGCTTTTTGTTTTGCTTTTTTACTGCCCGCACAGCGCGCTGCGGTTTTCTTCCGCAAGGCGCAGCGCTGCGTCTCGGTCCACACCGTAGGCAAAACGGAACGCATACGGCTTTGTCATCGTGATCGCGCTCACCGTGCCGTCCTTCAGGTAAAACGCAATGTCGCGGACGTCGTAGTTCCCGTCGTCCTGCGGCGTCTGCGGCTGCCAGACGTAGGCGCGGTCGAAGTCATAGGCGGGCTCGCTGTAGCCGCCTTCGTCGCTGTAGCCGTCATAAAGCTCGGACTCGTCTGCCGCGATGCAGTAAAGCGCCTCCGGGTATTCCGTCAGCAGCGCTTTCTCGCTGTCGCCGACCTTGACGCCGCGCGGCGTTCCCACGCCCACAGCACTGGTGCGCAGATAGCTGATGACCTCGCGCCCCGTTTCAGGGTAGTAGTCCGTCCCGACGACGAGCTGCGCGTCCGCGTCGTAATGGCGCGCAAAGTCGTAGGGCAGCATCCCGTCGCTGTCGTAGGTCGTATTCTCCGTTTTCCCGTTCGGCTCGTAGTCCGCTCCAAGGCTCAAAAATCCGCCCGGCAGCTCCAGCGTAAAGTTCGCGTCCGGCTGCGGCTCGACCGTCAGATCTTCCTCCCGCATCAGGGGCTCGTCCGGTGCGCCGTCCGACGCTTCCTGCTTTTCTCCGCAGCCTGACACCAAAAGCGTCAGCGCCGCCAAGAGCGCCGCAAGCAGCTGCGCTGTATTTTTCCGTCTCATATCGGTCTCCTCCTTGATTTTGTTTTTTTACGCTTCCTTCAACTTTTCCTCGAGCAGCTTGAAGGCTTCATCCGCCGCTTCCCCGCGAATTTCCTCGCGGGAAGCCGCGCCGAAGTCAAAGCGCTCGGCGATTGTCTCCTTGGGCGACGAAAATCCGATGAATACCGTGCCGACGGGATTTCCCCGCTCGTCGCGGTCGGGTCCAGCGACGCCCGTGACGCTGACGGCGCAGTCCGCCGTCGTCGCCTCGCGCGCGCCCTCGGCCATTGCGCGGGCGACGGGCGCGGACACCGCGCCGTACTCTTCCAGCATGTCCGCCGGAACGCCGAGCACGCGGTGCTTGACAATATTCGTATAGCTCACGACGCCGCCCATGAAGACGCCCGACGCGCCCGGCACATCCGTGATGCGCTTGGCAATGAGGCCGCCGGTGCAGCTCTCCGCCGCGGCGAAGGTCACGCCGCGCGCCTTGAGCGCTTCATAGCAGCGCTGTTCGACTGTTTTTTCTGCCATGATAAGACTTCCTTTCAGAGCTTGATGCGCACGAACTCGCGATTCGTCATTGCGCGGTCGATAAGGCCCTCGATATCAAGGACAGCCTCGGCCTCACGGACCTCGTCGAGGTTCGGCTTCGTGCGCGGATGACGCGGGGTGAAGACCGTACAGCAATCCTCATAGGGTAAGATTGACGTATCGAACGTGCCGATCTTACGGGACAAACGCACGATCTCTTCCTTATCCATGCCGATGAGTGGGCGTAGGACGGGAAGATCGACGACATCCTCGGTCACGCGCAGGGCCTCCATCGTCTGAGACGCGACCTGACCGAGGTTTTCGCCCGTGACGAGCGCCTTGGCCTTGACCTGATCGGCCACGCGCTGGGAGATGCGCATCATAAAGCGGCGCATGATGAGCGTAAAGAATTCCTCGGGGCAGTTTCTTCTGATCTCCTCCTGGATCTCGGTAAACGGCACGATCTGCACCGTCAGCCGCCCGCACCAGGGGACTAAGAGCTTGGCAAGGGAAAGCACCTTCTCCTTCGCCTCATCGGACGTGTACGGTGGGGAGAAGAAGTGCACCATTTCGAGCTTGACGCCGCGCTTGGCGATCATGTAGGACGAGACGGGCGAGTCGATGCCGCCGGAGAGCAGGCTGACCGCCACGCCGCCCATGCCGATGGGCAGGCCGCCCGCGCCCTCTTCAGCGGGGCCGTGGACATAGGCCGCATCGTCGCGAATTTCGATATGCACGACGAGTTCGGGGTCGTGGACGTTGACCTCGCACGTCGGGAACGCCTGATGCAGCGCGCCGCCGACCTGCTGGGAGATCTGGATCGACGTCAAGGGGAAGGTCTTGTCGGCGCGCTTACTCTCGACCTTGAAGCTCCTGGCCGTGCGCATCTCGCACGCAAGGTAATTTTTCGCCGCGGAGATGATCTTCTGGATGTTCTTTTCGCACGGCAGCGCCTTCGAAACGGCGATGATGCCGAAGACCTTCTTGCAACTCTCAAACGCGGCCTCGATGTCGCACTCGTCGTCCTTGGGCTCGACATAGATGGTGCTCTGCTTGGAGTAGACGCGGAAATTGCCGCATTTCGACACGCGGCGGTTGACGTTCGACATCAGCTTATCTTCGAAGCTGCGGCGGTTCAGGCCCTTGAGCACGACCTCGCCGAGCTTGCACAGGATCATTTCATGCATTGGTATTGTTCTCCTCATTTGTTATGGCCGCCCCCGCGCCGGCGGAAGATACGGCTGAATTTTCGTTGGTTTCGGATTTGGCAGGCTTTTTCCCTTTGCGGGTGAGCCCCAGTGTAAAGCACAGCGGCTCAACGGCGGCCAGCAGGGCAAAGAGCGCATAGCTGAACATCGTGCCCTCTCCGCTCACCCCGTTGATCCCGACCATGGCGGGCGCCATCGGCAGCTCCCAGATCATCGCAAGGATGCTCCCCGAGCCGAACGGGACAGGCATCACAAGAAGCGAGGCAAGATTCAGCACATAGAGCACGATTGCCGCGTTCCAGCAGCAATTTTTGTCGATGCCCCGCTCCGGCCGCAGGCCCCAGCCGAACAGGAACGAAAGCGCCGACACATAGACGACGCCGAGCGCGAGCCCGACGGGCGTGGCAAACGTAAAGGACGAGGTCGACCCCGTGCCGCCAAACGCCACGAACAACAGGATAAAAGCCGCGCCCTGAGCGATATGGCTCAAAATGGAAAGCGCGCCAAACTGGATGTAGTCATACCTTTTCATCTCATTCACCCCTGTAAAATATCCGTGTTGCGGTACTGGATGGCCTCGGCCAGATGATGCGCCTCGATCTTCTCGCTGCCGTCAAGGTCGGCGATCGTGCGCGCAACGCGCAGTAATCTATCGTGGCTTCGCGCCGTGAGGCCGAGGCGCTCGAACGCGCCTTTTAAGAGCTTTTCGCCCGCGGCGTCCAGCGTGCAGAACTCGCCCACCATCGCGGGTGTCATTTGCGCGTTGCAGGTGATGTTCGTGCCGGAAAAGCGCTGCTTCTGGATGTCGCGCGCGGCGTTCACGCGCGCTTTGACGTCGGCGGAGGACTCCGCCTTTTCGCGCCGGCGCATGGCTTCGAACTCGACGCTCGGCACGTTGACGTGTAAGTCCATGCGGTCGAGCATTGGGCCGGAGATCTTTTCGACGTATTTTTCCACCTGCTGCTTGGTGCAGTGGCAGCGCCCGGGGGGGTGGCCGTACCAGCCGCAGCGGCAGGGGTTCATCGCGCCGACGAGCATGAAGCGGCTCGGCAGCGTGATACTGCCCGCGGCGCGGGTGATGGTGACCTCGCCGTCCTCGATGGGCGCGCGCAACACCTCGAGCACGTCGCGGTGGAATTCGGGGAGCTCATCTAAAAAAAGCACGCCGTGGTGCGCGAGCGAAATTTCACCGGGCTTGGGCGTCTGCCCGCCGCCGGTCATCGCGGAGGCGGAAAGCGTGTGGTGCGGCGCGCGGAACGGGCGGTGCAGCAGCATCGGGTGCGAGCTGTCGGTCAATCCCGCGACTGACCAGATCTCGGTCGCTTCAAGTGCTTCCTTTCGCGTCATGTCGGGCAGGATCGACGGAAGCCGCCGCGCCAGCATGGATTTGCCCGCGCCGGGCGAGCCGATGAGCAGGATATTGTGCCCGCCCGCAGCGGCGATCTCCAGCGCGCGCTTGACATTTTCCTGCCCCATGACGTCGGAAAAGTCGGGGCCGGTCTCGCTCGTCTGCTCCGCCTGCCACTTCGGCTGGGGCGAGAGCTTCTTTTCACCCTTCAAATGCTGCACGAGCGACACGACGTCCGGCACGCCGTAAACGGTCACGCCGTCGGCAAGCGTCGCCTCCGCTGCGTTCGCCGCGGGGACGTAGAGCGTCCTGATGCCCGCGCGCACCGCGGCCATCGCCATCGGCAAAACGCCGTTCACCGCGCGAAGCGTGCCGGTCAGCGAGAGCTCGCCGACAAAGGCCGCGTCCTTCGCGGGGGGCTTGATCTCCTCTGCACTGGCAAGGATGCCGAGCAGGATGGGCAGGTCATAGAGCGTGCCCTCCTTTTTTCGACCCGCGGGGGCGAGGTTCACCGTGATGCGCGAGACAGGGAACTTCACACCGCAGTTTTTCACTGCCGCGCGCACGCGCTCGCGCGATTCCTTGACGGCCGTGTCGCCAAGGCCGACGATGTCAAACGCAGGCAGGCCCCCGGATAAAAAGCATTCCACCGTGACCTCGTAGCCCGAGATGCCCTGAAGGCCGAGCGAGCGCACCGCTGTGACCATACTGTTTTCCTCCCTCTTTCGCATCGAATCGTACAGTTTGCAATTAGTATAGCACATTTTTTGCATCAGGCAAATCCCCCTCCGCGCATTTTTGCACATTTTGCACAAAATCAATAAATCCTCGCAAAAGTTCTCGAAAAATAAAAGAAATTGAACCTATTGTTGCAAAATAGTGAATGTTTTTGCGGGAACAAGGCGTTTACATAGCGAAAAAAGTGTGCTATAGTGTCATCGTTGAATTTTGCGTTCACACGCAGAAGAACCGTTTTTTGACGGTGAAATAAATAGGAGGTTCATTTATGGCAAGAAAAATGAAATCCATGGACGGCAATAATGCTGCGGCTCACGTAAGCTATGCTTTCAGTGAAGTTGCGGCAATTTATCCCATTACGCCGTCCTCCCCGATGGCCGACCTGGTCGACCAGTGGTCTGCAAATGGCCTGAAAAACATCTTCGGCAGCCAGGTCAAGGTCGTCGAGATGCAGTCCGAAGCCGGTGCTGCCGGCGCAGTGCACGGCTCCCTCGGTGCCGGTGCTCTGACCACCACCTACACGGCCTCTCAGGGCCTGCTGCTGATGATCCCGAACATGTACAAGATCGCGGCTGAGCAGCTCCCCTGCGTGTTCCACGTTTCCGCCCGTACTGTTTCGACCCACGCGCTGAACATCTTCGGCGATCACTCCGACGTCATGGCCTGCCGCCAGACCGGTTTCGCCATGCTGTGCGAGGGCAACGTGCAGGAAGTGATGGATCTCTCCCCCGTGGCACACCTGGCCGCGCTTTCCGGCAAGGTCCCGTTCATCAACTTCTTCGACGGTTTCCGCACCTCCCACGAGATCCAGAAGATCGCCGTGTGGGATTACAAGGATCTCGCCGACATGTGCGACATGGACGCTGTCAAGGCGTTCCGCGAGCACGCCCTCAACCCCGAGCATCCCGCCATGCGCGGCTCCCATGAGAACGGTGATACGTTCTTCCAGCACCGCGAGGCCTGCAACCAGTACTACGACGCTCTCCCCGAAGTCGTGGAAAAGTACATGGGCAAGATCAACGAGAAGCTCGGCACCGACTACAAGCTCTTCAACTACTACGGCGCGCCCGACGCTGACCGCGTCATCATCGCGATGGGCTCCATCTGCGACGTGGCCGAGGAAGTCATCGACTACCTCAACGCCCACGGCGAGAAGGTCGGTCTCATCAAGGTCCGCCTGTACCGCCCGTTCAAGGCTGAGCGCCTGATCGAGGCCATCCCCGCCACCGCCAAGAAGATCGCGGTCCTCGACCGCACCAAGGAGCCCGGCGCACAGGGCGAGCCCCTCTATCTCGACGTCGTCACCGCGCTGGCCAACGCCGGCATCACCGACAAGACCGTCATCGGCGGCCGTTACGGTCTCGGCTCCAAGGACACCCCGCCCGCTTCCGTGTTCGCTGTTTACACCGAGCTTGCCAAGGCGGAGCCCAAGCGTCAGTTCACCATCGGCATCGTCGATGACGTGACGAACCTCTCCCTGCCCGAAGACAAGAACTGCCCGAACACCGCAGCCGAGGGCACCATCGAGTGCAAGTTCTGGGGTCTCGGCGGCGACGGTACCGTCGGCGCGAACAAGAACTCCATTAAGATCATCGGCGACCACACCGACAAGTACGTCCAGGCCTACTTCCAGTATGACTCCAAGAAGACCGGCGGCGTGACGATCTCCCACCTGCGTTTCGGCGACAAGCCCATCCGCAGCCCCTACTACATCAACAAGGCCGACTTCGTCGCCTGCCACAACCCCAGCTACATCATCAAGGGCTTCAAGATGGTCAACGACGTCAAGCCCGGCGGCGTGTTCATGATCAACTGCCAGTGGGACTTCGATGAGCTGAACCACCACCTCAAGGCGGACGCCAAGCGCTACATCGCCAAGAACAACATCCAGCTCTACACCATCAACGCCATCGACCTTGCCATCAAGATCGGCATGGGCAAGCGCAACAACACCATCCTCCAGTCCGCGTTCTTCTCCCTCGCGAAGGTCATGCCCGAAGAGCAGGCCATCCAGTACATGAAGGACGCCGCGACGCACTCCTACCTGAAGAAGGGCCAGGACGTCGTCGATATGAACCACAAGGCCATCGACCTCGGCGCCACCGCCTATAAGAAGATCGACGTTCCCGCCGATTGGGCGAACGCTGTCGACGCTGACGAGGCCGTCTCCTACGAGGGCAAGCCCGAGCTCGTCGCTCAGGTCAAGAACATCCTCGATCCCGTGGACAAGATGGACGGCGACAGCCTGCCCGTTTCCGCCTTCATGCCTCACGTGGACGGCCAGTGGGAGCTCGGCGCTGCCGCTTACGAAAAGCGCGGCGTTGCCGTTTCCGTTCCCACGTGGGACGAGACGAAGTGCATTCAGTGCAACAACTGCGCTTACGTCTGCCCGCACGCCACCATCCGTCCCTTCGCTCTCACCGAGGAAGAGGCCAAGAATGCTCCTGCCAATGCCAAGATCGTCGACATCAAGGCCGGCAAGGGCAAGGGTGTTTACAAGTACACGATGGCCATCTCCCCGCTCGACTGTATGGGCTGCGGCGTTTGCGTCGGTCAGTGCCCGGTCGGCGCTCTGACGATGGTTGGCCAGGAGTCCGAGCTGCCTGAGCAGGATGTGTTCAACTACTGCGTCTCCAAGGTCTCCGACAAGAAGGATATGCAGGATCTCACCGTCAAGGGCAGCCAGTTCAAGCAGCCCATGCTCGAGTTCTCCGGCTCCTGCGCAGGCTGCGCCGAGACCAGCTATGCCCGTCTCGTCACTCAGCTCTTCGGCGACCGTATGTACATCTCCAACGCCACCGGCTGCTCGTCCATTTGGGGCGGCCCCGGCGCTACCTCTCCGTACTGCACGGATAAGAACGGCCACGGCCCGGCATGGTGCAACTCCCTGTTCGAGGACAACGCCGAGCACGGCTTCGGTATGTATGTCGGCCAGGAGAAGATCCGCGAAGATCTGATGGCCAAGACCGAGCAGCTCCTTGCCATCGAGTGGGCACAGCCCGCACTGAAGGAAGCCGCTCAGAAGTGGCTCGACACCAAGGACGACGGCAACGCCAACGCCGAGGCCACGAAGGAATACGTCGCAGCTCTGCAGGCGAACATCGCCACCGTCGACGAGCTGGCCGCTGTGCCCAAGTTCGCTGAGCACGCCGCCGAGCTCAAGGCCAAGGGCGAGAAGTTCTGCGACTGCGATGCCTGCAAGCTGGCCTGCGACATCCTCGACAAGAAGGATTACCTCTCCAAGAAGTCCGTGTGGATCTTCGGCGGCGACGGTTGGGCTTACGATATCGGCTTCGGCGGCGTCGACCACGTGCTTGCTCAGAACAAGAACGTCAACGTCTTTGTCTTCGATACCGAGGTCTACTCCAACACCGGCGGTCAGGCTTCCAAGGCTTCCAACATCGGTCAGGTCGCTCAGTTCGCGGCTGCCGGTAAGGAAACCAAGAAGAAGAGCCTTGCTGAGATCGCGATGAGCTACGGCTACATCTATGTCGCTCAGATCGCCATGGGCGCCAACCCGGCCCAGACCATCAAGGCCATCACCGAGGCTGAGGCTTACAACGGCCCGTCCCTGATCATCGGCTATAGCCCCTGCGAGATGCACTCCATCAAGGGCGGCATGATCAACTGCCAGAAGGAAATGAAGAAGGCTGTCGAGTGCGGCTACTGGAACCTGTTCCGCTTCAATCCTGCGGCTGACAAGAAGTTCACGCTCGACTCCAAGGCTCCTGCCGGCGGTTACCGTGAATTCCTGATGAACGAGGCGCGCTACAGCCGCCTGACCCGCGAGTTCCCCGAGCGTGCGGAGGGTCTCTTCACCCGCAACGAGGACGCGGCCAAGGATCGTTACGAGCACCTCACCAAGCTCATCGACCTGTACGACAAGCAGTAATTGCTGTTCCTACCGTATTGAAAAAGGAGCACCCAAAAGGGTGCTCCTTTTTTGCGTTATTTCATGTCTGCATTCAGCAGCTTTTCGCTGATCGTATCCATCTGCGCCTGACTCAGTGTGCCGGTCAATGCGCTGCCACCTATGCGCACGATGCGCTTGCCGCGCGTTAAGACCCACGAGACGCCCCAGCCGTCGCTTTCGGTATCGAAGGCCTGCCACGCGCGGTCCGCGCCCCACGGTGCGGTGTCCACCTCGCGGTATTCCCAGTTCCGGAAGGGGCGATGCGTGCGGTAAAAGGTCACCGTGTAGTTCTGGTAGTATTTCAGCTCGCCGTCCAGACAGGCGTCGAACAGCGGCGCAAATTTCACGTCGGTGACCTCGTAGTTCAGCTCCGGCGCGTCGTCCTCATCGCCCGTGCGCATCCTCTGCGCACCGCGGACCTGAGATGCCAGCGGCGAGGATTCCTCCGCCAGCTCGCAGGAATAGCGGTCATAGTCTGTTTTGGTCAGATCCTGCACATAGAGCGGCAGCGGATCATCGTAGGCGTAGTAAAACGATGTCTCGCCATTGGACCACGTGACCTCGTAGCGCGTGGCGTTTTCGGGCGTCTGGTCGAATTGTCCGTTTCTGACGCTGCGCAAGTAGGTAAACGAAAAAATGAACGAGAGGATCAACACCGATACCAGCGTGATACCCCTGTTTAGCTCTGCGCTGCCGCCGCGACGCTTGAGCAGCCCCTTGATTCCCCAAATCAATGCGTCCAGCAATACAATACCCGTAAGGATGGCAAGGTAAGTCCCCCGTCCTTCCTTGTCACTGTACAAAACAACGGCACAGCCCATCACCAGCACCAAGAGCGCCAGCATCTGTAACACAGGATGTGAGCGCGTCGGCAGGAATCTTCCAAGCTCGGCTTCGCGCTTCGCCCTGCGCCGCCAGAGGTAGTAGCCACCAAGCTCCAACGCACACAGCAGGAACAGGAGCACAGAATCCAAAATGGCCGAGAGCGCGCTTAAGCGGGAAAGCGCCGCCGCGAAATCCCTGATAAAGCCCTTACGCATGTCAAAAAATATCCACAGCGCGAGCGCCAGCATCAAAAACCAGGCGATGAGCTGTTCCTTTTTCATCGACTGGTGCAGCGTTTCCACCTGAAGCGCCGCGTCCGTCTCGATGGGCACAGCGTTTGCGTCTTCGTTGTAGAAAACGTTCATCTGTGCGCGGCTTGCAGCCTTGTTCCACCCCGCCTGCGCACAGAAATCATAGAACGTCAGCTCGCCCTCGCTCGGCTTCGTCGGGTCGAATTCCGAGGCCTCGGAGTAGTAAACAACAGAAAAACGCAGCGCCTGCGGCTCAATGCGCCGGTAGCGCCAGAAATAGCCGAGCTTTTCAATGAGCCAGCCCTGCGCCGCCATTTTCTCGAAGTGCTGCTCCATGCCCGTATGGTCGTAAAACGAATAGAAATTGTACTCATATTTTGTTTTTAGCATCGCTATCCCTCGCTTTCTCTCATTTCTCGCCGCCCACGATAGGGCGTTATCTCTCAAATAGCTTCTCGTAGTCCCGCACCTGCGCCTGCAGGCGCTCCACCTCGTTTTGCAGCAGCGTTTTTCCCTCCGCTGTGAGCTGATAGCTGCGCCGCCGCCCCTCCGCGCGCGTCTCGACGATGTACCCCGCCGCCAAAAACTGCTCAAGCAGGTTGTAGAGCGTCCCCGGGCCGACGGCCACACGCCCGCCCGTCAACTCGTTCACGCGCGCCATCACGTCCATGCCGCAGCACTCCTCGCGCAGGCACAGCAGGATATAAAACATCTGCTCGGTCAGCGTGCTGAATTTCTCCCGCGCCATTGTCGGCCTCCTTTTATCGATATTCGATATTCTTGAAGAGAGTATATTATCGAATATCGATATTGTCAAGAGGGAGATTTTCTTTTTCAAAGAAAGACTCCCTCTTGTTCGCACAGGTGCGAGAGATTTGCGGCACTGGTGCCGCGGGGAAGGCAGCGCCGTAGGCGCTGCACGGGATAAGGGGGATATTCTCTCACGTGAGAGAATATCCCCCTTA
>UMKD01002502.1_pt1 | contig 16927 bp, 13 predicted proteins | sample 1966221 | NCBI WGS metagenome assembly UMKD01 (sample SAMEA4836167, study PRJEB28245) | human gut metagenome | biome: gut microbiome; material: fecal sample | place: Denmark | collected 2008
ATAGAAAGCCGAAGATAATAAAATTTCCGGTCAAATTGATCGACAAGTTGCTGCATAATCACACCTTTCCAAGTACGGGAGATGCAGACATTTCTATCTTGCACCCTGGTGGCTCTAGGCCACGGCCAGTGCATCATATTCAGTCGTTCAAACTTAGACGCAAAGGCTAGGAGTTTTATCTGGAACCGAGTCACTGATTTTAAACTGCAAAATGCGTCACTCTGTTCACTTAATTTATGTAAGGATTCTAGCCGATAGAAATTGAAAAAGCGAATTGCAATTCGATATATATCATTATATACAACGACTTACAAAAGACATAGTTGAATCACCGAAGCTATTATTATCAATGACAATTTTCCATTTTGAGTGGTTTCAAACCGTATAATTTCATACTAATTGATTAACATCTCTAACTATTTAATTAAACATTTATTGATATAGATCTAAAATGGGGAGCAAGCTCCCCATCTGATTGTTTACGTTATAAATATCAGCACTTAACGCTTATCAAAACCGATATTTCAAATTGAATAATTGGCATATCAATTAAAAATAAATAGTGAAGCACAGAATTCATTAATCAAAACGCTAAATAATTTGCGTTGTTAGTTGTGATTAGGCGACAGATGAAGATACCTTGGAATTACACACCAATACAGAATCGTCTCTTTTATTGTTTTTTGTCACGGTACTTAAGCCAAGAATGATGTTTTATGGTAGATTAACGCCCAATTTATTTTAGTCGCCATAAAACGGGCATTAGCGTAAAAAACGTATTTCGTAACTCGCTGGTTTACTTGCTTTTATAAGTACTGAAAATTAACTGATATAGGAACACTATGCCGAATTGTAGTCTGGCGGATCTCAAACATGTTGTCGCTTTAGGTGGCGGCCATGGGCTTGGTCGCGTGATGTCTTCACTTTCTTCTTTAGGTTCTCGTTTAACGGGTATTGTCACCACAACCGATAATGGGGGCTCGACTGGTCGTATTCGTCGCTCTGAAGGTGGGATAGCTTGGGGAGACATGCGTAACTGTTTAAATCAGCTAATTACTGAGCCGTCCATTGCTTCAGCGATGTTTGAATACCGTTTTAGCGGAAATGGTGAGCTTTCAGGCCATAATTTAGGTAATTTAATGTTAAAATCATTAGATCACTTAAGTGTGCGACCACTAGAAGCCATAAATCTTATCCGTAATATGCTAAAAGTCGATGCGCAGTTGATCCCGATGTCGGAATCTCCTGTTGATTTAATGGCTGTCGATGAAATGGGTAATGAAGTGTACGGTGAGGTGAATGTTGATGCCTTACATGAAATCCCACAAGAGTTACGTTTGTATCCAACAGTCAAGGCAACTAAAGAAGCCTTGCAGGCTATCCACCAAGCAGACTTAATTATTATCGGCCCTGGCAGTTTTTTTACTAGTTTAATGCCATTATTACTTTTGGATGAAATTGCGGCTGCACTACGCGAATGTAAAGCCCCGATGATTTATATTGGCAATTTAGCGAAAGAAATTAGCTCCCCTGCTGCAAACCTGTCTTTACCTGACAAACTAAAAATGATGGAACAGTATATTGGCTGCCAAAAAATTGATGCGTTAATCCTTGGCCCACGCACACAAACCAATAATATCAGCCCTGACCGCAAAATAATCCAACGGGTACTCGAAGCTGACGATATTCCGTATCGCCATGATAGAAAGCTGTTACTGCAAGCCATCGAAGAAACCATCAACTTGTTATAATCCCCAACCGCCATTCCGCTGCTAAATACCCGCAGCGGAAAACCTTCCCTAAAATTAGCCCTTTGTTTCCCGTATTTCCACAAAATCTATTTTCAAAATACTTTGCGTTGTGGGTAGGCGGCAAGTGAAGGCAGCTCGGGGAGCATACATAAATATGTGACCCGAGTGACTGAACGAAGCCAACACCCCCACAATGCGAAGTATGAAGAAAATGATGAAAATTAGGAATTAGCGATAAACTGAGAGCGTATCTCCTGCAATTCGTCTCTGACTCGCGCAGCCGCTTCAAATTCAAGATCTTGAGCATGTTTATACATTTGCGCTTCAAGTTGCGAAATCCGTTGCTCCAACTCTTTTGTTGACATTGATTGAATATCAACCGAATTATTATTTTTGGTATTGTCTTTCGTGCGGCTTTTTCCTTTGCCACCCACTTTGTGGCCAATTTGCAGAATATCACCGATTTTCTTATTCAACCCTTGTGGAACGATGCCATGTTCTTCGTTGAACGCCATTTGTTTAGCACGGCGACGCTCTGTTTCTGCAATCGCTTTTTGCATGGAGTTGGTGATCCTGTCTCCATAGAGGATTGCCTTACCATTTAAGTTACGAGCCGCACGCCCTATGGTTTGAATAAGCGAACGTTCCGAACGCAAGAAACCTTCTTTATCCGCGTCTAAAATAGCCACCAGAGATACCTCTGGCATATCCAAGCCTTCTCTTAATAAGTTGATCCCAACCAGCACATCAAACTCACCAAGCCGCAAGTCGCGAATAATTTCCACGCGCTCGACTGTATCGATATCTGAGTGAAGATAACGAACTCGCTCCCCGTGTTCTTCGAGATATTCCGTTAAATCCTCGGCCATACGTTTAGTTAATGTGGTCACTAACACACGTTCATTTTTCTGCACACGTATACGAATTTCAGACAGTAAATCATCTACTTGGGTAGAAACTGGGCGAACTTCAATTATCGGGTCAAGTAGGCCTGTAGGCCTAACAACTTGCTCAATCACCTCATTGCCTGATTTATCAAGCTCATAGTTACCCGGTGTTGCTGAAACATAAATAGTTTGCGGCGCTAAAGCTTCGAATTCTTCAAAACGCATTGGCCGGTTATCTAATGCAGAAGGAAGACGAAAACCATATTCAACTAAGGTCTCTTTTCTTGAGCGGTCCCCTTTGTACATCGCGCCTATTTGTGGGATGGTAACGTGAGACTCATCTACCACTAGCAAGCCATCTGCAGGCAAGTAATCGAATAATGTCGGAGGTGGTTCACCGGGCGCACGACCCGATAAGTAGCGCGAATAGTTTTCGATACCTGAACAATAACCGAGCTCATTCATCATTTCTAAGTCGAATTGTGTTCGTTGGGTAATACGCTGTTCTTCAAGTAGTTTATTGTTTTCCAGTAATACTTTTCGCCTATCCGCTAATTCAACCTTAATTTGTTCCATTGCTTCAAGGATACGTTCTCTCGGTGTGACATAGTGCGTTTTTGGATAAACGGTAAAGCGAGGAACACGATGTTGTATTTGACCTGTCAATGGGTCAAATAATGATAACCGTTCAACTTCGTCATCAAATAGCTCAACGCGTAAGGCATATTCGTCTGATTCCGCTGGGAAAATATCGATAACTTCGCCGCGAACACGGAAAGTCCCTCGCGTGAAGGCTTGGTCATTACGCGTATATTGTAAGTCCGCTAAACGCCTTAAAATTGAGCGCTGGTCGATGATCATGCCATCCGTTAGGTGCAACATCATTTTTAAATAGCTGTCAGGGTCACCCAAACCATAAATAGCTGACACAGAAGCCACCACAATTACATCGCGGCGTTCGAGTAAGGCCTTAGTCGCAGATAGACGCATTTGCTCAATATGTTCGTTTACAGAGGCGTCTTTTTCAATGAAAGTATCTGAGCTTGGGACGTAAGCTTCAGGCTGATAATAGTCATAGTAAGAAACGAAATATTCCACAGCGTTATCAGGGAAGAAGGCTTTCATTTCACTATAAAGCTGTGCCGCTAAGGTTTTATTATGCGCCATTAGCATGGTGGGCCGGTTCTCTTGCGCAATGACGTTGGCAATAGTGAACGTTTTACCGGACCCCGTTACGCCTAATAGAGTTTGATGAGCAAGTCCATCTTGTAGCCCTTCCCTTAATTTATGGATAGCTTCGGGTTGGTCCCCTCCCGGCTGAAAATCAGAATACAGCTTAAAATCCTTACTCATATTAACGCCCCTTAACAAGTTTCTTCCAATATGATACTGGATAAAAAACCAGCTTCAAGTATTGAAGCTAAATTTTCTGTTAATCTCCGCTCTGATATGTTTATAAAAATGTTATCCCCAAAAAAGTACTTGACCTTTTTGAAACTTTATATTTTATGCTATTGCATTTTTATGCCATACCTCAAATACAAATTGAAGGCTTGATTTTATTTAACCATTTGTATTTATTATAGATTAATTTAAAGTCCAGAATCACATCAAATAAACCCAAAGCCGCTTGTCACCTAGCGTAGAACTTGTTTTATAACGTTAATACACAAGGTTATCCACAGAAATGGTGGATAACTCTTGAAGCCCTTAGAGCTCATGGATTCACAGGATCTCTAAGATTTGCTCGATGGAGGCAAAATGACAAAAAGATGGCAGTTTAATGAAAAAATTTTTAAGTAGTAACTGCTATGAAAAACAGATTTTATATTTTTTATTAAGATCTGAGTGGTATTTTTACTGAAATACTTGACAGTATTTTAGTTGAGAACGTTAAAAAAGATCGGCTCCCTATTTAACAATTGATCAGCCCCAAGCATTGAGTGTGGCTTGGGGAAAAGTATTGATATTTTTATATAATCAAATAGTTAATAAAGAAAGATCCAAATAGCTTCCTAATTTACCGTTGAGTGTTTTTTGGTGTGGGATCACCCCTAAACAAGGTGCTTTGATCATTCGGTTAAGTGTTGACAAATATTGCTCTTGGAAAATACCTGCGGGTTCAACTTCATTGGCAACCCAGCCGGCTACGGGTAAACCTGCAGCTTCGATAGATTCCATGGTTAACAATGCATGGTTTATACAGCCTAACTTAACACCAACAACTAAAATAACGGGGAGTTGCTGTTCAATCACCCAATCTGCATAAGTTTTTTCTACAGATAACGGGGTATACCATCCACCAGCCCCCTCGACTAATAACCAATCCGCTTGGGACTTCAAATAAGCCAACCCTTTATTTATCACTGAAAATTCAATGGGTTGATTTAATTTCTCACTGATAATGTGCGGTGAAGTTGGCGCTTCAAATACAATAGGATTAATCGCCTCATAGGGTAATTTTACTCGGCTATTGGCTTGTAATAACAACGCATCGCTATTACGTAGGCCATCCGCCGTGAGCTCACTCCCAGATGCGACAGGCTTATAGCCCACCGTATTCAAACCTTGATAACCTGCAGCTTGCAATAAAGCACAACTTACAACGGTTTTCCCTACTTCTGTATCCGTTCCTGTTACAAAATACATTTTAGTCACGGTAAATCGCTCCAAACACCGTATGATAAGTTAGAGGTAAGCCTTGCTCTGTCATTGGATAGAGCAAAGCAAGTTGCTGCAAATGCTGGCGGGTCATTAACCCTGCTTTACGCCCAGCAGTCAAATGTGTCGCTCCAATGCCTTTCAATGAATGAAGCAACGCTACTAATTCAGGAAAATAGACGGTATCCTTCTGAAAAATAAGTTTATGTCTCCATGACTGACAACTATTTTGTATCTGCTGAACACTGAGAAAGGAATTCACATGTGAATAGCCGTCAAGTGAATGCCAAGCTGAAGACAATTCTGCGAGAGAATGCTCTGCAAGTGTGGTGAACACCACAACTCCCCCCGGTTTTGTCACTCGATATAATTCACTTAATGCTTTGCTGAGATCTTGGCACCATTGGACCGATAAATTGGAAAAAACCACATCAAAGGTTTGTGAATCTAACGGAATGGATTCTATATCAGCACATAAATAATGATCAGCCACAGCTTTCGTTTGCGCCATTTCGAGCATACCAGCAGAAAGATCTAAAGCCGTGATGTGATGTCCTTGATTTTTCAGTTTATGGCTAAAATACCCCGTACCGCACCCTGCATCTAAAATATGTAATGGTGCTGTGAGTTCTGAACTGTTTAAGACTGAAGTCAGTTGACCAAGCAGTTGTGTTCCTGTTGATCGTTGATAACTTGCCACTGAGTCATAACTTTTAGCCGCACGGCCAAATGCCGCTGCAATTTTATGCTTTTCACGACTGAGCGATAAAGTCATGTAAAGCCTCCAATAATTGATCGATATCTTGACGTTGATGCGCAGCGCTTAATGTGACTCGTAACCTAGCACTCCCAGGCGGAACCGTTGGCGGCCTGATCGCTTGCACCCAAATATTTTTTTTGCGTAAGAAATTGGCTAACTGTTGGCTAGCTTGGTTTTCCCCGATAATTAATGGTTGAATAGCCGTCATTGAATTAACCAGCTGCATGCCATTAAAATCAGCATTATTTCTAAAATACGCAATATGTTGGTTAAGGTCTTCTCGTGCTTGATCTGCGAGCTGAATTTGCTCAACTGCCGCTAGAAGCGCGACAGCCTGAGCCGGAGGCATTGAAGTGCTATAAATTAAATGGCGTGCGGATTGGACAAAAAATTCAGCCGTTGGCTCATCACACAATACCGCTGCGCCACTTAAACCAAACGCTTTACCAAATGTCACGACTAAAATTTCAGGTTTAACCCCATTCGCGAAGCAACTACCACGGCCTTGTTCTCCGATAACACCAATACCGTGTGCATCATCAACCATCAGCCAAGCATGCTGATTTCTAGCGATTTCCTGCAATTGTTGAAGTGGAGCACTATCGCCATCCATACTAAAAACGCCTTCTGTGACGACAAGCGTTTTTCCCGAAACCGGTTTTTGGATTAAGTTATCAAGCGATAGAGGGTTATTATGCTTAAAGCGCCTCAATTGAGCCCCTGAATGAATCGAGGCCTCCATTATTGATGCATGGCTAAGTTTATCCGCTAAAATACGATCATTTGCCGACATTAATGCCGTGATCACCGCATGGTTCGCGGCAAAACCTGAAATAAACAATAGGGCTTTTGAGTAGCCGAGCCAATCAGCGAGAACTTGCTCTAATTTATCATGTGCTTTGGTGAACCCTGTAATATGGCCCGATCCACCACTCCCCACACCATATTCATCAGCCCCACGTTGCCACGCGGCAACCACTTGAGGATGATGGGCTAATCCCAAGTAATCATTGGATGAGAAATTAAGAAATTCTTTTCCAGCCAGAAAAAGCGAACGACCATTGGCACTATCAATACACTGCCGTTGACGCCAGATAGAAGCCTGCTTACGCTGCTCTATCTGGTTTTGTATAAATGATTGCCAAGTCATTATACTGCTGCGTTATAAAATTGAGGGTTATCGGCGGTTAACAACGTTTCGGCTAACTTAGCGGCTTGATGGTTATCCCCTTCGTCAGTTTCAATTCGCTCAGGGTTAATATCCAGTTTTCTAAATAGTGCTAAATCTTTGTTTTCATCAGGATTTGGCGTCGTTAATAATTTACACCCATAGAATACTGAGTTCGCACCGGCCATAAAACATAATGCCTGAGTTTGCTCATTCATGTATTCACGGCCTGCCGACAGCCTAACGTATGACGTTGGCATCATGATACGTGCAACGGCAATAGTACGAATAAAATCAAACGCATCGACATCTTCGTTATCTGCCATCGGGGTTCCTTCAACCTTCATCAACATGTTGATCGGCACACTTTCTGGCGGTTTAGGTAAATTTGCCAGTTGCACCAATAAGGCCGCTCGGTCACTGACTTTTTCGCCTAAGCCTAAAATCCCACCAGAGCAGACTTTGATCCCTGCGTCTCGGACATTTTCGAGTGTATTTAAGCGGTCTTGATAACTGCGAGTCGTAATAATATTGCCATAGTATTCAGGAGAGGTATCAAGGTTATGATTATAATAATCTAACCCGGCTTCTGCTAAGCGTTGAGCTTGAGAATTATCAATCATCCCTAAAGTCATACAGGTTTCCATCCCTAATAACTTCACTTCTTTTACCATCATTTCAAGATAAGGCATATCGCGTTCTTTCGGATTCCGCCATGCCGCGCCCATACAAAAACGCGTTGAACCTGCTTGCTTAGCTTTTTTCGCAGACTCCAGAACTTGCTGAACTTCCATTAGTTTTTCAGTTTCTAGTCCTGTTTTATAGCGCGCGCTTTGCGCACAATACTTACAATCTTCTGGGCAAGCCCCAGTTTTAATCGATAGCAAAGTACTGACTTGCACTTGCTGGGGGTCGAAATGTTGGCGATGAATTTGCTGTGCCTGAAATAATAATTCAAAAAAAGGCATTGAAAACAGTTCATTAGCTTGTTTTATTGTCCACTGTTTTAATTGGCTCACGGAAACTCTCCAGTTGAAAAAGTTGTTGCCAGTTTAAATATTGCGATTATCATGTCAACTAAAATGATCTAAAAAAGTTGACGATGATAGCAAATGGATAACGTAGATATTCAGTTTGATGCCAAACATATTTGGCACCCTTATACCTCGATGAGCCAGCCAATTCCGGCTTATCCGATTATTGAAGCCCATGGAGCCGAGCTAGTCATGGCCGATGGAGAAAAATTAATTGATGGTATGTCTTCATGGTGGGCAGCCATTCATGGTTACAATCACCCTGTATTAAACCAAGCGGTAATAACGCAATTAGCGAAAATGTCCCATGTGATGTTTGGCGGGATTACGCACCCACCCGCAGTGAATCTATGTAAACAGTTGGTTGCCATCACACCAGAGCCACTCGAATGTGTCTTTCTTGCCGATTCCGGGTCAGTGGCGGTTGAAGTTGCTCTGAAAATGGCATTGCAATATTGGCAAGCCAAAGGGGAAAAGCGTCAACGGATCCTCACATTACGTCATGGATATCATGGTGATACCTTCGGTGCGATGGCCGTTTGTGACCCTGATAATTCAATGCATGGCCTGTATAAGGGGTATTTACCTCCACATATTTTTGTGGAAGCCCCTCAATGCGGTTTTTACGACGAATGGGACAGCGCCGATTTGCATCCTCTTGAAGTTCAACTTGCCGAAAATAGCGACAAAATTGCGGCGATCATCCTTGAACCGATCGTTCAAGGGGCTGGTGGAATGCGTATCTATCACCCTGAATATTTAAAGGGAGTCCGCCATTTGTGTGATCAATATGGTCTACTGTTGATCGCTGATGAAATTGCGACTGGTTTTGGTCGTACGGGTAAATTGTTTGCTTGCCATCATGCTGATATATCACCCGATATTATGTGTTTAGGTAAAGCACTAACTGGGGGCTATATGACACTTTCTGCCACTCTCACAACTCGCCATGTGGCAGAAACCATTAGCAATGGTGAAGCAGGTTGCTTTATGCATGGACCAACCTTTATGGGTAACCCTCTTGCCTGTGCGGTGGCGGATGCCAGCCTGAGTTTGTTACTCAATAGTCCTTGGCAGAAAATAATTGCCACTATCGAACAACAACTTAAGGCTGAACTGATGCCTTTAATATCCCACCCTAGTGTTGCAGATGTACGTGTTCTTGGTGCAATTGGCGTGATTGAAATGAAGCAGCCAGTCAATACAGCCGCTTTACAAAAAGTATTCGTGGAAAATGGTGTTTGGGTTCGCCCATTCGGCAAACTTATTTATGTTATGCCACCGTATATCATCACCCCCGAGCAACTCAGTAAAGTAACAAATGCAATGGCAAAAGTGTTGGGATAGCACAATAAATTCAATGGTAATCGAAGTGATTTTTTCTGGATTTTTAATTAGAAAATCTTCTAAATAATTCGAGTTATAGCAAGGCGGCAATCGAGGATATCTTGGGGAGCATACATCAGTATGTGACCCAAGTAGCCGAGTGAAGCCAACACCGCTATAGCTCGAAATATGACGGAGATTAAAGGATGACTGAAATGACCCACATTGGACCTTTCCCGACCATATACCTGCCAATCTGCGTCAATTTCCCTGTAATCGGGTCAATTTCAGAAACTGAAATATGGTCTGATTTTTGCCCACTCGAAATTAAAAAGCGCCCTGTTGCATCGATATTAAAGCCCCTTGGGTGCGTCTCTGTTGGGTAACGTGCTTCTAATGTTAGCTCGCAACCGTCATCAGAAACCAGATAGTGGCTGAGGTAACTTTCAGAACGTTCACTAACATACAAATGGCGGCCATCTGGCGTAATGTGGATATCTGCAGCCCAGCGCTGACTTTCGTTACCTAATGGGTAATTTGCCAAAGTTTGCATGTTACGATAGCGAGTAAATTTACGATACACGCCTACCGTTGAGTCTAACTCATTCACACAATAAATGACTTTTTCAGTAGGATGGAAAGCCAGATGACGGGGGCCGGATTTCGCAGCTGTGGTAATTTGATCTGCGGTTGCTTCGGTTAAATAACCATTTTCATGTAAATCGAATAAACGGATATGATCTTCGCCTAAACAAGGAACCCAAAGCTGTTGGTTATCAACATCAACATGGGAAGAATGTGGATTACGCAAGCCTTCAATCACTTGAACAACGCGATCTGGGACGCCTTCTTCATTAATGGTTAACACTGACAAGTTATGTTGATGATATGAAGGAACAAATAGATATTTGCCATTGTTATCAAGGGATAAATGAACCGGTGTACCTGGAATTGATGTCTCCGCTTTTAAACGTAGTAACCCTTTCTCTTCAATTTCATAGGTTACGACACGGAAATTCGGGCGCACACCAATATAAAGGTGTTTTTTATCATGGCTTAATACCATAGGTTGCACTTGGCCCGGTGTTTTTACCGTTTGCAGAAGAGTAAGCTCCCCAACCTCATTCATCGACCACACGTGAATTTGCTGACTCTCGGGGCTCGCAATATAAACAACCTGATTCATCCTGACTCCTTAATTCATGATAAAAATACAAAACCGCATCTATAATCCACTATATTGGCTTCACTATACTTTATATTATGCAAATTACACTGGGTAAATAGCACTGACGCGGCTGTTACATATCGTACCAAGAACAAATAATAATGATACTAAAACGGTTCAGTTAACGTTATGATGATAAAACATATCAAGTTGACTATTTTTATAGCAATAATTTCTCATTATTCGTTAAATTCATCATCTCCCTATCTCTACCCCTTTAGTAAGATAGGTAACAACTAAATCACGTGGAGCCGTTTATGTCATACCGCGTTATTGCGCTCGATCTTGATGGAACACTGCTTGATCACCAAAAGAAAATTCTGCCTGAATCTTTAGCAGCCTTACAAGAAGCACGCCGCCAAGGCGTCAAAGTGATCATTGTCACAGGCCGCCATCATGTTGCGATTCATCCGTTTTATCAAACTTTAGATCTCGATACTCCAGCCATTTGTTGTAATGGAACCTACCTATACGACTATTTAGGCAAAAAAGTTCTAAAATCAGATCCTATGACCCTCGATTCTGTCACACAAATGATAGACAAACTGCGTGGAACAGATATTCAGCATTTAATGTATGTTGATAATGCAATGCTCTATAACGCACAAACAGAAGGCATTAAACGTACATTGAATTGGGCCGAATCCTTACCTGTTGCACAGCGCCCAACCATTGAATTTGTTGAAGATTACGCTGATGTGATGCATAACTATGATTCTATTTGGAAATTTGCTGTTAGCTCGCCAAATACGGAGCAACTTCATCGAGTCGTTAGCGAAATTGAAAATGATTTTGGTTTGGACTGTGAATGGTCTTGGATGGATCAGGTTGATGTCGGCCGCAAAGGCAATAGCAAAGGCCAACGCTTAAAAGAGTGGGTCGAATCCCAAGGGATGACGATGAATGATGTTGTGGCTTTCGGTGACAATTTTAATGACTTAAGTATGCTGACAACCGCAGGTTTAGGTGTAGCGATGGGCAATGCGGTTGATGAAATTAAGCAGCAGGCCAAGTTAGTCACTCGCATCAACACGGAGCCGGGTATTGCTGAAGTTATCCGTAAATACGTTCTCTAACGGGGTTATGAAATAACAAGAAAACTTAGTTCAATTCTGGTTACTGACACTCTCCATACTTTTCGGTTAAAGATTGTCAGTAACCGGAAAAAACTCTACATAATTGATGAATCAATACAACTTATTGGGTAAGTAATTCGATTAACGCTTGCTCTAATACAGGTAAGGCCGCGCCATAAATTCGTGAGTTTCGGCTCATCTGACTCATTGAGAGTTCCGGTAATGATTGGCCAAAAAAACGATTTTGCTGTTGGAAGCTCTCACAAAACGCAGCCCAAATTTGCGGGTTTTTCACAAAAGGCCCCGACACAATTAAACGTGAAGGGAAAAATACACGACAAATATTTGATGCTGCATTTGCCATATGAGAAACAGCTTGCTGCATCGTTGCATTATTCACTAGATCATGAGTAGCCAAAATTTCTGCCACATTTTCTTCATCATCATGGGCTTTAAATTTACCAGCAAGCACATCTGAACCAATTGCCCATAATGCAGTAACCGTTTCTAAGCACCCAACTTGCCCACACTGACACGGCTTATTTTGCCCTGGGATATGCCAATGCCCTATTTCACCAAAAGCATGTCCACCTATATTGATGTAATTATCTGCGGTACTAAAGGCAACCCCGACACCGTACCCCCAATGCAGTAATAACGTACTTTTGCGACGCTCAAGTACATGTAGCATTAACTCGTCGTCCAAAGTTCTTGATAAAACAACACGATACTCAGGGGGAAATAAACTTTTGATATCTAAATTATTCATTCTAGGCCAACGAGATGCATGTATCCAATGATAATTTTTGCGATCAAATAACCCCCCTAAAGAGAAGACACACCCCGAAACTTCCGCTGTTCTCGGTATTTTTTGCAGAATATTTTTGTGAAGTTGGCTAATTTTGCTGGCTAATGCTTGGCTATCACACTCAGGTGATGCTTCAAGCTGCTCATGCGCAATGACATTAGAAACTAAATTGATAGCAAAAACATGTAATGACAAACTAATGACTTGGAAAACTAATGTTACTAAACGATTAGGATTCACTACCAGTATCATTGATGGCCGACCTCGCCCTGAATGTTGGCTGATTGTTTCGGTCAATAAACGGTTATCTAAAAGCTCAGTAACATGTTCTGATACGGTAGTTGAGCGGATATTCAGAAATTTTACTGCTTCACGACGTGTCGTGATTTGGCCATTTAAAATGGCAAAAAAAATACGTTCCTTATCATTTGTAATAGACTGAGTGATCGGTAAATGTGATAAAAAGCCAGTCGTTGTTTTTAATATCATAATAATTCGATATAAAGCCGTTTAATCTAGGTCCCTGCACCATTCATCAAATAGGAATAGGCAACCTACCTACAGCTTACCCCTTCTCAAGTCAGAAAAATGGTAAATAACTATCGATAAAGTATGCCTCAAGGGTCTATCGTCAATCAATCCTTATTAATAAAAGAAAAAAGCCAGAACGCGGTAAGGCAGCCTGGCTTTTGCTGGTTAAAACAATACGCTAAAGTAATTAATATGTATATTCACGCACAACTTCACGATTGATAGTGCTCTTTACAATATTTAGTTGATCATCCCAGGTAATTGCTGATACTGGAGGGGTTATTCCACACCTCATCAATGCGGGCTGTAAATAATGGCGTGGATTAGTGGTCGCCATCATAATAGCTTCATCAAAGCTTGCTATCTTATTGTTCACTATATTACGTACCGCTTGGTCTAATGTCAGGCTAGACCCCGCTAAATTAGCTTCCCCGGGAACCCGCACGGTGCCATCATCAGTACGTTCAATTGACATCGCTGCAAATTGGTAATTCCCTGCTTTATTACAACCTGCAGCGCTGACAGCGTCTGTCACTAAAATTGACCTAGCGACCGTCTTAGTTCGTAATAAATTTTTTAATGCGGGAAATGGAATATGTATTCCATCAGCAATAAAACTGGCACCAATAGCATCGCAACTTAATTGAGCTTGAAGCGTATTTTCCAATTTATGTAAATATTGAGGAATACCATTTCCTAAGTGTGTACTCATGCAAACACCCTCTTTGGCCGCTTCCTCCATTTGGCTAAAATTGATATTAGAGTGCCCTACCGCCACACACTTCCCCATGGCAACTAACTGTTTTACAAATTGAAATTGCCGGTCAAACTCTGGAGCATAAGTCACTAGCAGTATCGGCTTGCTAACCTTTCTTTCTAAACTAGCAACCAAATTAATATCTGGTTTAATAATATCGCAGGGAGGATGACATCCCGCATACCCCACTTCTGGATTAATAAATGGCCCCTCCAAATGGTAACCAGGAACCATAAGTTTACCAAGATGGCTTTTCGATACGGCCTTATCTAATGCCCGAAAACGCTCTATAAGAGAAGACTCCGATGCTGTAATTAACGTTGGTAAACAAAATGTTACTCCTGTTTTTAACATTTTATCTAGTGCATAATCTAATGCTTCTGCAGTAATATTTTCATCATTAAAATCAATGCCTGCAAAACCATTTACCTGAATATCAAATAGTCCACTGGTTACCTTCATCGTTTGATCCCTCAATACTTTTCCTTAATAGCGCCCTGTTAACAAGGAAGCAGAATCTTTATCCAAGAATATTCGGCAATCTTGATGTTGTTGAATAATTGACGCAGGAACTTGGTTGGTTATTTCACCTTCTATTGTATTTTTTACTGCAATAGATTTACGTAAGTCAGGTACGCTAAGTATTAAAGTTTTTGAACTTAAAATATGCGAAATACTCATAGAAATAGCTTGCTTAGGTACTTCATTCAAATGGGCAAACCACTTTTCGCCCAATTGCTGTTTTCTACATGCTTCATCAAGGTTAACCACAAGATAAGGCGAGCTCACGTTAAAGTCTGCAGGTGGGTCATTAAACGCTAAATGAGCATTTTCTCCTATTCCTGCAAAACAGACATCAATGTCATACTGGCGAATAATATGATTTAGCCTCTGAATTTCTTTTTCTATATTCTCAGCAGAACCATTTACCCCAATAAATTGCTTCAGTGATGGCAATTTATTGACAAGTCGTTCTTGTAAGTAACGGCGAAAACTAGCCGGATGTCCTTCATTCAGGCCAATATACTCGTCTAAATGAAAAATAGTAATACGAGACCAATCAATATCTTCATTAATTAAATTTTCCAGCATTTCAAATTGGCTAGCTCCTGTTGCGACGATAATGGCGACATCTGCTTTTTTACTAAGCGCCTGTTTAATCGCAAGTGCTCCCGCTTGGCTGGCCTTTTTACCTAACATTTGTTTATCTTCAGAAACAATAATATCCATATGAACCTCATACTAAATAAGTAAAAATTTAATCTGTATCTTATTGGTGTTGTTTTAATTTTCTGGCCATTTGCACGGCGATTAATGTCAGCACACAGCAGAAAATCAAGTAGTAAACAACATAAGTCGGTTTTCCATCTCCAACAGAAACTAAAGCAGCTGCAATAACTGGGGTTGAGCCTGCAAAAATAACACTGTTTAGTTCACGAGAAAGTGCAATACCTGAATAACGATATTGTGTTGGGAATAGATTAGCTAAGAATGCGCCTTGAGCTCCTGATGTCGCGCCATGGCCAATACCATAAGCAATACACATACCCAGTGTTGCCAGTACTAAACTACCACTGCCAAGGAACCAAAATAATGGGAACGCAAAAGCCCCTAAGAAAATAGCGCCGAATGAGAAGATTGTAGTTGTGCCATATTTATCAGTTAATTTCCCCATAACAGGCGTCATGACTGTATTAACAAGTACAGCGACCATTAATGCCATCAATCCATCAGATTTTTCCATTCCTAACGTATTAGTGAGGTAGCTAATACTGAATACACTAAGTACATAACCATTTGCTTGATGCCCCGCCAAACTAAAAAAACCACAGAGTAAATTTTTTCGACTATGAATAAATAATTCTTTAATCGGAATTTTTTGCTCTTTTTTATCTTTCTCTGCTTTTTCGACTGATTTAACATATTCAGGGGTTTCATCCAATTGCTTGCGAATATAAATAGCGACAATAAATAAAACGATAGATAGCAAGAAAGGAACACGCCAACCCCAGCTCATAAAGGCATCATCAGGGAGTTGTGATACAGCAAAAAAAGCGGCAGTCGACAATAGAATGGCGATCCCTGTAGATGCATTAATTAACGAGGTATAAAACCCCCGCTGCTTCATAGGGACATATTCCGCAACAAAAGTTTGGGCACCTGCTAGCTCAGCGCCTGAACCAAAACCTTGCATTAATCTGATTACAACTAATGCAATCGTGGCCCAAATGCCAATGTGGTAATAAGTCGGAAGTAATCCAAGAGCGAGTGTTGCGATCCCCATTAAAACAATGGCAAAAATAAGAGCTGGTTTGCGCCCGTATCTATCTCCTATATGAGCTATTATTACCCCCCCTAAAGGACGTGAAATAAAGCCTACAGCAAAGGTAAGAAACGCTGCTAATGTTGCAATTGTGGGTGATAGATTCGGAAAGTAAAGTTTATTGATCACTAGCCCTGCTGCTGCACCATACAATGAATAGTCGTACCACTCTATGACCGTTCCTGACACGCTAGCCATCATCACTTTTCTAATCGTTTTTTTATCTGCAGCTGGCTTATCAGCTGCAGTATCGGTAGCTAATTGTTCTGAAATAGTGTCACTCATACTGCCCCCTACATTTATTTTAGGAATACATTATTTGAGGTATGTTTTGTTCAAACAAAACGGACAAAAAGCGCGCACTATTGAAATTAGCACTATTAAACTGAATTTAGAACATGATCGTTCTTAAATTATTTAGAAATGAGAACGAAATCATATTTCAATGAGAAAACATATACTTTTATTTAAAATAATTTATTTTAATTTTATTTTAATTTTTTATTAAAAACACAAACAAACAATTAACATTATAAGCAAAATCAAATATATATGACAAAGTAGACATTGTAACCATTAAAATAACCCCTGCTCAATTAAAAATATATTTATAATAT
>UMKD01001673.1_pt1 | contig 16921 bp, 14 predicted proteins | sample 1966221 | NCBI WGS metagenome assembly UMKD01 (sample SAMEA4836167, study PRJEB28245) | human gut metagenome | biome: gut microbiome; material: fecal sample | place: Denmark | collected 2008
GCCAACGGCTGCGCAACAGCGGATGATAGGAGCAGAGGCAAGTCGTATAGCAATGCTAACGCGGCTCCGCCGCGCGCAGGAAGTTGCATTCCGGAGGCCAAAGGCCCCTTCAAGCCTGAGACTGCCAATCTAAACGCCTTTCTTTTGGACGGGCGACGCCCGTTTTCTTTCTCGGGAAAGAAAATGGGGGTCGCATTCGTGCAGCGCCTGCGGCGCTGCTTTCCCCGCGCCCGCAGGGCGCGTCCCCCCCCCTTTGAGGGGTATAAAAAAGGGGGCATCTCTTCGAGATACCCCCTTTTATCATCCTAACAGGGTTTGGAGCAAGGGGTTCCTGCTCCCCTTTCGCGCTCTTAGAGCGCTTTGAGAAGGCCGGTGGCCTCGTTGAACTCGTTGATGAGCTCGTCGAGCTCCTTCGCCTGCGCGTGGACAGCGTCCCACGTGCCCTTGGTGTCGTACCAGAGCGCGTTGAGGTCCTTGACGTCGCGCGCCTGCTGCTCGACCCAGGTGTAGTACTTGAGGTTGTGGATGCGCTTGCGGTCCTCGTACGTCAGCTCCATCATGCTGTCGGTCTTCAGGCCGAGCATGTGAAGGTTGTGGTCGAGGCGGGCCTCCTCGGCGTTGTACGCGCCGTGCATCTCGTTGAGCTCCTCAATGCGGCTGCCGTACATCACAGCGGAGTCAGTCAGAACGGTGCAGACGACATCGTCCTCGGTCAGCTCATAGTACTTGGCCATCTTGATGCAGCACAGGACGTTTGCAATGCCGGAGATGCCGAGCCAGGTGAGCTTTTCGATGAGCTCGTCGGAGAGCTTCAGCTCCTCCTTGAGATACTTCTGCCCCTCGGCCGTATTGAAGAGGCGCAGCAGGCGCTGGGAATCCTCGTCGTCGATGGCGATGGCCATGTCAGTGTTCTTCACGTTGTGGATCCAGGGGATGTGCTTGTCGCCGATGCCCTCAATGCGGTGGCCGCCGAAGCCGTTATTCAGGATCGTCGGGCACTGGAGCGCTTCGCCCACGCCGAGCTTCATGCCGGGATAGCGTTCCTTCAAAAGGTCGCCCGCCGACATCGTACCGGCGGAACCGGAGGTGAAGCACGCGCCCGCGAGACGCTGGCCGGGCTTCTTCACGGCCTCGAAGAGGTCTGCAAGGGCGTAGCCCGTGACATTGTAGTGCCACAGCGGGTTGCCCATCTCTTCAAACTGGTTGAAGATCATCATGCTGGGGTCCTGCTTGAGCTCCCAGGTCTTGTCGAAAATCTCCTTGACGTTGGACTCACAGCCCGGCGTTGCGATGACCTGACCGGCGATCTTGCTGAGCCACTCAAAGCGCTCCTTGCTCATCTCCGCGGGGAGAATGGCGACGGAGTCGACCGCCAAGAGCTTGGAGTTGAATGCGCCGCCGCGGCAGTAGTTACCGGTGGAGGGCCACACGGCGTGATGATACGTCGCGTCGAACTGGCCGGTGACGAGGCGCGGGGCGAGGCAGCCGAACGAAGCGCCGACCTTGTGGCAGCCCGTGGGGAACCACTTGCCCGCCATGGCGAGAATGCGGCAGGGAACGCCGGAGAGCTCGGACGGGATCTCGACATAGTTCGGCACCTCCTGGAAGAGACCGCCGGACTCCTTGGCCTCGTTCTTCCACGTGATGCGGAAGAGATTCAGGGGATTCACATCCCACAGGCCGACGCCCTTGAGCTTTTCCTGGATCTTTTCAGGAATGGTCTCAGGATGCTGCATCTGCGCGATGGTCGGGATGATAACGTTGTTTTCCTTGGCCTTCTCAATGTTGTGCTGCAGGCCGGTCTTGTTGATGGTCAAATCGATCTTGCCCATGGTTCACTTCTCCTCCTGTTGTTTGTCAATATAAGAATATAGTGTATATTTGGATATGCCGAAGTATTTTGCGATCTTGTCTCCGGATTTTGTGACGAGGAACGCCCCGCTCTGGCTCAAAAAGCCGATGGCGCGCATCTTGTCCTCCTTATTCATCAGCGCGACGGGCTTGCCGACGAGCGCGACGGACTGGGCAATAAGCTCATCCAGAAGATCGTTGACGTTCACGATCTTTTCCGGCTCGCCCTGCGTCTCGTCCTTCGTGTCGATCAGCTCGTGCACCGCATCCTCGACCATCAGGAGCGAGGAAATGTCGTAATTGATGCCAAGGATCGCAGCGACCTTGCCGTTCCGGCCGCGGATGTACATGGTGGAAGATTTCAGGATCTTCCCATCCGGCGTTTTGGTGAGGTAGCTCAAGTGGTCGCTCGGCTGCGCGTCGGCCTGACGCACCTGCTCCAAAACAACGTGCGACGCGCCGTCGCCCACCTTGCGGCCCGTGACGTGGCCGTTTTCAATGGCAACGATGGAATGCTCGGGGTGCTTGGCGCCCACATCGTGGATCACCACCTCGCAATGACTGCCAAAGGTCGCGGCGATGCCCTTTGCGACCTGCTCCAGGGTCTTCAGCGTTGCGGCTTCTATGGTCTATCCCTCCTCTGCCTGCCCGGGCATTTTGCTGTGCAAGTTGCACAGCTTTCCATCGGCACGGGCATGTTCTTTCATCCCTATAATACCATAAATTGATCAAATTGCAATCATTTTCTTAAAATAATTTTGAAACACAAATTTTTTGTTTGACAACTGCCGTTCTTATGCTATGATAAGGACAGTGTAACAGAAAATTAACCCCGATCGACAGAAAATACTATTACTTTTAACGGAGGTTTTACCATGGATTTCGAAGCCATCAAGAAAGCCGCACAGGCCTACGGCCCCGATATGACCCACTTCCTGCGTGATATGATCGCCATCCCCAGCGAGAGCTGTGAGGAAAAGGGCGTCGCCCACCGCATCGCCGAGGAAATGAAGAAGCTTGGCTACGACAAGGTCGAGTTCGATGCGCTCGGCAACGTCATCGGCTGGATGGGCTCGGGCGACAAGATCATCGCCATCGACTCCCACATCGACACCGTCGGCATCGGCAACCGCGAGAACTGGACGCACGACCCGTACGAGGGCTACGAGGATGACAAGGTCATCTACGGCCGCGGCGGCAGCGACCAGGAGGGCGGCATGGCCGCGGCGGCCTACGGCACGAAGATCATGAAGGACCTCGGCCTCATTCCCGAGGGCTACAAGATCATGGTCGTCGGCTCCGTGCAGGAGGAGGACTGCGACGGCATGTGCTGGCAGTCCATCGTCAACGAATACTTCAAGGGCCCCGAGGATGCGAGAAACCAGATTGAATTCGTCATCTCCACCGAGCCGACCGACGGCGGCATCTACCGCGGTCACCGCGGCCGCATGGAGATCCGCGTCGACATGCACGGCGTCTCCTGCCACGGCTCCGCGCCCGAGCGCGGCGACAACGCCATCCACAAGATGGCGGAAGTCCTGCTCAACGTGCGCGACCTGAACGAGAACGACGCCGCCGACGACAAGGAGATCAAGGGTCTTGTCAAGATGCTCGATCCGAAGTATAATCCTGAGCACTGGGAGGACGCGCGTTTCCTTGGCCGCGGCACCTGTACCACGAGCCAGATCTTCTTCACCTCTCCCTCCCGCTGTGCCGTCGCCGACAGCTGCTCGATCTCTATCGACCGCCGCATGACCGCGGGTGAGACCTATCAGTCCTGCCTGAAGGAAATTGAAGACCTGCCCGCGTGCAAGAAGTACGCCAAGGATATCAAGGTCTCCATGTACATGTACGACCGTCCGTCCTGGACCGGCCACGTCTACGAGACCGAGGCCTTCTTCCCCACCTGGATCAACAAGGAGACCGCGCCCCACGTGCAGGCGCTCGTCGACGCGCACCACGCTCTCTGGGGCACCGAGCGCATCGGTGCGGACGAAAAGGCCATGTCCACGCGCACCGGCCGCCCCTTAACTGACAAGTGGACGTTCTCCACGAACGGCGTGTCCATTCAGGGCCGCTACGGCATCCCCTGCGTCGGCTTCGGCCCCGGCGCTGAATCTCAGGCTCACGCGCCCAACGAGATCACCTGGAAGCAGGACCTCGTCACCTGCGCGGCGCTGTACGCGGCTGTCCCCGGCCTCTACAAGCCCGAGAACAAGGACGGCTCTGCCACCTCCTTCCGTCAGGAGTTAACGGGCAATAATATCAAATAACGTGCTTCGCCCGTCATTTGATATTAAGAGGCTGCACTCCGCTTCGCGCCTCGCCTTTGGCTCGACGCGCGCTGCGTAAGAAGTGTTTTTTGCCACGCGCATGTCGCGGCAAAAAACGGATCAAGATCATTTGCGCCGTGCGCGGCGCAAATAAAACAAGGTATTTCGATTATACTAACAGATAAAGGAGAAAATCACCCATGAGCAAAACTGTTGAACTGGCGCGCCACCTTGAGACGCTGCACATCAATAACATGTACAAGACCGACTTCTACTGGACGTGGGACAAGACCGACGAGGAGATCGACGCGGTCTTCACCGTGGCCGACGCGCTGCGCGATCTGCGCGAGCGCAACAAGAACACGAAGATCTTCAATTCCGGTCTCGGCATTTCGATCTTCCGTGACAACTCCACGCGCACGCGCTTCTCGTTTGCCTCCGCGTGCAACCTGCTGGGTCTTGAGGAGCAGGTGCTCGATGAAAAGAAGTCCCAGATTGCACACGGCGAGACCGTGCGCGAGACGGCGAACATGGTCTCGTTCATGGCCGACGTCATCGGCATTCGCGACGATATGTTCATCGGCGAGGGCCACAAGTATCAGAAGACCTTCATGGACGCGCTCGAAGAGGGCTACCGCGACGGCATCCTCGAACAGCGCCCGACGCTTGTGAACCTCCAGTGTGACGTCGACCACCCGACGCAGTGCATGGCCGATATGTTCCACATCATCCACTACTTCGACGGCGTGGAGAACCTCAAGGGCAAGAAGGTCGCCATGACATGGGCCTATTCCCCGAGCTACGGCAAGCCCCTCTCCGTCCCGCAGGGCGTTATCGGCCTCTTCACCCGCTTCGGCATGGATGTCACGCTCGCCCACCCCGAGGGCTACGAGGTCATGCCCGAGGTCGAGGAGATCGCCAAGAAGAACGCGGCGGCCACCGGCGGCAGCTTCAAGAAGTGCAACGACATGAAGGAAGCCTTCAAGGACGCCGATATCGTCTATCCCAAGTCCTGGGCGCCGTTCAAGGCCATGGAGGAGCGCACGAAGCTCTATCAGGCCGGCGACAAGGACGGCATCGATGAGCTGGAGAAAAAGCTGCTCGCGCAGAACGCCGAGCACAAGGATTGGGCCTGCACCGAGGAGATGATGAAGCTCACGAAGGACGGCAAGGCGCTCTATCTCCACTGCCTGCCCGCCGACATCACCGGTCTTTCCTGCCCTGAGGGCGAGGTCGACAACAGCGTGTTCGACCGCTATATCGTCCCCCTGTACAAGCAGGCTTCCTACAAGCCGTATATCATCGCCGCAATGATGTTCCTCGCGCAGGTCAAAGACCCCGTCCGCGCGCTGATGGAGATGGACAAGTCCGGTGAAGAGCGCAAGATGTTCTAAGGCGCATTTCATATGTAAAAAGGCGGGTCAGCCGCTTTTGTCAGCCGCTTTTGAGAGAAGAGAGTTTTCAAAAAATCAAAGGAGAGATAGTCATCATGAGCAAAAGAATCGTCATCGCCCTCGGCGGCAACGCGCTGGGCAACACCCCCTACGAGCAGCTCGCCCTCGTCACCGAGACCGCAAAGCCCATCGTCGACCTGATCGCGCAGGGCAACGAGGTCATCATCGCCCACGGCAACGGCCCGCAGGTCGGCATGATCAACCTCGGCATGGCCACCGCCGCCGAGGCCAAGGCCATCAAGTCCGACATGCCCTTCCCCGAGTGCGGCGCGATGAGCCAGGGCTATATCGGCTACCACCTGCAGAACGCCATCGGCAACGAGCTCGCCTCCCGCGGCATGAACAAGGACGTCGCGACCGTCGTGACGCAGGTGCTCGTCGACGAGGCTGACCCCGCTTTCCAGCATCCGACCAAGCCCGTCGGCGCGTTCTACGATAAGGAGACCGCCGACCGCATCGCCGCGGAAAAGGGCTACACGATGGTCGAGGACGCGGGCCGCGGCTACCGTCAGGTCGTTCCCTCCCCCAAGCCGATCGACGTCATCGAAAAGAACACCGTCAAGGCGCTTGTTGACAACGGCACGGTCGTCATCACGGTCGGCGGCGGCGGTATCCCCGTCGTGCGCCGTGACGGCAAGTTCTACGGCACGCCCGCGGTCATCGACAAGGACTTTGCCTCCGCCAAGCTTGCCGAGCTCCTCGATGCTGATATGCTCGTCATCCTGACGGCGGTCGAGAAGGTCGCCATCAACTTCGGCAAGCCCGACCAGAAGGGTCTCGACACCCTGACGCCGGACGAGGCGCGCAAGTATATCGACGAAAAGCAGTTTGCCCCCGGCTCCATGCTGCCGAAGGTCCAGGCCGCCATGTCGTTCGCCGAGAGCAAGCCCGGCCGCGTCGCGCTCATCACGCTGCTGGAAAAGGCGGCCGAGGGCATCGAGGGCAAGACCGGCACCCGCGTGCAGATGTAACATTCGTTCCAAACAACCCGCACTTTTATGCAAAAGACCCGCTCAATGAGCGGGTCTTTTTTCGTTTTTTCCATGGAGTATCCACTCTTTTCTCCCCTATGACTAAAAGAGCCAAGCCTTTTTTGGTCAAGTTTGATCGTTGATTTTCGTTTTTCCTGTTGATAAATTTCCCCTTTTTATGTATCATGGTGATAACGGTATTCAAATCTTTTGATTGCCGTAAAATTTAAGGAGGATTTACCGAAATGAAGAAGTTCCTTGCACTGCTCCTGAGTCTCGTGATGGTCCTCGCCCTCGTCGCCTGCGGCGATAAGAAGGACGATACCAACACCGACGATCAGGACAACAATGATGCTGCCGATTTCAAGGTCGGCTTCATCATGCTCCACGACGAAAACTCCACCTACGACCTCAACTTCATCAACGCTGCAAAAGAGGCCTGCGAGAAGCTCGGCGTCGAGTACACCATCGTGACCAACGTTCCCGAAGGTCAGGAGTGCTACGACAAGGCCGCTGAGCTCGCCGACGCCGGCTGCAACATCATCTTCGCCGACTCCTTCGGTCACGAGGACTACATGATCCAGGCCGCGAAGGACTTCCCCGACGTGCAGTTCTGCCACTCCACCGGCACCAAGGCGCACACCGAGGGTCTCTCCAACTACCACAACGCCTTCGCTTCCATCTATGAGGGCCGTTACCTCGCCGGTATCGCTGCCGGTATGAAGCTCAACGAGATGATCGCCAACGGTGAGTTCACCGCAGACGAGGCCAAGATCGGCTACGTCGGCGCCTTCACCTATGCCGAGGTTATCTCCGGCTACACCTCCTTCTTCCTGGGCGCTCGCTCCGTCTGCCCCACTGCCACGATGGAAGTCACCTTCACCGGCAGCTGGTATGACGAGACCGCCGAGAAGGAAGGCGCGCAGAAGCTCATCCAGAACGGCTGCAAGCTCATCAGCCAGCACGCCGACTCCATGGGCGCTCCCACCGCTTGCGAGACCGCCGGTGTCCCCGACGTTTCCTACAACGGTTCCACCGAGGCCGCCTGCCCCAACACCTATCTGATCTCCTCCCGCATCGACTGGGCTCCCTACTATGAGTATGCCATCACCGCTGCCATGAACGGCGAGGCCATCGACGCCGACTGGACCGGCACTCTTGCGACCGGCTCCGTCGTGCTGACCGACCTGAACGAGAACGTTGCTGCCGAGGGCACCGCTGAGGCCATTGCCGATGCGACCGCCAAGCTCGAGAGCGGCGAGCTCCACGTCTTCGACTGCTCCACCTTCACCGTGGCCGGCCAGACCTTGACCTCCTCCATGGCCGACGTCGACACCGATGCCGACTACACGCCTGATACCGAGGCCATCGTGGACGGCTATTTCGCCGAGTCCACTTTCCGCTCCGCCCCGTACTTCCAGCTCCAGATCGACGGCATCACGCTGCTCGACCAGGCGTTCTAAGCTTCTCTTGCAAACTACATATCGGGCTGCCTTCGGGCAGCCCGATATCTTTTTTCTTTTTATGGCACTTTTTGCTATTTTGCTAAAAATTTTTGTACGCTTCTAATTTTTTTTGTGTTTTTTTCTGTTTTACATTTACAACGCCGTTCAATTATGCTAATATATGACTTGTACAAATACAATGCTGCGGGGTTTTCTTCCTGTGCCCTCCAGCGGAAAAAGGGGTGACCGCCTTGGGAACTGCATGCGCAGTTAAAATGGAGAATGTCACGAAGCGGTTCGGCAAAGTGGTGGCGAACAACGCCATCAACCTTGAGCTGCACGAGGGCGAGATCCTGTCGCTGCTCGGCGAAAACGGCAGCGGCAAGACGACGCTGATGAACATGCTCTCCGGCATCTATTTCCCCGACGAGGGGCAAATCTACATTCACGGCGAACCCGTCACGATCGCCTCCCCCAAGGATGCGTTCGAACACGGCATCGGTATGATCCACCAGCACTTCAAGCTCGTTGATCTTTTCACCGCAACGGAGAATATCATCCTCGGCCTTGAAGGCAAGCTCGACATTGCCGAAGCCAGCAAAAAGGTCAAAGAGATCTGCGACAAATACGGGTTCGACATCGACCCCAATCAGAAGATCTACGACATGTCCGTTTCGCAGAAGCAGACCGTCGAGATCGTCAAGGTGCTCTACCGCGGGGCGGACATCCTCATTCTGGACGAGCCGACCGCAGTGCTCACCCCGCAGGAGACGGACAAGCTCTTCGCCATCATGCGAAACATGAAGGCCGACGGCAAGTCCCTCATTATCATCACGCATAAGCTGCACGAGGTGCTCGACGTGTCCGACCGCGTGGCCGTGCTGCGCAAGGGCGAATACGTCGGTGACGTCGCCACCAAGGACGCCGACCAGCAATCGCTGACCGACATGATGGTCGGCCACACGGTGAGCCTGAACATTAGCCGCCCCGAGCCGAAGGACGTTGAAAAGCGCCTCGTCATCGAAGGCCTGACGGCTTACGACGAGCTTGGCGTCAAGCGTCTGGACGATGTCAGCTTCACCATCAACGCGGGCGAGGTGCTCGGCATCGCGGGCGTCGCAGGCAGCGGCCAGCGCGAGCTGCTCGAGTCCATTGCGGGCCTCTACCCCGTCGCCTCCGGCCATGTCACGTTCTATCCGCCCGACGGCGGCATGGAAAAGGAACTCGTCGGTCTCGACCCGATGAAGATCCGCAAGAGCGGCATCTCGATGTCGTTCGTCCCCGAAGACCGACTCGGCATGGGCCTGGTCGGCTCGATGGGCATGACGGGCAACATGATGCTGCGCTCCTGGCGCAAGGGTAAGGGTCTGTTTCTCAACCGCAAGGATCCCGAAGCGCTCGCCAACCGCATCTGGGAAGAGCTCGGCGTCGTCACGCCCAGCACGTCCTTCCCCGTGCGCCGCATGTCCGGCGGCAACGTGCAGAAGGTGCTTGTCGGACGCGAGATCGCCCAGTCCCCCGCCGTGCTGATGACCGCTTACGCCGTGCGCGGCCTGGACATCAACACCTCCTATACCATTTACAACCTGCTGACAGAGCAGAAGATGCGCGGCGTCGCCGTCGTCTATGTCGGCGAAGACCTCGACGTGCTGCTTGAGCTGTGCGACCGCATCGTCGTTCTCTGCGGCGGTCAGGTCTCCGGCGTGGTCGACGCCAGAAAGACCGACAAGCGCGAGGTCGGTGCACTGATGACGCTCGTGAGGGGAGGCAACAAGGATGAATAAGAAACAGTCGCTCTTCCACATCGCCAAGCGCGATACGCTCCCCTGGTACAAGGCCGTTTTGATCCGCGGCGGCGCGATCGTGCTCGCTTTGATCGTCTGCGCGATCGTCACAACGCTGCTGACGGGCGAAAATCCCATCAAGGTCTACTCCACAATCCTCTACGGCGCGTTCGGTACGTCGCGCAAGAGCTGGGTCACGTTCCATAACCTCGCGATCCTGCTCGGCATCTCGCTCGCGGTTACGCCCGCGTTCAAGATGCGCTTCTGGAACATCGGTGCCGAGGGTCAGGTGCTCATCGGCTGCCTTGCCACCGCGGCCTGCATGATCTGCCTTGGCGGCAAGATTCCCAACGGTCTTCTCATCGTCATTATGATCATTGCCTCCGTCGCGGCAGGCGCGCTGTGGGGTTTCCTCCCCGGTATCTTCAAGGCCAAGTGGAACACGAACGAAACGCTCTTCACGCTCATGATGAACTACATCGCGACACAGCTCGCCGCGTTCTTCATCATCGTGTGGGAAGTGCCCAAGGGCTCGGGCAAGATCGGTATCATCAACCAGAATACCGAGGCCGGCTGGCTCCCCGTTCTCGGCGGCCAGCGCTATCTCCTCCCGATCCTGCTTGTGGCGATCCTCACGGGCGTTATGTACATCTATCTCAATTACAGCAAGCACGGCTATGAGATCGCCGTTGTCGGTGAGAGCCAGCGCACCGCGAGCTATGCAGGCATCAAGGTCGAGCGCGTCATCGTGCGCACGATGATCCTTTCCGGCGCGATCTGCGGCCTCATCGGCCTGCTGCTCACCGCCGGTACGGACCACACGCTGACCACCACCATCGTCGGCGGACGCGGCTTCACAGCGGTCATGGTCTCCTGGATGGCCAAGTTCAACCCCATCATGATGATCTTCACGAGCCTTCTTATCGTGGTTCTGAGCCGCGGCGCGAGCGAGATCTCCAGCGTGTTCGGCCTGAACCACTCCTTCGCCGATATCCTGACGGGCATCATCCTGTTCTTCATCATCGGTAGCGAATTCTTCATCACCTACAAGGTCAGCCTGCGCAAGGGCAAAAAGGAGGCGTGAGCGATGTTTGATCTTGCTTCTTTCCTTCCCCGTGCGGTCATGCAGGGCATTCCCCTGCTCTACGGCAGCACCGGTGAGATCCTGACGGAAAAGTCCGGCAACCTGAACCTCGGCATTCCGGGCGTGATGTACGTCGGCGGTATCTGCGGCGTCATCGGCGCGTTCTTCTACGAGCAGGCTACTCCGGCTGCCGACATGAACGCGTTCCTCGCCATCGGTATCCCGATGCTCTGCTCGCTTTTGGGCTCGCTTCTGATGGGCCTTCTCTACTGCCTGCTGACCGTTACGCTGCGCGCCAACCAGAACGTCACGGGTCTTGCGCTCACGACGTTCGGCGTCGGCATCGGCAACTTCTTCGGCGGCTCGCTCATCAAGCTGACCGACAGTGAAGTCCCCTCCATCGCGCTGAGCGCGACGAGCGCCTATTTCAGCAAATCTCTGAATGTCGGCGGCTGGTTCGGTCAGGTTTTCCTGTCCTACGGCTTCCTTGCCTACCTCGCCATCGTCATCGCATTGTTCGCGTCGTACTTCCTCAAGCACACCCGCACGGGTCTTCACCTGCGCGCCGTGGGCGAGAGCGCAGCGACGGCGGACGCAGCCGGCATCAACGTGACGAAGTACAAATACCTCGCCACCTGCATCGGCAGCATGATCGCGGGTCTCGGCGGCCTGTATTACGTCATGGACTACGCCTGCGGCGTCTGGTCCAACAACGCCTTCGGCGACCGCGGCTGGCTCGCCATCGCGCTCGTCATCTTCACGATCTGGCGTCCGAACGTCAGCGTGCTGGCCTCCATCCTGTTCGGCGGGTTCTACATCCTCTATATCTTCATCCCCACCGGCACCAACCTTGCCATCAAGGAGCTCTACAAGATGCTCCCCTACGTCGTCACGCTGGTCGTTCTGATCATCGTGTCGCTGCGCAAGAAGCGCGAGGATCAGCCGCCCGCATCGCTGGGTCTGAGCTACTTCCGCGAAGAGAGATAAAAAATCTTCAAAAACGGCAACCGAATCGGTTGCCGTTTTTGAGTAGGATCGCACTCCGCTCTGCGCACACGCCGCAGGCGCGTACACTCGCTCCGCGCAAAGTGTTTTTTGCCACGTACACGCCGCGGCAAAAAACGATCAAATTCATTTGCGCCTTGCGCGGCGCAAAATAGAGCGCACATGTCCTCCTCCGCGACGAATTCCAATTTATTTCACGCCGTGCGCGGCGTGAAACTCTGCGAGGCTTTTGAGCTGTTTTGCCGATGGAGGCAGCAAAATGCGCTTCTTGCTATTTTTCACTAAATCTGCCTGCGTTTGGCGCGGGTCTAAGAGGTATTGCTATGTCTACTCTGCTCATTCAAAACATTCGTTCGCTGGTGTCGTGTGATGACGCGGACACGGTTTATGAAAACGTCGATCTGTATGCTGAGGATGGATTCATCCGCGCGATCGGTAAAAAACTGCCGCAGAAGGCGGAAAAGGTAATTGACGCGAGCCACATGCTCTGCTACCCCGGCCTTGTCAACACGCACCATCATCTCTATCAGGTCTTTTCCCGCAACCTGCCGGAAGTACAGAACATGGAGCTCTTCGACTGGCTCAAAACGCTCTATGAGATCTGGAAAAACCTCGACGAGGACGTCATCCGCCTCTCGACGCTCACGGGCCTTGGCGAGCTGATGAAGCACGGCTGCACGACCTGCTTCGACCATCACTATGTCTTCCCTGCGGGCGCGGGCGACCTCATTGGCGCGCAGTTTGCCGCGTCGGACGAGATCGGCGCGCGCATGTACGCCTCGCGCGGCAGTATGGACCTCTCTGTCAAGGACGGCGGCCTGCCGCCCGACAGCGTCGTGCAGACGGTCGACGAGATCATGGCCGATTCTGCCCGTGTCATCGAGAAATACCACGACAAGTCGTTCGGCGCGATGCACCGCGTTGCGCTCGCCCCGTGCTCGCCTTTCTCCGTGTCTGCCGACCTTCTGCGCGAGAGCGCCGTGCTCGCACGAGAGTACGGCGTGCGCCTGCACACCCACCTGTGCGAGACGAAGGACGAGGAACACTTCATGCTCGCGCGCGAGGGCGTCCGCCCGCTCGAGTACATGGAGCGCCTCGGCTGGACGGGCAGCGACGTCTGGTTCGCTCACGGCATCCACTTCAACGACGAGGAACTGCGCGTGCTGGCAAAGACGCACACCGGCGTGGCGCACTGCCCGATCTCGAACATGAAGCTCGCCTCCGGCGTCGCCCGCGTGCCCGAGATGCTGAAGCTCGGCGTGCCGGTCGGCCTCGCGGTTGACGGTTCAGCCTCGAACGACGGCTCATCGCTGATGGAGGAACTGCGCGTCGCGTTCCTGCTGCACCGTTTGAACAGCAGCAAAGCTGCCCCCAGCGGTTACGACGTGCTCAAGATGGCAACATGCGGCAGCGCGGCCATCCTTGGCCTCAGCGACGACATCGGCTCGCTCGAGGTCGGCAAGTGCTGCGACCTCTTCATGATCGACTCGCGCAGGCTCGAGCTCGTCGGCTCGTGCTTTGACCCCAAAAGCGTGCTCGGCACTGTCGGCGTGCGCGGACCCGTTGACTACACAGTCGTTCAGGGCCGTGTGACGGTCGACCACGGTCATCTTGTCACAGTCGACGAAGAACAGCTTGCGCACGACGCGGAGGCGAAGTGCCGCGCGTATCTGAACCGCTGAGGAGGCTGCCATGACCGTTGAGATCATCTGCGGGGACATCTCCGCCCTCCCCTCTTCCGACCATGCGGCCGAACTTCTGCCGCTCACGGACGGCGACACGCTGACCCTCTCCTGCACAGACAGCGACCTGAAGGCCGCCTACCGCGTCCTGCGCGCCATCATGGACTACGGCTATGAGCACGCACAGCCGTCGCGCGTGCGTCTAATTTGCGCGGACGAGGCGTCGCGTAGGGCGTACTCCTTCCAGTGGAACATGTGGTTCGCCGCGGAAAAGCCAAAACACGAAGATTAAGAAGAAAAGACGAGCGAATTTTCGCTCGTCTTTTTCTCATAAATAGCGGTCCACTTTTTGCAAAATCGTCTCGTAGCGCTCGGCGAGCTCCTGCTTTGTCTCGCCGAACCGCCCGCGAAGCTCCTGCCGCGAACGGACAATGGTCTGCAACGCCTCGTCGCGCTCAATGCGCAGCCCCGCGGCGATCTCCTCGCTCAGCTCGCCCACGCTGGCAAAGGCCTCCATCAGCCCACCCTGCGTTTTGAAAAACTCGTCGCCGAAGCGCTCGCGCTTCGGATATTTTCCGCTGCGGTAATTGTCGATGACGACCTCGTAGCGTGCCATGGCGCGCTGCACCGCCGTCTCCCATGAAACGTACAGCTCGCGCTGGGCGTTTTCGCCGACCACTTGCATCACCTCCGGCGCGCGGCAGAGCTCTTCGAGCTTTGCCGCCATCGCCGCGGCGTTTTCCTCGATGCAAAAGCCGTTTCGCCCGTCGCCCACGCCCTCGGACGCGCAGGAATTTCGGATCATCACAGTCGCCGTACCGCTGGCTGCGGCCTCGCGCACGACAAGGCCGTTCGTGTCGAACGTCGACGGGAAGAGAAACAGGTCGGATCTGCCATACCACGCGCGGATGATCTCGCGGTCAGAGATCGCACCTGTGAAAAAGCAGTGGTCGGAGAGCTTCCGCTCTTCCGCATAGCTGCGGATCTCCGCGCCGTCTGCGCCCTCGCCGACAAACACCATGCGGAAGTCGACATTTTTCTCGCGCAGCGTTTTCAGCGCGTCTAAAATAATGCGGATACCCTTGTACCACATCAGCCGCCCGACGAAGAGAAAGACCGGCACGTTCTGCGGCAGGTCATATCTGCCCGTCGCCGCGGCGATGGCCTCGTCAGACACCCGCCCGCGCGGCACGTCCACGCCGTTTTCCATCACGATGTAGTCGCCCTCGTAGCCGAGCGAGCGCAGATTTTCCCCCGCCCCGCGGCTCACGACCCAGACCTCATCGCAGCTTGCGATGTTCTGCACCAGCGCGCGAATGGCGCTCTCCTGCAAGAGCTTGCCGCGCACAGCCTTGGCGATGTCGACATCGTACTTCGTGTGATACGTCAGCACGAGCGGCGCGTCGACCACGGCGCGCAGCGAGCGCGCCAGCAGGCACGACGTGATGGGACAATGCGTGTGCATCAGTTCGACCTTCTGCTCCGTCAGCACGCGCGCGGTCTCGGGTGAAAACGGATAGCCCGCCACGTAGCCGAGCTTCTTGCGCGTGTCGATGCTCGGGTAGCGCAGCACGGGGAATGGGAACGCGCTGTCGTCCGCGCCGGGCATTGTCGGCGTGACGACAATGGCGTTTTCGCCGCTTTTCGTGATGTTTTTCGCGTAGTTCACGACGGCGTTCGCCACGCCGTCGATCTCGGGCGGAAAGGAATCGTTCAAAAGGCAGATGGTTCTCTTGTCCATGCCATTGCCCTCCTGTTGCTTGTTTTTCGGCAGCGCCGAAGTGTGATTCAGTATATCATTTTTCGTGCGAAGATGGTATACTATGTGTGAATTTTACGCGCTGTTTACTTCGGGAAAGGAGGGCTTCCATGCGCATTCTCACATACACCGTGACGCCGGAGGAGGACGGCCGCATGGTCAAAGGCATCCTGCGCGGCAGTCTTCAACTTTCCTACACGCTGCTCAAAAGCCTTAAATGGCGCGAAAACGCCATTTTATTGAACGGACAGAGCGTCCATGTCAACACAATCGTCCGCGCGGGCGACACCGTCAGCGTCGTCCTCAGCGAGCGTACGCCGCGCGAGGACTTGTACTGCGCAAATGCGGCAAAGCCCGACATCGTCTACGAGGACGACGACCTGCTCGTGCTCAACAAGCCTGCGGGCGTCGCCATGCACCCGAAGTCGGGTGACGCCTCCGCGCCGAGCCTTGCAGCGATGCTGACGAGTTATCTCGGCGAGGGCAGCGTGCCGCATTTTGTGAGCAGGCTTGACAAAGGGACGTCCGGTCTCCTCATCGCCGCGAAAAATGGCTATGTGCACGACCGCCTGCGCCGCGCACTGCACTCAAGCGATCTGCGGCGCGAGTACCGCGCTGTCGCCGTCGGCAGAGTTGAACCGCCGTGCGGCGTCATCGACGCGCCGATTGGCCGCGCGGAGGGCTCCATCATCCGCCGCTGCGTGCGCGCGGACGGGCTTCCGAGCCTCACGGAGTACGAGGCCCTGCAAGTAAGCAGCCGCTTCACGCTCCTGCGCCTGCGCCCGCAGACGGGGCGCACGCATCAGCTGCGCGTCCACATGGCATACCTCGGTCATCCCCTCGTGGGCGACTGGCTCTACGGCACGGAGGACAAAACCCTCATCGCCCGCCCCGCGCTGCACTCATACGAGCTGTGGTTCACCCAGCCGGTCACCGGACAGGAATTGCACTTTACAGCGCCTATCCCGCAGGATATGCAGCGCTTGATGGAATGAAAAAGCACCGCCTTTGCCGGTGCTTTTTTCAGACGTGTGGTAAAATACCATAGGTCTATAACCAATTTTTACTTTTCCTTGTAGTACAAACGGCAGTGGCAGTAGCCCTCGAATTCGGGGTCAGCGATCTGGTCGCGGAACTCCTTGCACATGCAGACGTTGTCCTCGATCTTCTGCAAGCGGCAGGGGCACTGTAAATCGCGCTTTAAGAGCGCGGCGCGCAGGCGGGCGACGACCTCCGCGTCTTCGTTGTATCGAATTCTCATGCCTTGCACTTCTCCAGCATCGCCTTGATGTCGGCCTTATCGTGCACACCGACCATGCCGGTCAGCGTGTGGCGGTCCTGCACGACAGCGAGCGTCGGGATGGAGTCGATACCGAACATCGAAGCGAGGTTCGGCTGCTCGTCGACGTTGACCTTGCAGAACTTGACCTTGTCCTCTTCCCCGTTGAGCTCGGCAAAGACAGGCGCCATCATCTTGCACGGCTGGCACCACTCGGCCCAGAAGTCGATGATGATGAGGCCCGGATCATCGAGCACCTCGGTCTGGAAGTTATCTTCCGTCAGCGTGACGATATCGGTGAACGTGCGCGTCTCGACGTACGGCTCGTGGAAGC
>UMKD01049408.1_pt1 | contig 16795 bp, 13 predicted proteins | sample 1966221 | NCBI WGS metagenome assembly UMKD01 (sample SAMEA4836167, study PRJEB28245) | human gut metagenome | biome: gut microbiome; material: fecal sample | place: Denmark | collected 2008
ATAAAACTAATAATAAATTATTTTTAGTTAATATCTTAAAAATTAGAGAGGTGTTTCGATATAGTAAAATATAATCAATGTGATTACGTTTTACTCTAACGGTGACCTAACTCTATTGTAACTGAAAGATTTTTTTGGAAATTGCCAGTATGATCATGATTTGCTAGGGAGATGTGTTTATACTGTTATCGCTCTTACCTTACTTATTTTGAAAGGACTTGACGATGGATGACAAATTAAAACAAAGTGCTCTTGATTTTCATGAGTTTCCACATCCTGGGAAAATTACGGTTACCCCAACTAAACCACTAACAACCCAGAGAGATCTCGCATTAGCATACTCACCAGGTGTTGCAGTGCCATGTCTTGAAATTGCAGATGACCCACTTAAAGCTTATCGTTACACCGCTAAAGGTAACCTTGTCGGGGTCGTGTCTAATGGTACGGCTGTCCTTGGGTTAGGTAATATCGGTGCTTTGGCTGGTAAGCCTGTCATGGAAGGAAAAGGTGTACTATTTAAAAAGTTTTCTGGTGTTGATGTCTTTGATATTGAAGTTGATGAAACAGACCCAGACAAGTTAGTTGATATCATTGCGTCTCTTGAGCCGACTTTTGGCGGTATTAATTTAGAAGATATCAAAGCACCAGAATGCTTTTATATTGAACAAAAACTTCGTGAGCGGATGAAAATCCCTGTATTCCATGATGACCAACACGGTACCGCAATCATCTGTACTGCCGCTGTTATCAATGGCTTACGTATTGTTAAAAAAGATATTGGTGATGTGCGTCTGGTGGTTTCTGGCGCAGGGGCGGCATCAATCGCTTGTATGAATTTATTAGTCGCGTTGGGGTTGAAACGCGAACATATCACCGTTTGTGATTCAAAAGGGGTGATTTACAAAGGCCGTGACGAACGCATGGATGTCACCAAAGCCGCGTATGCAATTGAAGATAACGGCCAACGTACTTTGGCTGATGCGATTCCTAATGCAGATATTTTCTTAGGCTGTTCAGGTCCACGTCTTTTAACGCCAGAAATGGTGAAAACCATGGCAAAAGATCCTCTAATCTTAGCATTGGCTAACCCTGAACCCGAAATTTTACCACCATTGGCGAAAGAAGTTCGCCCTGATGCCATCATCTGTACTGGTCGTTCTGATTACCCAAATCAGGTTAATAACGTATTATGTTTCCCATTCATTTTCCGTGGTGCGCTAGATGTTGGCGCAACAACGATTAATGAAGAAATGAAACTGGCTTGTGTATATGCCATTGCAGACCTTGCATTGGCTGAGCAAAGCGAAGAAGTGGCTTCTGCGTATGGCAACCAAGATTTATTCTTTGGCCCTGAATATATTATTCCGAAACCATTTGACCCGCGTTTGATTGTGAAAATTGCGCCAGCAGTGGCAAAAGCAGCTATGGATTCAGGGGTAGCAACGCGTCCAATTGAAGACTTTGATGCCTATATCGAAAAATTAAATCAATTTGTTTATAAAACAAATTTATTCATGAAACCTATTTTCTCTCAAGCTAAGACGGCGAAAAAACGCATTGTATTAGCAGAAGGGGAAGAAGAGCGTGTATTGCATGCGACTCAAGAATTAGTGTCTTTAGGTTTAGCCTTCCCAATTTTAGTTGGGCGCCCAAGTGTGATTGAAATGCGTATTCAAAAACTCGGCCTACATATTGAGTTAGGTAAAGATTTTGAAGTGGTTAATAACGAAAACGACCCGCGTTATAAAGAATATTGGCAAGAATACTACCAAATCATGAAACGTCGTGGTATTTCCCAAGAAATGGCGCGCCGTGCGGTGATTAATAACCCAACCTTAATTGGTGGGATCATGGTGTTGCGTGGCGAAGCCGACGGGATGATTTGTGGTACGGTGGGCAGTTATGGCGAACACTATGAAGTTGTTAAAGATTTATTTGGTTTCCGCGAGGGTGTTCATGCAGCAGGTGCAATGAATGCATTGTTATTACCAACGGGTAATACGTTTATCGCAGACACTTATGTCAATGAAGACCCTTCACCGGAAGAGCTAACTGAAATCACGTTAATGGCAGCGGATACAGTAAGACGCTTTGGTATTGAGCCAAAAGTGGCTCTGTTATCGCGTTCTAGCTTTGGTTCTTCAGATTGCGCATCTGCACAAAAAATGCGTGATACGCTAACGATGATCAAAGCACGTGACCCACATTTGGAAATTGATGGTGAAATGCATGCGGATGCCGCATTAATTGAATCTATCCGTAAAGATGTGATGCCTGATAGTCCATTAAAAGGTTCAGCAAATTTATTAATTATGCCAAATATGGAAGCAGCACGTATTAGTTATAATTTACTGCGTGTCACAAGCTCTGATGGTGTGACTGTAGGGCCTGTGTTAATGGGGGTTGCGAAACCTGTGCATATATTAACACCAATTGCTTCGGTACGTCGTATCGTGAATATGGTGGCATTGGCAGTGGTTGAAGCACAAACAAATCCACTCTAAGGGTTAATATTAATTAATTTGTGTTAAAGGCTTCTATGGTTTCATAGGAGCCTTTTTGTTGAAAATGATTCTCATTATCTGTATCTTGTGAGCTTGACTACATAAGATGGAAAGCATAATGATTTCAATTAGATTGACCTCTCGAATAGCCACTTTAATGGTTGGGTTATTTTTTCTTATTGGTTGTACACAAAAAATTGAGCCAACAAACGTACAATTGGATAGCCAGCTAACAGCAAGCGACCAAATTGTTGACTTAGCAACAGGTAAGTCTTTAACACCTCAGCAATTAGTTGAGCAGCTTGCTCAATCTCCACGTGTGATTGTTGGAGAAAAGCATGATAACCACTATCACCACCAAATTGAGCAATGGCTTGTACAGGAAATGCCAAAAATACGGCCTCAAGGTGCGGTTTTACTCGAAATGCTGACACCGTCACAGCAAAAAGGTGTGAGTCGAGTACAGGCACAGATGCAGAGTAATCCTTATATTCGTGACGAAAAGTTACAGTCCGCCATAAAATGGAACAGTGGTTGGCCTTGGGAACAGTATGGGGCTTTAATCCGTCATTTGCTAAGCTCACCTTATCCATTACTTTCTGCAAACCTAGATAAAGAAGAGGTGCTTTCCGCCTACGCTAACCCATCATCAATAATGGGGCAGTATTCGACTCAGCCTATTGTTCAAGAACTCATCAGTAAAACGATTGAAAGCTCTCATGGTGGGGAACTTACAGCGGAACAAGTGGTAAAAATGACCTTTATACAGCAGTTGCGTGACCGCCGTATGGCAGAGTCGTTATTAAATGCACCTACACCCGCGCTCTTATTTGCAGGTGGCTACCATGCAACAAGAGCTATTGGGGTACCTTTACATGTGCAAGACCTCGCACCTGACGAATCAGTCAAAGTGTTAATTATTTCAGAGAGAGGGGAAGAAATAGACCATTTACATGCTGATTTTGTTTGGTATACCCCTAAATGATGACTAAATAATAGCAACCTAATGATTTCAAAAAAGTTAATTTTGTGAAGTATTCTTTATTTTCATTAAGAAATGATTTCCATTTTCATTTGTTATTAATTATCATTTGCGTTTATGTGAAGATACATAAGTACATAAGATAAAAATGAGTATAACAACATTTGAAAATAAGTATTTAAAGCGAACGACGAAGATGAGTGGGTGGTTCGCATTGGCAATTGCTCTTCATGTCGCTGTGGTTGGGGGCTATATATGGGTAACTTATAATCAACAATGGGAAGAGCTATTGCCTCCACCATCAGTGGTGATGGAAATTTCGATAGAGTCGCAAGCCGAACAATTGACAGAAGTTAACATTGGTCAACTACAAGAGTTAGCGGTGGCGAGTCAGGCCTATGAGGCTCCATCAGAAGAGAAAATTATCCCACCATTAGCCATCAATGAGCAGGCAGAAGTGCAAGTGGCTAAGACGGTGAGTACAAAACGAATAGCTGAAGTAAAAAAACAAAAGCGTGAAAAGCAGGTGGTTGAACAAAAACAAGCGACTGATTCAAAAGCCAATGATGCCCCTGTCACCAGTGATGCAGCAGCGCCATTACAGACTCAGAAAATTGCCGCAGAATTTAATAGCCAATCACAATCGATAGAGAACGCGAAAAGGCTGTGGGAAGCACAAGTATTGGGTAAATTAAATAAATACAAGCGTTTCCCTGAAGATGCCGTAAGGCGAGGGCGAGTTGGTCAATCAGTAGTAACATTTACGGTTGACCCACAAGGTTTTTTACTTGATAGCGAGCTGGTGAGTTCATCTGGAACGCGATCGTTGGATAGAGAAGCCTTGCAGGTTTTATCAAGAGCGGCACCTTTACCTGAACCACCTACTGAAATTTTAATCAACGGGCGGGTAACAGTCAGGATCCCTATTGATTTTACTCTTAATGAAAAATAGATTGGATGAATTATGCGTAATAAACTTACTGAGTTTTGTCTTATTACATTACTTGGTTTATATGCAGCAACTAGTGCTGCGGAGGATAGAATGTCAGCACCAATAGCCAAAAAACAACCACATACAATGACTACTCACGGAGATGTCCGTGTTGATAACTATTATTGGTTAAGGGATGACCAACGTGAGTCTCCAGAAATTATCGAATACTTAACGCAAGAAAATGACTATACAAAGCAACAATTAGAGAAAGGTGAGTCGTTAAAAAAAGAGATTTACGATGAACTCTTTTCGCGTATGAAGCAGGACGATGAGTCAGTTCCCTATAATTATAATGGTTATACTTACCGCTCACGAGTGGTTGCGGGAAAAAATTATTCTATCTATGAAAGACGCCCGGTAAATAGCCAGGGTGAATGGGTTGTATTAGTTGATGGTAATGAACGTGCCGAAGGCACAGAATATTATCGTATGGGCGCGTTAGCTATTTCGCCAGATAATACCACGCTTGCCATTGCCGAAGATCGCCAAGGGCGTAATGAATTTGCAGTGTCATTTCGAAAAATTGATGAGAGCGAGTGGCAAGAGAATGCATTAACCAATACATCAGGGAATATTGTTTGGGCTAATGATAACCAAACGCTATTCTATGTGAATAAGGACAAGCAAACATTGCTTCCTTATCAAGTGGTTAGGCACCAATACGGTACACAGCAAACTCAAGACAAACTGGTGTATGAAGAAAAGGATGATACTTTTTACGTTAGTTTAGCGAAATCGACGTCAAAAGATTTTATTTTAATAGGTATCACGAGTACTGAAACTTCTGAATATCGGTTAATTGATGCAAATCAGCCACAAAATGATGCTAAAATCTTAAAACCACGTCAAGTTGGGGTTGAGTACTATCCTGATCATTTCAATGGTAAATTTTACATTCGCTCTAATCACCAGCACCCATTATTTGGTTTATATATTGCAGACAATATTTCAGCGCCGTGGGTAAGCTTTATTGCACCACGTGATGGGGTTGATCTTGAAGGTTTTGCGTTATTTAATAACTGGTTAGTGGTAGAAGAGCGCCAAAACGGCTTAGTAAATATACGCCAAATCAGTTGGTTAACGCATAAAGAAAACCAAGTGAGCTTTGATGACCCAACTTACATGGCGTGGATTGGGAATAACCCTGAGCCTGATACGGACACATTACGCTACGGCTACTCATCAATGACCACACCGTCTTCAGTATATGAAATTAATATGCTGACTCAAGAAAAACAGCTTTTAAAACAAGAAGAAGTTAAAGATTTTAATAAGCAAAATTACCAAAGTGAGCGTATTTGGGTCACTGCACAAGATGGGGTAAAAGTCCCTGTTTCCTTAGTTTACCGTAAAGATCTTTTCAAACATGGTCAAAATCCATTGTTAGTCTATGGTTATGGCGCTTATGGATATGGCATAGACCCTTCTTTTAGTTCATCTCGTTTGTCTTTATTGGATCGCGGTTTTATTTACGCGATTGCACATATTCGTGGTGGTGGTGACTTAGGTAAAAATTGGTACATACAAGGCAAAACAATCCACAAAATGAATACATTTACTGACTTTATTGATGCAACCAAAGGGTTATTATCAGAAGGTTATGGTAAAGCAGGGCATGTGTATGCCATGGGGGGCAGTGCGGGTGGCTTATTAATGGGAGCGGTGGTGAATATGGCGCCTGACTTATACGAGGGTGTTGTTTCCGCTGTTCCATTTGTAGATGTGGTAACCACAATGTTAGACCCATCAATTCCTCTGACTACTGGGGAATACGACGAGTGGGGTAACCCTGAAAATGAAGAGGATTACTGGCGAATTAAAGCGTATAGCCCTTATGACAATATCAAAGCACAACATTACCCACATATTTTAGTGACGACAGGGTTACATGATTCCCAAGTTCAATACTGGGAACCTGCAAAATGGGTGGCTAAATTGCGAGATATTAAACAAGGTAATTCATTATTATTATTAGAAACGAATATGAATGCGGGCCATGGCGGTAAATCAGGGCGTTTTAATGCACTCGATGATATTGCCCAAGAATATAGCTTTATTCTTATGCTTGAAAATAAAGACAAATATTTTCCATATTTAAAATAATAATTAACCTATAAAATTTAGGTGATTTTAGGCCAGCAACAAGATTAATCACATTGTTGCTGAGCCTTTTCACAGGCACTATTTGGCCTGTGCTAGCGGTGTGAGCGTATGACACTCAGTACGTTTACAGGAATGGTTTAATGAATAATAAAACAATAATTATGGTAGCTGGCATTATTGCCACTAGCTACCAAGGGATCGCTTTGGCTGAAAATACACAGCAGCAAAATAAGCAGAAAGAAGGTGTGGTTAATTTTAGCCAATTAAAAGTTTCAGGTGCGCAGAAACAAACCCCACTAGTCAAAGCATTAGAAAAACCAGGTGCTTATAGTGCGGTTGGTACAGAAAATAAATTGCAGTCGATGGATAAAATTATTCGCACCATGCCCGGCACCTATACTCAAATGGATGCCAGCCAAGGTACGGTTAACGTCAATATTCGTGGGCTGAGTGGTTTTGGTCGCGTGAATATGATGGTTGATGGTATTACACAAAGTTATTATGGTATCTCACCGAGCAAATATACCCACGGTATGCAGCCGAGTAATGATTTTGGTTCATTAATTGATTCAAACTTTATTGTCTCAGTGGAAGTGGAGAAAGGGCAGTTGAATGGCAGTAATAGCATTAATGCTTTAGCCGGAAGTGCGAATTTCCGCACTATCGGAATTGATGACGTCATTTTTAACGACAATTTATACGGACTGCGTAGTAAAGCTAACTGGGGGGATAATGGTCTCGGTTATAACGGAATGGTTGCCGTTGCGGGTAAAACGCAATTACAGGATGATGGTTACTTTGGTGGTTTAATTGCAATTAGTGGTCATAATATTCCCGGAAGTTATAAGAATGGAGACGGCTTTGACAGTGATGAATTTGCCACAGATCCCTCATTCAAACAAAAGCCACAATCTCAATTGGCAAAGTTGAAATATAAACCTAATGATCGCCATGAATTGGAATTCAGTGGGCGTTTTTTGCAAAATAAACTTACCAGCAGAAAGATTAATAGTGATGACTATTATCTTAAATATAAATACACTCCATTAAATGAATTAATTTATGTGGAAATCTTGGCAAGCCATGGTAATAATGAACAAAAATTTCAAGGTGATCCTATTGGTGGAGCCTTTAAAAATGCCATATCTAGAAATAAATCCGATAGTATAAATTTATCCAATACGAGTCATTTTTCTTATGGAGATGTGGATTATAAATGGCAAGTTGGTTCGAAATTAATGAAAACCAAATACCAAAAAACATCTCAACCTGTTGAAGACCCTAACACCCAAATATATAACCCATTTTCACCGAGTGGCACGCAAGATATCGTGAGCTTATATACCCAATTTGAAGGGAAATATGATATCTATACCGCTACATTTGATCTTAATTATCTTAATTATAAAGTTAAAGGTTATAAACCTGCGTGTGATGAAACCGAAAAATGTTTCCCCCAAGAAGCCAGTACATTGAATATCAAGGATAGCGGTATTAACCCTGGTGTTTTATTATCAGCACAAATTATTCCTGAGTTTCAACCTTTTGTTAGTTATGCTCACTCGATGCGTGCACCTAATTCCCAAGAGGCTTTTTTCTCGCAAAATGGTGGTCAGAGCATGAACCCATTCCTAAAAGGGGAAAAGTCGAAAACATGGCAAGTTGGGTTTAATAGCTTCAAGCCTGACTTAGTTGTAGAGGGCGATCAATTCAATATGAAAGCTCTGTGGTTCCATACACATATTAAAGACTACATTACTAGCAAATCATTTATGTTGTGCCGAGCAAACTCACAAGAAGAGTTTGATTGGTGCTTGATTAACGATGATGTTTGGAATAAAGAAAACCCAGATATTTTTCAGCGTGCAGATATGTATGTTAATGATCCTAGAGATGTGAATTTACGAGGGTATGAGTTGCAAGCCAATTATGATGCAGGTGTATTTTATTCAATGGTTTCATATACCAAAGAGTCAGGAAAACAACCGGTTTCTATTAATAGTACCTCCGTATTTAGTGCAGGGGATTTCACTCAATTACCTGACTATTACCTAACATTAGACTCAGGTGTACGCTTATTTGATGAAAAACTGACACTCGGTTCAACGATTACATGGACTGGCCCCTCCAAACGGATTAGCCCAGTACCCGATGGCGACCAAAATGGTGATGCTATGACGGAGAAATATGAGAAACAACCAACTATTGTTGATGTATATGCAGATTATGAAATTAATAAAAACGTTAAATTGATGATGACTATTAACAATGTGACGAATAAAAACTATACCGATGCATTAAATCGCGCAAATTCGGGGGCAATTATGGAAGAACGAGGGCGAAATAACGAAACGGGTAGAGGGCGTACTTATATGATTGGTGGGCAGGTACGTTTCTAACCAGTATATAAATTTACAACCACTTATCCCGTTATTTTAATCGAGATAAGTGGTTAAAATAATCACTTCGATACTATTTTTGTTTTAACTTTCTCAATGTGAGTAATTTGGCTTTCAACCCAACCATCATTAAGGCGTGTTTTCAGTGGTTGCCCTAATTTTACTTGGCTGGTTTTTTTCAACACGGTGCCTTCTGCTGTCTCACTAATACTAAAGCCGCGAGCAAGTGTTGCCAATGGGCTGACAGCTTCCATTTTCGAACACGCGACAGCAAAACGTTGACGATAGCTATTGACCAAACTCGTGATCATATTTTGCAAATGATATTGTGTTTGTTGCAACTGACGTTGTTGCTTTTGCAACTGAGGGCGTAAATCATTTTGCAGCAAACGGCGATTGACTCTTTCGAATTTAGCTGTCGAATTTTGTAGTTGCCGAGTCATCGACTGTGCTAACTTTTGTTGCAATAAATTAAGTTGGTTATGTTGCCGTGCTAAGCGTAATTGCGGGTGCTGTTGCTGTAAACGATGGTGTAAACGAGCAAACCTTTGTTGTTGGCCTACCACGTAATAATCCATTGCCATTTCAAGGTGTTGCTGTGCAGATTTTAACTGCCGCAGCATTTCTAGCTGGTTACGGCTAACAAGCTCGGCTGCCGCAGATGGGGTTGGTGCTCTTATGTCCGCTACATAGTCCGCAATCGTCACATCGGTTTCATGACCAACAGCACTAATTATAGGCAGTTGACTAGCAAAAATAGCTCTAGCAACGATTTCTTCATTAAATGCCCACAAATCTTCAAGGGAGCCCCCACCGCGACCGACAATTAACACATCACATTCTTGACGCAAATTTGCTAGCTCAATCATTCGAGCAATTTGTGCTGGTGCCATTTCGCCTTGAACGGCCGTTGGATAGATAATGATAGGCAGAGAAGGATCCCGGCGGCGTAAAATATTTAAAATATCATGTAGGGCTGCACCGGTTGCTGATGTAATGATACCGACAGATTTAGCAGGGCTAGGTAGCGGTTTTTTATGAATAATATCAAATAAGCCTTGTGCGCTTAGCGTTTGTTTTAATAGTTCAAAACGCTGTTGCAGTAAGCCCTCACCGGCTGGCTGCATACTTTCAAGGATTAATTGGTAGTCACCTCGAGGTTCATATAAAGTCACTGTCGCTCTAACCAAAACTTGCTGGCCATTTTGTGGGCGGAAAGTGACACGTGCATTCTGCCCACGGAACATTGCCGCACGTACCTGTGCTCGGTCATCTTTTAAGGTTAAGTACCAATGACCTGAACTTGGCTGTGAAAAATTGGAAATTTCAGCGGTTAACCAAATACGCCCCATTTGGCTATCGAGTAGTTCTCGAACTGTTTGGTTAAGCTTGCTAACCGAGTAAATTGCGTTATTTTGTGAAGTCGACATGTGAGCCAGATCAAATTTTAAAACAATGACTTAATCGATAGATACTAACGCAGCTATAGGAGTTATCAAGTTTTTTTTCAAAAAAACGCTGGAAGCAACCGTTTTCGGTGTGTATAATGCCGCGGCAATATTTTATACCTTTCCATAACGCTGCCTGGTGGGATATTGCCTATGTTACGCATTAAAAAAGAAGCACTTACTTTCGACGACGTTTTACTCGTTCCTGCACACTCAACCGTATTACCGAATACCGCAGATTTATCAACTCAACTGACTGCAAACATCCGCCTGAACATTCCTATGCTTTCTGCAGCCATGGATACTGTCACTGAATCTGATCTTGCTATTGCATTAGCACAAGAAGGTGGCATTGGTTTCATCCATAAAAACATGACTATTGAGCGCCAAGCGGAAGAAGTTCGCCGCGTGAAAAAGCATGAAAGTGGTGTCGTCACTGACCCTGTGACAGTAACGCCTGATACCACCATTCGTGAAGTGCAAGAAATGGCTGAACGCAATGGTTTTGCAGGTTATCCAGTAGTTGCAAACGACAACTCATTAGTTGGTATTATTACTGGCCGCGATGTTCGTTTCGTGACGGATTTAGACCAGCCTGTTACTGCTGTGATGACGCCAAAAGAACGTTTAGTCACCGTGAAAGAAGGCGAAGCACGTGAAATTGTTTTACAAAAAATGCATGAAAAACGTGTAGAAAAAGCCTTAGTGATCGATGATAACTTTCATTTGTTAGGGATGATCACTGTTAAAGACTTCCAAAAAGCAGAACGTAAGCCAAACGCGTGTAAAGACGAGCAAGGCCGTTTGCGTGTTGGTGCTGCTGTTGGTGCTGGTGCAGGAAATGAAGAGCGTGTTGACGCACTGGTGGCTGCTGGCGTTGACGTTTTATTAATTGACTCATCACATGGTCATTCAGAAGGCGTATTACAACGTATTCGTGAAACCCGCCAAAAATACCCTGACTTACAAATTATTGGTGGTAACGTTGCAACAGCGGAAGGGGCGAAAGCCTTAGCGGATGCAGGAGTTAGCGCGGTTAAAGTCGGCATTGGTCCTGGTTCTATCTGTACCACTCGTATTGTGACTGGCGTTGGTGTACCACAAATTACAGCTATTGCAGAAGCGGCAGAAGCTCTGGAAGGTACGGGTATTCCTGTTATCGCGGATGGGGGGATTCGCTTCTCAGGTGATATCTCTAAAGCTATCGCGGCAGGCGCAGCCTGTGTGATGGTTGGCTCAATGTTCGCAGGAACTGAAGAGTCTCCGGGAGAAACTATTTTATTCCAAGGCCGTACTTACAAAGCATACCGTGGCATGGGTTCACTAGGTGCGATGTCTAAAGGTTCGTCAGATCGTTACTTCCAATCTGATAATGCAGCAGACAAATTAGTGCCAGAAGGTATTGAAGGCCGCGTAGCATACAAAGGTCGCCTAAAAGAAATCATTCATCAACAAATGGGTGGCTTACGCTCCTGTATGGGCCTGACGGGCTGTGGTACTATTGATGCATTAAGAACAAAAGCAGAATTTGTTCGCATCAGTGGAGCCGGTATCCAAGAAAGCCACGTTCATGATGTTACTATCACGAAAGAATCTCCAAACTACCGTTTGGGGCAATAATCGATAAAGTTTCTCAGGGTGGCGCATTCATTTGATTGCGTCACCGATTCTTATTTTTGACTTGAATTTTTGGAATTCTCCTCAAATGACAACAAATATCCATAAACATCGCATTCTTATTCTTGATTTCGGCTCGCAATATACACAGCTGATCGCCCGTCGTATTCGTGAAATTGGCGTTTACTGTGAACTCTGGGCGTGGGACGTTACAGAAGAACAAATTCGAGAATTCAATCCAAACGGTATTATTCTTTCTGGCGGGCCAGAAAGTACGACTGAGTCAGATAGCCCACGTGCTCCTGATTACGTATTTAATGCAGGTGTTCCTGTATTAGGTATTTGTTATGGCATGCAAACCATGTCAATGCAGTTGGGTGGTGCAGTTGAAGTCTCTGGTGAACGTGAGTTCGGTTATGCCAATGTCGAAATCACTGAGCAATGTGAATTATTCCGTGATATTCATGACTCTCTGAACGAAGCTGGCAAGCCAGTACTTGATGTTTGGATGAGCCATGGTGATAAAGTTACAGCTATCCCTGCAGATTTTAAAACTATCGCCAGCACGCCAAGCTGCCCATATGCCATCATGGCAAATGAAGAGAAGAAATTCTACGGTGTTCAATTCCACCCAGAAGTGACTCACACTCACCAAGGCCTAAATATTTTAACGCGTTTTGTGAAAGATATTTGCCAATGTGAAGCCCTGTGGACACCAGCGGCAATTATCGAAGACACTGTAGCGCGTTTAAAAGAGCAAATTGGTGATGACCATGTACTGCTCGCATTATCGGGTGGTGTTGATTCATCGGTTACGGCATTGCTATTAAACCGCGCAATTGGTAAACGTTTAACCTGTGTGTTCGTTGATAACGGTTTATTGCGTTTAAACGAAGCAGACCAAGTAATGGAAATGTTCGCAGGTAAATTTGACCTGAACATCATCCATGCAAAAGCCGAAGATCGCTTCTTAAATGCCTTAGCTGGGATCAGCGATCCAGAAGCTAAACGTAAGAAAATTGGCCACGTATTTATCGAAGTATTTGATGAAGAGTCATCTAAGCTGCCTAATATTAAATGGTTGGCTCAAGGGACGATTTACCCAGACGTTATCGAATCAGCAGCATCAGCAACTGGCAAAGCGCACGTTATCAAGTCTCACCATAATGTAGGTGGTCTGCCGGATGACATGAAACTTGGTTTAGTTGAGCCATTAAAAGAATTGTTTAAAGATGAAGTCCGTAAAATTGGTCTCGAATTAGGCCTCCCGTACGATATGCTGTATCGCCACCCATTCCCAGGCCCAGGCTTAGGGGTTCGCGTGTTAGGCGAAGTGAAGAAAGAGTACTGTGATTTATTACGTCGTGCAGATGCTATCTTTATTGAAGAACTGCACAAAGCAGATTTATATCATAAAGTTAGCCAAGCATTTACCGTATTCTTACCTGTCCGCTCTGTTGGCGTCATGGGTGATGGCCGTAAATACGACTGGGTTGTTTCACTGCGTGCAGTTGAAACCATCGACTTTATGACCGCTCACTGGGCACATTTACCTTATGACTTCTTAGGCCGCGTTTCAAACCGCATCATTAATGAAGTCGATGGTATTTCCCGTGTTGTTTATGATATCAGCGGCAAACCACCTGCGACTATTGAGTGGGAATAATATAGCTATTGTTGATAACAGTTTTTAGTTATCGATAAATCCAAAGGCATCAGTTAGTTACTGGTGCCTTTTTGTTTTTAACAGTTTTTAGCAGTTGACAATTGCCGATAATTTTGACGGTATATGTGACGGTATCAGAAATAATAATGACTAAATTGATAACTTAATACCGTCGAATAAAATATAAAAATGACGGTATCACGCAAAGGAATACCGACGTGTTAACCGATAAAAAATTAAAGAGCTTAAAGCCAGAAGACAAGCTATATAAGGTAGCTGATCGTGACGGTTTGTATGTTGCAGTCACAAAAACTGGTTCTATATCATTTAGATATGATTACCGCTTTAACGGGCGTAGAGAAACGATAACGTTTGGTCGCTACAGTGATGACGGTATTACCCTCGCAGAAGCAAGAGAAATGCTAATCGATGCTAAAAAGACGCTGAACGCAGGCGTATCACCAGCTTCACAGAAGCGAGACGGTATTACAAAACGTAAAGTAGGGTTAACCCTGAAAGACTATACCGTCAAGTACCTATCAGAAACCCGTTTCGCAGACAGCACGCTAGACATGAAGACCGCTATTGTCGAAAGGGATCTATACCCAACACTGGGTAAACTACAACTAGAAGAAATCACAACACAAAAGGTTAGAGCCTTATGTGAAAAAATTAAAGAGCGTGGCGGTAATTCTACAGCTTTGCAGATACGTGAAATTGTTGGCTCTGTGTTCGACTACGTGATTGATCGTGGCTATGAGATAGAAAACCCTGTTAGCAGCATCAAAGCTTCTTCAATCGCTACTTTTGAGGCGCGTGATAGGGCAATGACAGCTAAAGAAGTCGGAATATTTTTTAATGAGTTAGAAAATTATAGCTGTTATCCAACGCTGAAGTTAGCCGTTAAGTTCGTGCTGTTAACTTTGGTTAGAAAAAGTGAGTTTATAAAAGCGACTTGGGATGAGATTGATTTTGATGAGAGATGCTGGATCATACCTAAGGCAAGAATGAAAAGAAGAAGAGCGCACGTAATCTATTTATCCGAGCAAGCCTATGACATGCTAGTCGGATTTAAGGCCTGTGCAATGGGTAGCAATTATTTAGTTCCTGGTCGATATGATATAAGCAAGCCGCTTTCTAATGCTGCGTTAAATAATGTAATTGACGGTGTTGTTAAGCGTATAAATGCGAAGGGGATTAATTTTGAACCGTTGACAGTCCATGATTTGAGAAGAACCGCCAGCACACTGCTACATGAAGCTGGCTTCAATTCTGACTGGATAGAGAAGTGCTTAGCCCACGAACAAAAAGGCGTACGTGCTGTTTATAACAAAGCAGAGTATGCAGAGCAGCGCCGCGATATGCTACAGCAGTGGGCTAATATGGTGGATGGTTGGATAGAAAAAGAGAAGGGTAAAATTTAAGAGGTTTATTTTTCTGTGCCTAAAACTTTTGTGGCCAGTAAAGTTGATAGCATAGATACACCAACCACCAGCCAGAGTATGGAATAAAAAAGCCGCTCAATAATTACTGGGCGGCTATCGTTTTCTGCACCAATTACAGAGAAGATATATCCTGCAATCCATGCGTACGCTATCAAAATGAACTCAATCAACGGTAGCCTCCTTGGTTATAAATTGTGGGCCGGTAAGTTCAATACTGTTATTCGGGCATTCGTTGCCCCAATAATCCCAACCTTGTGACATGTCACGCGCAAACAATTCTATGCGATTAACGTCACCGTATAATTGTTCAAGCCTATTTTTAACCTCCCAAGGCTTTTGGCTGTGCTCACCTAAGCAACTAAACACAACCTGTTTAACGCTGGCGCTCATGCGTTCTAATCCGTTGCCGCGAGTGGCGATTAATACATCCTCGCTATTGGCTCTGGTGTAGTTACCACCATTCATTTTTGTTTCGGCATTGAGTAAATCAAGCAGATCATGCCAATCAAACAGGGTTCCATTTTGTAGGGCCTTATCGAAGCGCTCATGAGCCAATGGATTGAATTTAACCCATGTAAATGCCTTAGGTGTGCGGACGGTAAATCCCCATGCTTTGGCTAGCTCAAACGCTTCTTGCACAAAATTTCCTGTGTACCACATGGCAAGGACTGAGTTTTCGGCGGCGATGGTATGAACTGGAAGGTGTTTTAAATCAAAAAGGCTGGTGGTTTGGTAGTGATTATTTGCGGCACCGTTGGAAACTTTATTGTTGTATTGCCAAGGGGGATCGCAATAAATAAGGTCATATTTTTTCATTATCACCTACACTAGGTTAATTACCTTTCTAAAATAGAATGCAATTCTTAAAGCAAAAATATCAAACTTATTTTTGTTGTTTAATGCAACTCTATAATATTCGCATTTTTCACAAGAGCATTCGTAATAAAACAACTCTTCTTTATTGAGTTTTTTATTACACCATACACAGCGAGTTTTATTCATTGATTAGCTCCAAATCTTCCTCAGTCCACCATGACGTTTGACCGTCTTCATCTTCAATTAAATAGGGTAATGCAGTAGAGTTATCATCAACTAAATAAACAGTTCCGTTTTCATCAAGCGGATGAACTCTAACCTTATCGCCGACTTTAAATTTCATTATCAACCTCGACATATTTAATAACTCTATAGTTTAATATTGTTCCTTCATCACAATATTGTACTGATGATTGACTACCCAAATAAGCATCAAGAATATAACCATCTTCTTGTTTGTTGTTGATTAACCAATCTCTTAGCGCTCTCTTTTCATATGATTTAATAGGGCAAATAACGCTTCTCTGTTCAGTTATTCTTTTCTTACCTACATTCTCAAGCCCGCTAACTTCCAATTCACAATCGACTTCAGAAAGTCCAGTTATACATTTAGCAAAATCAGCATAGTCAATTTCAAGACTTAAAAATCTTAATTTAGATACGTCACATTTAACGACAATATTTATTTTCTCTCTATCATCACCGTAACTAGGTCTTGATATTGTTAACTTGCCTTTCATTCCATACCTCGCCACATTTAATCACAACATCCCGCGCCTGCATTATCTGCATAGCACGGCTCTCGCATTCTTGCTGTGTGT
>UMKD01015273.1_pt1 | contig 16647 bp, 27 predicted proteins | sample 1966221 | NCBI WGS metagenome assembly UMKD01 (sample SAMEA4836167, study PRJEB28245) | human gut metagenome | biome: gut microbiome; material: fecal sample | place: Denmark | collected 2008
ATTGGATGTATACGGGGATATTTCGTTTATCGTCTGATTCTTCATGTACAGTAGAACTACCGCAATCATGAATATTTTCAACTCCAGTTAATGACATGTATCCAATGGGTTTATTTCTACTTAAACCTTTAAAATGATAAGTAAGCAATTCAGCTTCCCATTTCATCATTTCAATGTTAACTTTAGATGAATCGCTATTATTTACCGCTAGTTCAATCTCAGCTGCTATTACTAATAAATCATCGTTAACTTTCATTTTTTATTTTCACTCCGTTGCTGATTAATGTTTTTTCTACTTCTGAAATTGCATCATTGAATCCATCCACGAAATAATCATCCAGAATAACATCACCTAAATCTGGTAATTCAACCTCCAAACTCTCGCGTGATGCTTGCCATACTTCGAATAACGCGCCATATAGCAGTAATATCGTATCTTCATTATAGCTTTTTTTATTACATTCTTTTTTAAACCACTCTTCAAATTGCTGCCTTGATTTATCCATTACTTCACCTTATTTAGTTCTTCAATGCCTGATTCTGTTAATTTCCATCCATCCTTTGGGTGAAGCTTAATAAGCCCTTTATTCTCCAGTGAGAAAATTGATAACTTATTGCTTAGCTGCCCATATCCATTATTTATGTTTTTTAACGTGCTAATTTGACGCTCTGTTAATTTCATTACGCTACCTTATTTATGAGAAGTATTTAATTAAAGCTTCGCGAATAGTATCTAATCGAGAATTGAATCGTTTATAAGCAATGCTTTTTGCACCTAATGGCTTTGTAGATAAATTACTAATTAAATACCCATTGTTATTTCTGATGATGAAATCAATTAATGAGCCCGACATGGAAGACCAGTAACATGTCCAAGCCTCACCCCATTCAGTTATGGTTAATCGACCACGGCCTTGATTATCATCTTCCAAATAAACTCTAATTGGGTCGTGCTTTTGTACGTCAGTTATTTCTATCTTAGTAACCTGCGATTGTTCAATCTTCATATTCACTCCTCTTCATTGCATCCCTGCGAGTTAAATTATCATGCGAACTTTGGTAGCTTCTTACCTGTCAGCTTCTCGGCATCATCCATAAACTCATTGGCTTGCTCTTCCATTCCAACACCGAAATCATATTTATGAATTGCTTTAGCCATTAAGAAAGCCCCTGCAAATAATACTTCTTTCAACTTTTCATTTTCTTCTTGTAACTGTTCAATAGTCATATCTATCTCCTGTTTGCATCCTTGCAAATATATCCTTTGTTTAATTAAAGAATTCCTTTGCGATATTCTTTTTCCAAATAAGTTTCTTTCCCGCTAACTTCGATACTTCCTTTAAGTAATTCTCGGTTAGCTTTCCCGATAGGGTTGTCTGGACTTATATCTAACCCCTTTAGTGGTCTAGACATGGAGTCATGGCGACTGATAATTTCATTCCTTTTCCTATCAACTCTGTCGCATACTTCATCAAAATGCTCTTCGCAGGAATGAAAGCCTCGGTATTCATACCCGTTATAGTCATCAAGTTCTTTCTTGCATAAGCAGCATTTATTCATGGTTATATCCTTTGGTTATTATTCGATTGGCTTTTCCCATTCGATGTAAGTACAATCTTCAGCCTCAACTACAACATGACCTGTGTTATCACACCCGCAGCATTCAACCTTATCGTAATTAAACACCTTCTCATGACTTCCTTCCGTGTGAATAATTACTTTATTGGAATGGCAAATTTCGCATAGATTAAATGCGTCAATCTCAATTGGCTTTTTCATGGTTATATCCTTTGGTTAAATCACATAGGGAAGGGTTATTGCTTAGCCTTTTTTGCACCGGGTGCTTGTCTGGCTTGTTTTATATTTTCTTCGTCTTCTTTGTACATGGTTGGATTGGTGATGCAGCTATCTAAATAAGCATTCACTTCATCCAGCAAATAAACGTGCTTGCGAGGGGCTAGATAGATTTTTCTTAGAACACCTTCTTTATCTCGGCTATCTAATGCCGTTCTACCCAAGCCAGTTACTTTTTTAACTAAGTCAGAAGAAATAACTTTGCCAAAGGTACCGATTTCTTCTATGCCAACAATTTCTAATTTCAATGATTCTAAATTCATAATTTCCCCTAAGGTGGGGCGAACCCCACCACAAGTTTATTACTGGTATTCGTCTTTCATATCGTTCAGCGTCAGGCTGAATGAATCGAACAGTTCATCACCAAGCTTGCGTTTGTTGGCAGTAAGGAATTGAACAACCTTTTCGAATGCTGCTTTAGCTTCTGGTGAGCCACCAGCAGGCAGGCTGTTAATTTGTGCTTCAAGGTTGTTATTTGCATCGATGCGGTGATAAGCCTGAACCGCTTTGTTTTTCAACTCGGTGAAAAGTGCGGTACCAAGTGATGATTTGAGCTCATCAATTTGTAATCGAATTTCTTTAACTTCATCCAGTGTTGAAGCATCAGTAATTGATTGGCGCAGTAATTCAGGGTTAAAACCATCATCAACAATTTCACCTGTGATTACATCGTTGTCGCCGCTGGTGGTTTCTTGATGCTGCTCAGGCTCATTTTGCTGAGTAATTTCATTAAGACTTACACGCTCTTTTGGTGGCGTAACATCTTTGATAGTACGCTCTTCAAGTTCATCTGGCGTATAAACCCCCATGATCACCTCAGGGCAATAGAGGCGAGACCAGTATTTAACAGCCAAGTAAGCAATTTGTTGCTTAGGCATGGTTTTCCATAGTGGGGAGTTGCGTGTTTGCACATCGGCTAAGTAAACCGGTTCACCGTATGTAATTTCTGTTTCACCTCTGAGAACTGCACCAACACGAATATATAAACCTGATTCGTCACGATTTTCTTTTTTTCCTACAATTTTTTCCCAGTCACCGCCGTATTCGTAATGGAAACGACCTGTAACAACGTTTGAGCTGGTGATAACCGCATTGACAAGCTGAGCTTCATAACCTAGCGTACCGTTAATTAAATGCGTTTTTTGGCCTACTACAAATGGGTCCATTCCCCAGCGAGACGCTTGCATTGTGATAGCCAAGCAATCGGCTGGTTTTCCCTGTAAATGTTTAGGCACCGTCGCGGTGCCAGATGCCATTAAATCTGCAACACGGATAACACAATTCATTGCTTCCGTATTAAATAGGAGTGACATGTTATTCATGACACTGGTTTGCGGTTGATTGCTTAAAGCGACTTCTGACATGATGATTACCTCTAAATTGATAAGCGCCATGCAGTAAGCAGGGCGCTAGAATTGATTAAGCTTCTAATTGAAGTTCTTCTAACTTGCGTGTTTCAAAGTCAGTAAGATTAATAGTGAGCGTTTCGGTTACTGGTGCAGGCCATACGCCAATATTCATTGAGTTATTGATATCGCGCAGCGTCTTTTTGTACTCCAAACGGCCTAACTCTAATAACTCTGGTGAGGCTTCGACGATTGCAACCCAGTGGTAATGAGGGTCGGAGTTAACAAATATCCAATAAAACTGGTCAAGTTGTGCGATATCGGAATACATACCTGCACTGATGTGATAATCGCGATTAAGTATTTCTCTACGGATCATCGATGTAATTGCATCTTGCTTAAATCGACCAAGAGAGACGGATTTCAGGTCAAAGCCAATTCGATGGTTATCATTCAGTTGAATTTCAATATCTGGCCTAACTCTTGTTTCAAGACCTGTATCATCATCAACACCGTAATAACTGACTTCTGACACTCGGTTTGGATGATTGATTAACGCGCTAGCTTCTGGATGATTCATGACCGCATCGCGCATGTCTTTAGCGGTTTGAAAATCAATTGTTTCAACTTGAATTTTTGTTTCGTCACCTCGCCATGCGCTAATTAAATCATCTTCAAATACTGCATCTGGTTTAATAGCTTTAATTGATGCTGCAATTTCTTCTTTCTTGCCTGATTTTTTAAGAGGTTCAGGTTTGCTAATTTCCTCGGCCCATAAATCAGGGTTGATTGCGTAAACTTGATTGAGTAAAAAATCACGACTTCCAGAAGTTTTTAATGGCTCTGGTAGTGTTGCGTTAAACTCTTTAATACACGCTTTCATTGTGGCGGCGGTGTGTTTATCTGATTCAGGTATTTTTCTAAATTCATCAGGTAAATCAGCATATAGCCCGCCAATTTCTTCTACTGAACCAGATAACGGTAATGGTGCTGGTAGTGTTGCGTTATGAGCTTCAATTATTGCTTTTAGCTCGTCAGTGCTGCGTGGCTGAGGTAAACCAGCATTATATTCATCAATCCATTTCGTCATGGAGTCAGTGTTTGTAAATGCTCCCTCTGGAATTTCAGGACGAACACTGAATTCAGTGCCGAACTTTTCAGGCTCCATCGTCAATGTATGAAACGCGCTACCTAAATCAAAACAGCGTTTATTTTCACGAAGAATGATTTTGCTTACATGTCTGAGGTTGTAATACATCAGGCTTATACGAGCATCTTTCAGCATTGAACTACTGATACCGTTTGAGCTGTGATAAACATCATTAGGGATATCAGGGTAACGACCCGGTTCAAAGTAAGGTGGTTCATTTACGGGGCATTCTTGCATAACTTCTGGCTCGACATTACCAGTTTGTTTATCTTCACTGGCGTGAGTAATCACATCAGGTTTAGTAGGTTCGATTACTTCCTCTTTATCAGGCGAAACCAAAGACTGGAAATATTTCTTGCGGTCAATGTTAGAACGGAATTTGTCAGGGTTCTTAATGACATGAATATAAGCATTGATAATGTCGTTATCATGTAGAAACATCAGCTTTGGCGTTGATGTAGTGGTAATGCTTAACTCAAAAGCTACCTTTTCGAACGGTTCAAATTCTTCGCTGGTGGCGGTTTTGTTCAAGTGATTAGTTAGCTTATCAATATTTTCAGGCGTGTTAATGTCATTAGCCATTAAGATTGCGCTAACAATATTGCTTAACTTGCGTTGTTCAAATTGCTCTTGTTCTTGATTGCTCATTAGATAATTCCTTGTCGGTTTGAATTGCTATCCAAGTGACGAAAGCCCACTCGATACCATCTTTAAAGTTTATGAACTCTTGTCTTTTTCCACGTACGATAAATACATGAAAACCATTTTCGATAAAAAACATCATTTCAATCACCTTTTAATAAACAAATTGTTTATGTTTGTGGCGTGAAAAAAATCCAGCTAAAACAGCTAGATTGATTAATATTGTCACTGTCCAAATCTTGCATTCCGAATCTACGGGTTAGCTAAGACATTCTGCGGCTCACAGAATTTAGGAGTGTGATAGCCATTCTGTATTGTTAAAGAGCGTTAACCTTGTGGGTTAACATGAGATAAAGAATAAACCATAAACGACAGTTGTCAACTGTTAAAAACAAATAAATAACCACTTCGTTTATCTTTCGTGCGAATAAAAAAGCCAGCTCGAGGCTGGCTGTAAATGTAATACTTTGTTTTACTTTTCGTTTTTACTAATTATGAACTCTATAAAGTCTTGTATCTTTTCTTTTTCGTTATCGGGCAATGCCGCAAATTTTTTATGATCGTAGTGAAGAACATCTGAATCATCTTTAGACATAAGTAATTCGTATGGCTTACGGCCTAAGGCTTCCGCAATTGCAGCAACGCTATCAACTGTAGCGCTGGACTCATTTTTGATAATGCGGTTTACAGTGGCTTGGCCTAAACCGGATTTAACTGATAACTGGGCCTGTGATTTAAAGCCATCGATTAGCATGAATGTTGTTATGTTATCACCAAGTATGCGCCCAATGTCGGTAGGCTGGCGTGCTAATTCATCCGCAATTTGTTCAGCAGGCACATTCAAGTGATCCTTGTCCATGTAATACTTAGGTAGCTTGGTAAGGTGCTCAATCTTTCTAGCAATAGGATCGCTAAGTGAACGGTGGCTTTTCATGTCTGAGGACATTAAATAACGAGAAATAACATTAGGAGCACAACCAAGCGCTGCCGCTAGGCTCTTCTGTTTCCCTTCGTAATGCTTTTCTATCACAAAGACAAGATTGTCTCTTCTGATATCCTGAATGCTTTTCACTGTATTTTTCCCTTGCGTTTATTTTGTTCGATATTGTTTATTCTGTTTATCTATTAAATATCAAATTAACCTTTGAGGTAAATTCCCAATTTGTTTATCATTATTTCAAATCTTGATTAATGTTTATCTTTTTAGGTGGTTAATATGGCATTTACAGACTTCAAAACATTCTGGAATGGTCTATCTAAACGTGAGCGCCAGCAATTTGCAGACAGCGCAAACCTGACCGTTCAGTATATTTCTATTCATCTACGCTATTGCAGCCGTAGCGTGTCATTACAGACAGCTAAGCGGTTACAGAAAGCTCTTAACTCATTCGGTATAGAGCTAACGTTAGACCAAATAGCAGACAAATTTATGAAGTAAATCACACTAGGCCGCGAAAGCGGTCTTTTTTTGATTTACGCGATAAACAATAGATCTTTTATGGTTGATTTATTTTTTATTGCTGTGTAATCTCATACCAAGTCACACAACATAATGAGGTCAAAACGTGAAAGTTACGTCAAGAATGGAAGCTGCTTCCCAAGGCAAGCTGCGCTATTTCACAGGTAAGAAATGTAAAAACGGTCATATTGCTGAGCGTTATGTTGCTAATGGTGCTTGCGTTACATGTAACTACGAAAGCTCCATGGAGTATAGGTCAACATTAAAGCAATTAATTATCAATGCTAAGTGAGTGGTGTTTGTATGCGTGATTACGGAAAGGTTTCTCCGCAATTTTGGATTGGAAAAACGGGTAAGGAGATCCGAGAGAAAGGGCATGAGGCTCTTATTGTGTCGATGTACCTGCTTACGAACCCGCACGCAAACATGATCGGTATGTATTACCTACCAATTATCTATATTGCGCATGAAACAGGATTGGGCTTAGAAGGGGCTTCAAAGGGGCTTCAAAGGTGTGTTGAATCGGGTTTTTGCCACTATGACGAAACTGCGGAAGTTGTTTGGGTTGTCGAAATGGCAAAGTACCAAATAGCCACGTCATTAAAACCATCAGATAACCGATGCATAGGCATACAAAGAGAGTATGAAAGTCAGCCTAAAAATCTATTTTTATCAGAGTTCTACGATAAATATGAATCAAGTTTTAACCTGACGGAAAAGCGTGAATCATCAGTAAAAAATGAAAGGGGCTTCGGAGGGGCTTCAAAGACCCTTGGAAGCCAAGAGCAGGAACAGGAGCAAGAACAGGAACAGAAAGTAAAACCCCCCATACCCCCCAAAGTTAAAAAAGTTAAGGTTAATGATTTTGAATATCCAAATGAATTGAACCTAGAAGCATGGGAAGAATGGATGCAGTACCGCAAGGAGTTAAAACTAACAGCATACGATAAATCAGAAAGGAGCCTAAAGGCGGCAATCACAAAGTTGTTAAACCTATCTGGTGGAAATAAAGACACACAAGCAAGAATTGTATTCCAGTCAATATCAAATGGCTGGCAGGGCTTATTTGCATTAAAAGGTGATGATTATGGGGCAAGCGAATTCAAATTTGATCCAGCTGCGGGGAAATCGAGAGCAGTTCAGAAAGTCGAACACGCAATCAGGGCAAAGCACGGACAGGAATATCTCGACTCTTTGGCTCAAACTGACGGAGCTGTATGGGGACAAATGGACCAACAAGAATGGAGCGGAACCGTCATTGATGTGGAAACAAGCGCTAAGCGCATTGAGTGACCAGCAACTGGACGGATTGTTTAAATTCTGTATCGACCGCTGCATGAACGGAAACCCATGGCCACCAGAATTATCAGACGTGATTGTCGCGTTATCTGGTGAAGCGGCTAAGCATAATCCGTTTGGGCTTGATCCTGACGAACAGCTTAGAGATTTTTTAACCTACTGCGCTAAGCGCAATAACTACCAGAGCGCCGAAATGTACCCATTCAAACACCCGGTTCAGTACTGGATGTTTACAGACCTCAGAACGAAGATGATTGACCTAAGGCTAACTGAGGTTGAATGTGAGAAGCGACTAGACAAAATGCTATCACAATGGACTGAGCGAGTTAGAAAGGGCGAAAAGGTACCAGAGCCAACACTGACACTTACTGATAAATCAAAACCTCGTCCTGCTTGGATGGATTTAATTGAAAAAGGTAAACAACGGAGACAATAAGATTCAAAGGTTATCAAAATCGTAAGCAGGATTAACATACAGGCATTTTTGATATGCAGGATGATAAATCCCATAGGTTTAGTGTAAAAAATCAAATGTAGAGCGTTACAGAGCGTTTTAAAGGGTTGTAAGAAAATCAATTTTTACTGATTTTTTATGGTTGAAAAGATAAACAAATTGTTTATATTAACCGTGTGGGTTAATCGAATTCGAGGTAATGGTTATGTTATTTCAGGATAGAGTTATAGAGCTACTCAAAGGCGGTCAAAGTATGTCGCTAAAAGCGATTAGAGACCATTTTGAAAGCAACGGTATTAAGGTTCCATATTGCACTGCAAAGGACGCCTTGAACCAACTGGAACAGTTTAATGTTGTTTTATTGGTAACCGTTGAAGAGGGCGGGATAAGAGCATTTGGCTACAAGCTGAATGATAACTACGAGACTGGTTTAGCTAGACAAGCTAGCAGTAGTCAACGCCACAAGGTGAGAGCCAGTAAGCCAAAGAAAGTTAAATCACCAGTCGTGATACCTGAATATGGCCCATGGTGCCAAACAGGTGAGCCAGCGCGATTACAAATTATGTTCAATGAATTACTAGCAAAACCGAGAGCTAAGCGCATTAAGCGAGGCTTAGCTGTATGAAAACCCTTGAATATCCAATTGTACCCGTACCTAAGCCGCGCATGACACAGCGTGATAAGTGGCAGAAACGACCAGCTGTAATGCGTTATAGGGCGTTCTGCGACGAAGTAAGAGCATGGGGTATTAACCTGCCTGAGAGCGATTACCACGTGATTTTTGTCATGCCTATGCCGAAATCATGGAGCAAAAAGAAACAGGCTGAAATGGACGGTAAGCCCCACCAGCAAAAACCAGACAAGGACAACTTAGAGAAAGCCTTGCTGGACGCCATCTTTGACGATGACTCGCGTATATGGGATGGGCGAGTTTCTAAGGTGTGGGGAACCACAGGAATGATAACGGTAAGGTTACCGGAATAATTGACAAATCATGAACTTGTTACCATTGGGTAAGTTTGTGAGAGGATTAACGAATCGTTGAATGAATGAGGTAAGTCCTTATGAGTCCAGAAGATTTTATCAGAAAGAACATTATTCAGAAGCTTCAGGAGCTTGATTATCAGGGGGGGGCATTACAACTTGCCGCTGATGAAGGTATCGCACATTACCGTAGATGCTCACAGGCAAGTAAGCGCGGCGCCATGTTTGATGATTGCTTTCACGTAGCAAAAGTTTGGATGGATAAGTACGGCGGTAACACAAAGGCAAAACCTAAGCGCCGTGGGAAAACAGTAGTTAAACAAGTTTCGTTATTTTGAGGGTAAGGTTATGAGCGATAAAGAGTTTAAAGAAATGATGTATAAAAAACCGCATGAAATGGCTCAATGCGGTAGTCCAGTGCCAGCTACAGGTAATTTGCGTGACCAGTTCGCTATGTCTGCCATGCAGGGCGATTGGGCAAACCAAAACTCAGAAGTCGGTTACTTTGCAGATTGCAACGACGAGCAGCTAGTTAACTCTGCAAAAATCTACTACCGCATGGCTGATGCAATGCTAGCAGCTAGGGGTAAATAATCATGCCGGATATCGACGCAATCAGGTTGTGCTACGACATTCTTGATGGCTCCGTATCGCCTGAAAATATCTCATCTCAAGAGGTGTATGCAATCTGTACTTACCTTGATGATGTTGTTCGTGAAAACCTTGCATTCACTCAACAGAAGCCTGTGGCATTCATGGATAGCGAAGGTGAGGTAATTAGTGCGGTTAAGAAAGAGTTTGAGCAGTTAACTGGCGGTAATCACATTGGTTTCGATATTCCGCTAATTCAATTAAACAAATAATCGTGACATGTCACGTGAGATAATTTAATTATGATTAAACGTTACTTGGTATTTGCTGCATTCTGGTGCGTGTTCGTCGTCGCGGTGGGGATGTTATTCAATGGATAAAAATAAAATTACAGAAATAAAACCGTGCCCGTTCTGTGGTAGTCAGGTTGATATCGGTATTCATACTAACTCAATATTTGGTAGTTATTTTGTGTTTTGTAATAACTGTGATTCAACTGGGCCAATTCAAACCACAGAGAGCTCGGCGGTATCGGCATGGAACAAAAGGGCTTCACATGCCTAAATCACCAGCAGAGCGCAAAGCAGCTCAACGTAAACGCCAGCGTGATGCTGGCTTGGTTACTCCGCAGTGGCAGGTTGAAGCCGAAGAACACGAAATGATTAAGCGTAATTGTGCGTTGCGTAGACCAGGGCGCGAACCGTACGACGAATCGGAATACATTCAAATGCTCATACGCAACGATGATGCGCGGCTCAAGCGTGAGATAGCGGAGTTATCAAAGCGGTGCTGTGGTAAGTGCGGAGAGCAACTACCAGTAGCTAATTGCTGCCTGTCTGGTGCCGCTGAGTGCTGGAATACTAAAGGGTGGCATGAGACTAAATTGGAGGTAGAATAAGGTAAATTTCAAAAATAAATAAAGGTGTATAAATGAGTATTGAATCTAGTTTAGGTGAAAACTTGGAGTATGCGACAACTAGAATTATGTCAAATACAGGCTCGATAGGTACTGGTTTCTTCGTTGACTTCAAACATAAAGGTGAGAAGGATTACTCTATACCTGTATTGGTGACAAATAAGCATGTCGTTGAAGGTACTAGTGCCATTAAATTTAGTGTATCTGTTAGAAATAAAAAAACGAATGAGTACATTAAAAATTTTTGGGTAGAGATTCATAATTTAAGTCAGACTACCATTCTTCATGAAGATGATAGTGTAGATTTGTGCCTAATCCCAATCGGGCCAGTATTGCAAGAGTTAAACGGCAGGTCTTTTGAAGCTGACATATTTCCATTTCCTGAGGATGTCATTTATACAAATGGAAATAAAGAAGGTCATGACATTTCCTCACTACAAGAGGTTCACATGACTGGATACCCTAATGGGTTATGGGATGAGGTTAACAATAAGCCAATAACCAGAAAAGGGCTTACAGCCACTAATATCAAATCAGATTGGAATGGAAAAAAACAATTTATGATTGATATTGCATGCTTCCCTGGGTCAAGTGGATCACCTGTTTATGTATATAACAATGGTGCTTTTGTTACTGGTGGGAAGCTTGTTCATGGGGAGCGTCTCGTTTTATTGGGTATTTTATTTGCTGGTCCTCAAATTACAGCCAATGGTGATATTCATATTGTTGATGTGCCAACAGATTACAAGCATATAGCAGTGACTAATATGATGATGAATCTTGGTGCAATCATTAAGGCAAGCGAACTTTTAGTATTAAAAGAGCAATTATTAAAAGTAGCTAATTTACCGTAAGTAAATTGATGTTTATCTTTTTTGTGGTCATAATAACCGTAGAGGTGATTATTATGACCGCAAAGAAACCACGTAAGCCACCAGCCAGAAAACCCACACCGCTTAACGCTCAAATGGAGCGCTTCTGTCAGGAATATATCAAAGCCCCTGATAATCAAACCAATGCAGCTCTAGCGGCAGGCTATGCCGAAGTTAGCGCCTGTAAGCGTGCATCACAGCTTATGAAAGACCCTCGCATAATTGACCGTATCGCACAGCTCATGCAGCAGCGTAATAAGCGCAAGAAGCTTGACGCCGACAGCGTGTTAGAGCGATTGGTTAATATGCTGGATGCCGATATCGCGGATATTCTCACTAATACAGGTGATATTAAGCCTATCAGCGAATGGTCACCTATTTGGCGCAAGAGTGTTGCAGCGTTCGATATCATTGACATTGACGGCGACACACGAATCAAGAAAGTCAAGCTACTCGACAAAGTGAAGATATTAGAGCTTGTCGGTAAGCACGTTGACGTTAACGCCTTCCGTGAGCGCTATCAGGTCGATGTAACTATTTCCCTTGCTGATAAGTTGGCAGCAGCCCGTAAGCGTGCCGCTGGTGGTGAGCAATGATTGATACCCTATCACCAGAAGAGCAGCTGATTAACGATATCGGCATGTTTACGCATGACCCGTTAAGCTATGCGCTATACGCATTTCCGTGGGGTGAGGCTGGCACCGAACTTGAAAATGCCAGTGGGCCTCGTCAATGGCAAGCGGAAGCGCTAAGCGAAATAGGTGAGCATTTACGTAATCCTGAGACTCGACACCAGCCGCTACAACTTGCTAGGGCATCAGGTCACGGTATTGGTAAATCTGCATTCATATCGATGATTATCAAGTGGGGCATGGACACTTGCGAAGATTGCAAAGTCGTTGTCACTGCCAACACTGACACCCAGCTACGAACTAAAACATGGCCAGAAATTGCGAAGTGGCAGCGCCTATCTATCACTAAGGACTGGTTTACGTGCACTAAAACCGCTATCTATTCCAATGACCCTAATCACGCTAACGCATGGCGTGCTGATGCTGTTCCGTGGTCAGAAAACAATACAGAGGCTTTCGCAGGACTGCACAACCAAGGTAAGCGCATCATTCTAGTTTTCGATGAGGCTTCTAGTATTGCGGATAAGGTGTGGGAAGTGGCTGAAGGGGCGCTAACGGATGAAAACACAGAAATCATTTGGATAGCGTTTGGTAACCCGACACGTAATACAGGGCGCTTTCGTGAATGTTTCCGTAAGTTTAAGCACCGCTGGAAAACTAAGCAGATTGATAGCCGCACGGTTGATGGTACCAACAAAGAACAGATTGATAAGTGGATTGAAGACCGGGGCGTGGATAGCGACTTTGTTAAGGTTCGTGTGCGCGGTATTTTCCCTTCAACATCTGAAACCCAATTTATACCCACAGGTTTAACCGATGCGGCTATGAAGCGCACAGTAACACAAGCTGAAGTATCACACGCACCAATTATCATAGGCGTTGACCCTGCATATTCTGGTGATGATGATGCTGTAATTTATTTGCGGCAAGGGCTGCACAGTAAATGCCTGTGGACGGGTAACAAAACTACTGATGATATCGTTATGGCAAAGCGTATTGCTGACTATGAGGATCAGCATCAGGCTGATGCTGTGCATATCGACTTTGGCTATGGTACTGGTATTTATTCTGTTGGTATGAGTTGGGGACGTGATTGGCAGCTTGTGCAATTCAATGGCGCATCAACTGACCCACAAATGCTGAACAAGCGCGGAGAAATGTATAACAATGTTAAGTCATGGCTCAAGATAGGCGGGGCTATTGACGATCAAGACGTTGCCGAGGATTTATCAACACCAGAGTACAAGGTGGAGCTAAGCGGTAAAATACTATTAGAATCCAAGGTTGATATTAAAAAACGTATTGGACGCTCACCCGGTAAAGGTGATGCGCTAGCATTAACATTTGCTTACCCGGTCACCAAAAAAGAACGCCACAACATTTCTACATCTAGTCAGGGCAGTCACGTTGTTAGTGATGCTGATTACGACCCGTACGCCTAACTAACAGGCAAAAAAAAGCCCTCACAGCGAGGGCAAATGTAAGCAAAGGAAAGTCACTTGATAACGGGCAAAGGAATATCTGAATAACAACCGATAACCAAAATGTATATCTTGGTTTTATATTTGTCAAATAGGATATACAATAAATCATAAAGTATATTATTGTTTATTTTTTCGAGGTGTTATATGTGCGGAAATATCCTAGGTGGCACTCCCAAGATTAAAACCCCTCCACCAGTTCAGGCAGCGCCACAAGAACAGGACGAGGCTGTAGTAGGTTCGCGTGATGAAGAGCTACGCCGTCGCCGTGCTGCCGCTGGTCGTAAGTCAACATTGCTAACAGGTGCGCAGGGTACAACCAATGCAGCATCAACCAGCGGTAAAACGCTACTTGGTCAGTAACCTAACGGGGGCGGTATGAGTTTAAAGCAGGATTTATTAAAACAACTCTCACAGCTTAAGAATGAGCGCCAATCATTTGAGCCTCACTGGAAAGAGCTTGCAGAGTATACGCGCCCTCGTAGCACTCGTTTTAACACGTCAGAAGTTAACAGAGGTGATAGACGCAACACGAAAATCATCGACCAAGAAGTGGCAAAATCAGAGCGTACTTTATCAAGTGGCATGATGTCAGGGATAACTAGCCCTGCCCGTAAGTGGTTTCGTTTGGCTACGCCAGACCCTGACATGATGAATTATAGCCCTGTAAAAATGTGGCTTGAAGTCGTTGAACAGAGCATGAATGAAGTATTTAACCGTTCTAATATCTATCAATCACTGCCGCAAACTTATTCCGATATCGGCACCTTTGCCACCAGCGCATTAGCTGTACTGGAAGATAACGAGCGCGTCATTCGTACGGTACCTTTTCCTATCGGTAGCTATTACATTGCAAATGGGCCTGATCTGACAGTTGATACCTGTTTCCGTGAATTCAGCATGACAGTGCGTCAACTGGTTATGGAGTTCGGGCTAGACAAAGTAAGTGAGCAGGTTAAAAGCTTATGGGATTCTGGTAACTATAGCCAATGGATCACTGTCATTCATTCAGTCTACCCAAATTTAAACCGCATCAGTGGAAAACTGGACGCTAAGAACAAGCTATTTAAATCCGTTTACTTTGAAATGGGTGGAGATAGTGAGCGCGTTCTACGTGAATCTGGCTTTGATGAGTTTCCTATCATGGCGCCACGTTGGGAAGTGAACGGCGAAGACGTCTACGGTTCATCGTGCCCCGGTATGATTGCATTGGGGAGCGTGAAAGCATTGCAGTTATTACAACGCCGCAAAGCACAGCAGATTGATAAAGTAACCAATCCACCAATGCAAGCGCCTGCCTCAATTAAGAATCAGCGTATTTCACTTGTACCTGGTGGAATAACTTATCTGCCAATGGCTGGCGCTGATCAAATGATTAAGCCGATATTCCAAGTACAAGCCGACATTAACGGCTTGATTGCTGATATTGGTGATACTCGTAATCAAATCAAAGAAGCCTATTTCTCTGACCTTTTCATGATGATGGCGAATGTTAATACACGCTCAATGCCCGTTGAGGCAGTAATTGAAATGCGTGAAGAAAAGCTACTCATGTTAGGGCCTGTCTTACAGCGTTTAGATTCTGAACTACTCGACAAGTTAATTAATCGCACGTTCGCAATCATGGCTCGTAAAAACTTGTTACCTGTGCCACCAGAAGAAATGCAGGGTATGCAGCTTAAGGTTGAATACATTTCTGTTATGGCTCAGGCGCAGAAATCTGTTGGTGTTAGCAGTATTGAGCGTTTCGTGGGCTTTGTTGGTGGTCTTGCACAGATGAAACCAGAAGCACTAGACAAGCTGAACACTGACGAAATGATTGATAACTACGCTGAATCAATCGGTGTTTCCCCGACTATCGTTTCATCCAATGACCAAGTAGCCGCTATTCGTCAGCAGCGTGCAGAGCAACAGCAACAGATGCAACAAATGCAAATGGCACAAGAGGCTGTGGCAGGAGCTCAGGCTCTTGGTAACACACCTATGGATGATAACAGCGCCTTAGCTGCGCTTGCTGGTGGTGGTCAATGACACAGTTTGATGATTACTCGGAAGAGGAAAAGGCAGAGATTCAGGCTGATTTAGAGCTTAAAGATAAGCTTAGAAAAGAGCGTGAAGACGATGATTTAAAACAGGTTATGAGTACTGAATGTGGTCGTCGTTTTATCTGGAAAACACTCTCATTAAGTGGTGTTTTTGAAGTTTCATTTACATCTGATCCCTATATCACTTCATTCAATGAAGGTAGACGTAATAAGGGATTGGAGCTGTTTAACGATGTAATGAGTGTTTGCCCTGATCTCTATCTGGTCATGGCAGAAGAAGCCAAAGAACAGGAGAACAATCAATGAATTTATTTCAACGCTTACTGTTTCGTCGCCTTTGTAATGAGATTCCAGTTGATGGCGGTGAAGGTGGTGGCAGTGCGCCAGCGCAAGAGCCAGCACCAGCAAAACAAGATGCGCCAGCAAGTGGTGATAATACAGCGCCTGCAGGTACAGAGCCTAGTAAGACTGATGATAAGGCCAATCCTGAGCCAAAAGGTGATGACAAGAAGCCTGTAAGCGCTGCGCCTGAAAAGTATGAGTTTACAGCTGGCGAAGGTCAGGAGCTGGATAAAGAAGCGGTAGCAGCGTTTGAACCTATCGCGCGTGAACTTGGTTTAAGCAATGAGCAGGCGCAAAAAATTGTTGATGTGTACGGATCTACGATCATGCCGCAAATTGCCAAACAGCAAGAGGCAGCATGGCAAAAGCAAGTAACTGAATGGGCAGAAACGGTCAAAGCAGATAAAGAACTTAGTTCCGTTGAGTCTATTGGTAACGCACAAAAAGCTATGGATCAGTTCGGTACGCCAGAGCTTAAGCAATATTTAAATGATTCAGGGCTAGGTAATCATCCTGAGTTATTCCGTATTTTTTCAAGAATTGGCAAGGCCATGTCTGAGGACGGTTTTGTTAGTGGCAG
>UMKD01022756.1_pt1 | contig 16460 bp, 8 predicted proteins | sample 1966221 | NCBI WGS metagenome assembly UMKD01 (sample SAMEA4836167, study PRJEB28245) | human gut metagenome | biome: gut microbiome; material: fecal sample | place: Denmark | collected 2008
ATTAACATTCCCAAACTGATAATTTTCAATTAATATGTACTGCCCCATAATTTTATGTTGTTCATTTAATTTATTTAAATGATTAGATAAATCTTCCTTATGGCCGACCCACTTATTTCCATCTTCGCTAATTAAATTTATACTTAACTTTAAAAAATCTATTTTATAGGTTTCATTATTATTATTGATATATAAAAAGTCTTTTTTTGACACTGATGGGCCTAATTTTATTTTTACTCCACCAAAATCTATACATTCAGACTTAACGATAATGTCATTTTTATTTAATAGTTCACTACTAATTATCCAATGAGAAGGCGATACCTTATTTGAATCATCAATCAATTCTATCTCTGCGCCTATTTGTGGGCTAAGTTTATATACCCCACCATCCCCCCTTATCGAATGCTTAATTTTCCCATGCCACTCACTGGGTATTTTTGGAATAACCAAATGTCTATATTGATTATTTAACTTTATTTCGATTTCTGTATCTACATATTCATTGAATATCTGAGTGATAGTATTTTCACTTGGAAATATATAAAAGTCATAATCAAATTTATCTGTATTTTCTAAACGACGAATAACATCAAACCCACTATCATGACGTGTTGTTGCTCCTGGCCATAAATTGTAATCATATTTAATATACGATTTTGGCGTGATAGGTAAGGCAATTATTTGTGCATCTAAATAGCCATACTGTCGGCTACTCATGTTATATCCGATACCTTTACGAATATTAATTGCCTGTTGACGGTCATGTACCATTGTAGGGAAATTACCCGCCCAAAAAATATAATTTTTCCGTCCACCTCCTGCAGAATGTGCGCTAGTCCTATAGATATACTGGCTATCAAATTCAATTTGGTTATTTCTAAGATCTATTGTTTTAAAAACTGCACCAGCGCGCGGAAGAACAATACTTTTATCAGGTAAGTAATCATATCCGTTATTTTTATATGCTTGGTCTAACTGATAAAAATATCTACCTACCGATTTAGCATCTTCTCCTATCACTGCATAATTACGCGCCAAACCAGTGAAACCAATACTTAACCCTGCAAAAATAACCCCTGCTCCCCCCATAAATACTGAAGCTTCCGTTACTCCTAAAGCACCGGTTCCTAAACTGAGTCCTCCTGTGACAAAACTCGCAGAATCAAAAGCAAGTTGTGTACTAAATATAATCTTATGAGGTTCATCTTTTGCATAGGTCAATTCATATATATCAAAGCCGACTAAGGCACCATTAAATAAAACAGTAACACCTTCATTTACTGTTTGAGCTAATGAAGTAGAAAACAGACTAATATTTTTAGCTTCATAGCTAATATTTCCATTTAACCCACTACGAATTATACCCACAATTTTACCTAAATCATTCAGAGCCCCATGAAATATCATCCCATAATTAATATAACTATGTATTTTCAATGCTAATGCTAAGTTAAAATTATCATTTTTCATGCCGTTTCTATTATGGTTTTTATCTGAATACCATAGCATCAAAGACTGAATCGCTATTCCTGCATTTAATCCATCGAATGATGGCTCATTGATATTATATTCACTGTTATTATCTATATATTTTTGGGGCTTTATTTTTTTACCATCGAAAAAATAATTTTCCCCAAATAATGCTACTTGCTTTTCATAGTAATGATTAAATTCTTTAATTGTCGGATCATCCATTTCAATCCAATGACTTTTTTCAGGATCATCATAATCTATAAATTGAAGTTGATACTTACCTTTCTCATCCTCTTTCAGTGTAGAAAATATAGGCACCCATTTTCTATTAAATTGATAGTTCATTGATAAATTGGCAAGAGAAGTTTCTAAACGGTATCCCCATTGTTCTGCTTCTAACATAGCCAATGCTCCTTTCAATTGAATGTCTCTTTGAATAGCAAGTTGTTTATTAACAATACAACTAGTTTTACTCTCACGTTTAGTAATTAAACTCAGTGAAATAGGCTCACTTAAATGAGTTACACTTAACCCATTCCCCACAGGAACACTCGACATATCATCGGTAATAATCGAAATCACTTCAAAAACCGGATCTTTATTGCTCCCAAAGGCTGAGTAAAAATCAGCCATTTTGTTATCTACCATAAATTTTTTGAATGCTGAAAATAGTTCTTTACTATTATTAAATGAAAACAAACCGAAATTAGGGTCATAAAAATAGTAGTGTGATTGTTTATCATTTATAGTTTTACCAATAAGCATCGAATGATTTTGGCTATTAATAGCAAACATCATTGTTTTTTGCTTCGCCTCTAATAAACTCTGTGTTTCTTTGATATTAATTCTACCATGAGAAAATGATGCCTCTATTGCTTCCACATTCGAATGTAATCGCTCCAATGCCGTTTTTATTAATATTGAATCATTATCTTTAGGATTCGCTGATGCTATATAAAGTTTATTAAATAAAGTATCCGCGCCTTTTTGATCATCTTTTGCTAATGCAACTGACATAGCTCTAACCAAAGGACAACAACGCCCTCGAGAATCATCCCCTATCAGGGTTAAATAAAAATCTTGTGGCATTAATCGATTAATTTGGCTATTTAATGAATAAAATAATTCACTAACTTTTCCTGTTTCATTCAAAATATATTTTATATATTCGGCATGACCTACATTATTAATTCTTTGATATAAAGCCCCTCGTTCTGTAGGACTAAGGTCTTGAGTCAAATATAATTTTTTCAGTTCTATTGACGTCATATTCTTCTTTAATCCTGATATATTAACTTCTGAAAAACCGTCCATTCCCTCACTAAAACTATTTCTAAATGAAGGTTTATTAGAATTTTTATGAACAAAAACTAAATTTTCATATCGCTCATTGATTGTTTGCTTATATTCATTAATACCGCCATATATTGATTGTTCTTCATTTTTAACAACAGCGTTCATACCTTTACTTTTTTTTATTTCCCACCATAACTTACTTCTTTCTATTTGGTTCCCTTCAGACAGTATTCTATTATAATGATTATAATAAAGACTAATTTGAATATCACTTTGTGCTAATTTTCGTGTTAAAGATTTTATTTTAACTTTATCATCTATTGTTTTATTTATTTTCCCATTTAGTTCCTGAAGTTGTTTCTGCCATACTTCTTGGAAACTTTTTAACATTTTTACATGATTATTTATTTTTATACTTATAGATGTAATAAACTCATGCCATGCTTTAGCGCTATCTAATTTTCGTTCCGTTTCAAATATATTATTACCTTTCTCATCCACATATAAGCAATTGAATTTCTTTGCTATAGACAATATTTTGACATGTGTATTTTCCCGAGTGTTTTCAAATTTATTTTTATTTATACTATCCATTTTATTATTAGGAATATATTTTAATATTCTATTTTCCCCTTCTATTGCAAATGATTTCCTTTCACCCTTAAAATCTTTAACCTCTTGTTTTTGTAAGACTAATTGCCAATCATTATTTACAAACTGCATATATGCTGTCGCATTACCATTTGTACCATTTTTTATTTTATAATCTTGATAATCAGCAGACATAACAACATCATCATATAAAATTGAACTATTCATTCTGCAATCATTATAGACTCGATAATGATCTTTATCATGATTGGTAACTATAATAGAATTTTTATTTAAAGTACCTGTAAATAAGAGAAACGTATCTGATGGTTTTTTAGGAATATCTACATAGGAGGGATATAAATGAGTTGCATCATAATTATTATTATTGAGTAAATAACTTTTAATTACAAACGGATCAGGCTGATCGCTATCATAATAACTAATATTATATCGTGAATTATCATATTTAGTTAGTGTCAAATCTCCTTTTTCTGCCGTTGAGCCAATTTTAATTAACTCGCTTGTATCTAGCGTATATTTATTGATGATTTCATTTATTTTTTCAATTACTTCTGTATATTTTTTTACTGTCATTGCATTCATTCCTTTGAATAAAAATTAATTATTTATCTAAAATGAATAATGACTGTAAATTAATATCTCCTTTAGTACCATAATCAAAAAACAAATTCAGATTGAATTTTATAAAAAAACTCAATTATATTTGTTGCATTAATACAATAAATACCCCAAAAAAAGGGAAGCCTAAGCTTCCCTATTCATTAACTTGCTAAGCAATAAATAATTATGCTTGGCCTTTAACTTCTTTTAAGCCATTGAATGGTGCATTTTTACCTAATGCTTCTTCAATACGAATCAATTGGTTATATTTAGCAACACGGTCAGAACGGCTCATAGAACCTGTTTTGATTTGGCCTGCTGCTGTACCAACTGCTAAATCTGCAATAGTTGCATCTTCAGTTTCACCTGAACGGTGAGAGATAACAGCTGTATAGCCTGCATCTTTCGCCATTTTAATTGCAGCCAAAGTTTCAGTTAAAGAACCGATTTGGTTGAATTTGATCAGGATAGAGTTAGCTATACCTTTATCGATACCTTCTTTTAGGATCTTAGTATTAGTTACAAACAGGTCATCACCAACCAGTTGGATTTTGTCACCAAGAACTTTAGTTTGGTATGCGAAACCATCCCAGTCAGACTCGTTCAGACCATCTTCGATAGATACGATTGGGTACTGTTTAGTCAGTTCTTCTAAATAATGTGTGAACTCTTGTGAAGTGAAGGTTTTGCCTTCGCCTTTCAGCTCATAATTACCGGTTTCTGCGTTATAGAACTCAGATGCTGCACAGTCCATAGCCAGTGTTACGTCTTTACCTAACACATAACCTGCTTGCTCAACAGCTTCTTTAATTGCTGCTAATGCCGCTGCGTTTGACTCTAAGTTAGGCGCATAACCACCTTCATCACCTACAGCTGTATTCATACCTTTAGATTTCAGTACTTTTGCTAGGTGATGGAAGATTTCAGAGCCCATACGAACCGCTTCTTTCAACGTTGGTGCGCCAACAGGCTGGATCATGAATTCTTGGATATCAACGTTGTTATCAGCATGCTCACCACCATTGATGATATTCATCATCGGCAGAGGCATAGAGTATTGACCGTGAGTACCATTCAAGTCAGAAATGTGCTCATACAGAGGCATACCTTTCGCCGCTGCTGCTGCTTTAGCATTTGCTAAAGATACAGCGAGAATTGCGTTTGCACCAAATTTAGATTTGTTCTCAGTGCCATCGAGATCAATCATGATTTTATCGATGTTAGCTTGGTCTTTAGCATCTTTACCGATCAGCGCTTCTGCGATTGGGCCATTAACTGCAGCAACTGCTTTCAGAACACCTTTACCCAGAAAACGCGCTTTATCACCGTCACGCAGTTCCAGAGCTTCACGAGAACCTGTTGACGCACCTGATGGTGCCGCAGCTAAACCAACAAAGCCACCTTCTAAATGAACTTCAGCTTCTACAGTTGGGTTACCACGAGAGTCAATGATTTCACGACCGATCACTTTAACAATTTTGGACATTAGGTTTTCCTCAGTACAAGTTAAATTTTGGGAAGTTGGTGCACCTGCGCCGACTTCCCCATATCTTATTTCAACTCACCTTTCTGGTACTTACCAGCGGCTTTAACAAAACCTGCAAACAACGGATGACCATCTCTTGGTGTAGAGGTGAACTCTGGGTGGAACTGACAAGCCACAAACCATGGATGATTAGGGTTTTCAATAATTTCCACCAGCTTATTATCCACTGAACGGCCTGCAATTTTTAGGCCCGCATCTTCAATACGTTTCAGTAGTAAATTATTCACCTCATAACGGTGGCGGTGACGTTCAATGATAGTTTCTGAACCATACATTTCACGTACAAGGCTACCATTCACTAAATGACATGGTTGGCCACCAACACGCATTGTTCCACCAAGATCGCTCTCTTCTGAACGTACTTCAAGGTTACCCTCTTCGTCGCGCCATTCAGTAATCAGCGCAACAACAGGGAATTTACAATCCGCTTTAAATTCTGTTGAGTTTGCATCTGCCATATTGGCAACATTACGTGCAAATTCAATCAATGCGACTTGCATACCCAAACAAATTCCTAAGTAAGGGATCTTGTTTTCACGTGCATATTGAGCGGTCAGAATTTTCCCTTCAACACCACGCTCGCCAAAGCCGCCTGGTACTAAAATAGCATCTAAACCTTTTAGTAACTCAACACCTCGAGTTTCAATATCTTGTGAATCAATTAATTTGATGTTCACAGTTAAACGGTTTTTCAAGCCACCGTGTTTTAATGCTTCAATTACAGATTTATACGCATCTGGTAACTCAACATATTTACCCACCATCCCAATAGTCACTTCACCAGCGGGATTGGCTTCTTCGTAAATAACTTGTTCCCACTCAGCTAAATTAGCTTCTGGCGCATCAATGCGGAAACGGTTACAGATGTATTCATCCAAACCTTGTGATTTCAATAAGGCTGGGATTTTATAAATTGAATCAACGTCTTTGAGAGAGATAACCGCTTTCTCTGGCACATTACAGAACAATGCGATTTTTGCACGTTCATTTGCTGGGATCACTCTGTCTGAACGACAAATTAGCACATCTGGTTGAATACCAATTGACAGTAATTCTTTCACAGAATGTTGAGTTGGCTTAGTTTTTACTTCACCAGCCGCTGCAAGGTATGGCACTAATGTTAAGTGCAAATATAATGTGCGTTCACGGCCAACTTCAGCTGCCATTTGACGAATCGCTTCAAGGAATGGCAATGATTCGATATCACCAACTGTACCACCAACTTCAACCAAAACAACGTCATGACCTTCACCACCACGGATGATGCGGTCTTTAATTTCATTAGTGATATGAGGGATAACTTGAATTGTAGCGCCTAAATAGTCGCCACGGCGCTCTTTGCGCAGAACTTCAGAGTAAACACGCCCAGTCGTAAAGTTATTACGACGTGTCATTTTAGTACGGATGAAACGCTCATAGTGACCTAAATCTAAGTCAGTTTCAGCGCCGTCTTCTGTAACGAAAACTTCCCCGTGTTGGGTTGGGCTCATAGTGCCTGGATCTACGTTAATGTAGGGATCCAGTTTCATAATAGTCACATTGAGTCCACGGGCTTCGAGTATAGCCGCCAAAGAGGCTGCGGCAATGCCTTTACCCAGTGAGGATACGACCCCGCCGGTCACAAAAATATAATTAGTTTTCATGCTGAACCTGAAAGTTTAGGTTTAAAAGATGATGGATATAACAGGACGGGAAAACAGTATACCCGAACCTTAATTTCGCTACAAATGTTCTAAGCATAATAAGGCTAAATTTCATCAATACTCTAATATTATCAGCAAGTTAAAAGCGAAAAATATTTATCGCTTCAAAATTAGTCATCTTTATCTATTTTTATAGATTAACACAGTTCAAACACAAAAGCTAAATCCTTTCAGCTCATTGTATGGTGTAAAAAATGCGATTCTGCACTAACTTTGATTTTGAATAACTATTTACTCTAACTCTCCACATTTAACACTCGAAAACTTCAACCTCCATATTATTTTTGAAGCTTTGTTTGGAGCCATTGCATGAGGTGATTTTAGAACAAACCAACCATATCGAACATATCGAATTTTTCTGTAGATGCTTCGTTCTATATATAATTAATGCTCTAGATAGTTCGTGCTACAGCTAGGCGGCAAGAGAGGATATCTCAGGGAGCATACACAAGTATGTGACCTGAGTAGCCGAACGCAGCTAACAACGCTGTAGTGCGAAATATGACGAGCAAAGCTAGACGGCAAGAGAAGATATCTCAGGGAGCATACACCAGTTATGTGACCTGAGTAGCCGAACGCAGCCAACAACGCTATAGTGCGAAATATGACGAACCATTTTATTCTTGACTCTTAACCTGCTGCCAAAGCCCTTCCATCTCATCAAGTGTAGCACTTTCTGTCGTTTTGCCACTTTCCGCTAGGCTTTTTTCGATTTGACGAAAACGGCCTTCAAATTTGTTGCAAGCTTTTTGCAACGCTATTTCAGGTTTATGACCTAAATGGCGAGATAAATTCACTACGGCAAACAATAAATCGCCGATTTCTTCTTCTAGGTGAGTTTGGTCAACAACCACCTGTGTGGCTTCTTCCATCACCTCTTCAAGTTCTTCATGAACCTTACCCACAACAGGGCCTAACGTATCCCAGTCAAAACCGACCGAAGCACAACGCTTTTGAATTTTATAGGCTTTCATTAGTGCTGGGAGCGAATTCGGGATATCATCTAGCACAGAAAACTGCGATTTTTCAGCTCGCTCTTTTGCTTTTCGTTTTTCCCACCCCTCAATCACTTCCGAGCTGCTCAATGTGTTATTTGTATCAAAAATATGTGGGTGACGATGTTCAAGCTTATCGCTCACTGCTTGGCAAATATCATTAAAATCAAACAATGATTTTTCATTCGCCATTTGCGCATAGAAAACCACTTGGAACAATAAGTCGCCCAGCTCACCTTTTAAGTCGTTAAAATCTTCACATTCTATCGCATCAAGCACTTCATAGGTTTCCTCAAGTGTATAAGGTGCAATAGTTTTAAATGTCTGTACTTTATCCCATGGGCAACCTGTTTGTGGGTCACGCAGCTGTGCCATAATGGATAATAAGCGTTCGATTTCGGGTTTTTCCTGACTCATTGTATTAACCTTTGATTTTCTTTTGTTTCTAATTGTCATCTTTATCTCAAACTTACCAGATATAAAGGCAAATCAACAAATTTTTCCCAACAAAAGAAAAAACAAAGAAAAGATTATTGAATATTTGCAAAAAATTATTTTCAAAATAGTTTGAATTGCAGCTAGGCGGCAAGTAAACGAGCCCCTAGGAGCATACATCAGTATGTGACTAGGGTGAGAGCGCGCAGCCAACAACGCTGCAGCTCAAAATATGAAGAAAATGTAGGAGCATACATCAGTATGTGACTAAGGTGAGAGCGCGCAGCCAACAACGCTGCAGCTCAAAATATGAAGAAAATGTAGGAGCATACATCAGTATGTGACTAAGATGAGCGCGCGCAGCCAACAACGCTGCAGCTCAAAATATGAAGAAAATGTAGGAGCATACATCAGTATGTGACTAAGATGAGCGCGCGCAGCCAACAACGCTGCGGTTCAAAATATGGAGAAAACCACTGACAATATAACAGTACTGATTTTCAAAATAGTTTGAGTTGCAGCTAGGCGGTAAGTAAACGAAACCCTAGGAGCATACATCAGTATGTGACTAGGGTGAGAGCACGCAGCCAACCCCCCTACAACTCAAAATATGAAGAAAATCACTGGGAATGGCGTTTTGCCTCAATAACATCCGGCAACTGATTTAATTTTGCTAACACCCGGCTCAGCACCTCAATATTATACAGCTCAATTGTCATATCTATCGTTGCTAATTGCTGCTTCACATCGCTGCGGCTACTGACGCCAAGCACATTAACCTTCTCATTAGCTAATATTGTCGTGATATCACGTAGTAGACCACTACGGTCATTGGCGACAACTCTAACCACGAGAGAATAACCACTGGAATAGTTTTCTCCCCAAACTGCATCTATCACACGTTCTGGCGCATGACTTTGCAGCTCAGCTAATTGTTCGCAATCCGCACTGTGAATAGAAATACCTCGTCCTTTCGTGATAAAACCGACAATTTCATCCCCTGGAATTGGCTGGCAGCAACGTGCAATATGGTGCATTAGGTTACCAACCCCTTCAACCACCACTCGACCACTACCATGGGATGGTGCTCTTGGGAGTGAAGACTTACTTTCTAATGTCTTCATTGCCGCGCGGTCTTCTTCTTCTGCGGTGGCTTTGTTAAATTTGCTTTGCAGGAAATTCACTAATTGGTTGATACGAATATCACCACCACCAATTCCTGCTAAAACTTCATCCAATGAGTGAACATTATAGCGCGCGATTAGCAGTTTTTCGGCCTCTCGGAGGCTGATATCAAGCTGCGATAATTCACTATCAAGAATTTGGCGCCCTGCGAGAATGTTTTTATCTCTATCTTGTTTACGGAACCAATTTTGGATTTTGGCTCGCCCACGGCTGGTTGTTACATACCCTAAGTTAGGATTTAACCAGTCACGGCTTGGGTTTGGGTGCTTTTGAGTGATAATTTCAATTTGGTCACCCATTTGTAATTGATAGCTAAATGGAACAATACGCCCACCTATTTTTGCACCAATACAACGATGGCCGACATCACTGTGAATGTGATAAGCGAAATCAAGCGGCGTCGAGCCTGCTGGCAAATCCACCACATCCCCTTTTGGGGTAAAAACATACACTCTGTCATCAAACACTTGGCTACGAACTTCATCTAGCATTTCGCCAGAATCTGCCATTTCTTCTTGCCATGCAATCAGCTTACGTAACCACGCAATACGGTTTTCGTAGCTACTTCCTTTGCCAATGCCAGTTGCGCCTTCTTTGTATTTCCAATGCGCCGCAACCCCCAGCTCTGCATCTTCATGCATTTGGCGAGTACGAATTTGAATTTCAAGTGTTTTGCCGTTTGGCCCTAATACCACTGTATGAATCGATTGATAACCATTAGGCTTTGGATTCGCCACATAGTCATCAAACTCATCAGGAAGGTGGCGAAAATGGGTATGAACAATTCCTAATGCAGCATAACAATCCTGCAAGCGTTCAACGACAATACGCACCGCTCGCACATCAAACAGTTCATCAAATGCCAATGATTTTTTCTGCATTTTACGCCAAATACTGTAAATATGCTTAGGTCGGCCATAGATATCTGCTTGAATATTCTCTTTTAACATGTACTTACGTAAGGTTGTTACGAAAGTATCTATGTACTCTTCACGGTCAATACGACGTTCATGGAGGAGCTTTGCAATTTTCTTATATTCATCGGGATGCAAATAACGAAAACAGAAGTCTTCTAACTCCCATTTTAACTGCCCAATTCCTAGGCGATTTGCTAAAGGAGCATAAATATTTGAACACTCTTTTGCAGCTAAGACGCGCTCATCTTCCGTTGCATCTTTGACTTCACGTAAATGAGCAATTCGTTCCGCTAACTTAATAACAACACAGCGGAAATCCTCTACCATTGACAGTAGCATACGACGAATATTATCGACTTGTGTCGAGCTGGTTTCGCTTGATTGTGTTGCTTTGAGTTGGCGGATCGCATCCATTTCCAGCACGCCTTTAACAAGTTCGTGAATGGATTTGCCAAATTCATCAATAACTTCTTGTTCTTCTAACTTCCCTTCTTCCACTAAGGGGAAAAGCAAAGCCGCTTGTAAGCTGCCGATATCCATACTTAATGTTGATAGGATCTCGGTCATTTCAATACCACGCCACAGTAACAGAGGGGCGATTTCTTGTCCGGCTAATTTATCGTGACAATATTGCCAGGTATGGATGAGCTTTTCTTCTGATTGTTTATTACTCAATCCCAGGCCGTTAACCCACTTTTCTGGGGCAAACTCACCTGCTGGGGTAAGATGCGCACTTCTTACTGCAACCATATGTTCTCCCTACCTATTAAACCTCTGGGCGACGGATAAATAACGCCATTGACTCTAAATGGCTAGTTTGCGGAAACATGTCTAGCATCCGCAACTGTAATAATTGATAGCCCCCATCAAGTAAAACTTTACTATCTCTTGCCAATGTTGTGGGGTTACATGAAACATAGACAATTTTTTCTGGCATCAGTTTAATTAAATGTTCCATAACGCCAGCGGCTCCAGCCCTAGCTGGGTCTAATAACACTTTATTAAAGCCATGAACCGCCCAAGGTTGTGTGTGTATCTGGGCTTCTAAGTTTTCATTATAGAATGTCGCATTACAAATAGTATTGAGCTGTGCATTGTTTCGTGCCTGTTCGACTAAATTTTCCACACCCTCAACACCCACAACGGATTTCACTAACCGTGCAATTGGCAACGTAAAGTTACCCATTCCACAAAAAAGATCTAATACCCTATCTTCACTGTTTAGATCTAACCATGCTAAAGCTTGTTCTACCATCTGCTGGTTAACTTGCCCGTTCACTTGAATAAAATTTAACGGATTAAATTTTAGTAACTCCCCAGCAACTTGATATTCAGGTTGTGGCGAATTTGGTGACAGAGCCTGTAAGTTTTCATCATTACCCGCTAACCAGATAGACACTCCGTGCTGATTTTCAAAATCGCTTAACTTTTGGGTATCTGATAACGAAAAAGGGGTTAAGTAGCGAATCAATACAATTTTACAATTGTCTGCACGAATAAGTTCTACATGCCCCAGTTTCGCTTTATTACTGAGCTGGTTAATACATTCAGAAAGTGGTTTTAATAAAATATCCAAATCTGGGGATAAGATAGGACAATTTTTTATATCAACCAATGTGTTAGATTGAGATTGACGAAACCCCATAACGACATTTTTACTTTTAGGCTGATATTGTAGCCCTAATCGAGCTCGACGGCGGTAACCATATGGCTCACCACTAATCACCGTAGGAACAGATATATCTAGCGATGTTTCGCGCTGCATCAGGTAAGCTAAGGCATGAGCTTTGCTTTCTCTTTGCAGTGCAATGTCAACATGTTGCTGTTGACACCCCCCACATTGATTAAAATAACGGCACCGAGGCTTTACTCTTTGTGGGCTCGTGCTCAAGCGTTTAGTCACCTTCCCTTTAGCAAAATGCCGCTTCTCTTCCGTCAATTCAATTTGTGCTTCTTCTCCAGGCAATAAACCTGTTACAAAAATGGTTTTTCCTTCGATACGGGCAACACCTTGCCCTGCAGCATCGAGGCTATCAGCTACAACCGTGATTTGACGGCGTGAAGTGGTACGGCGATTAGGAGAGTAAAATTGAGCCATAAAGTAGTCACTACAGAGTATTAAGTTATAAAAATCATGATTGTCGAGTTTTCAATTTTAATGCGTTGTTTTTTTTCGCTAATTAATCCAGAAAAACGGTCAGTCCCATTATACCTGTTTTTCCTATCATTTGATTGACTACTTTTCCATTTTTATTATGCCATTCAATTATTATATTAGTTACTAACCATAAATTTACGATATTCTTCATAGGCATAGTGGTCTGTCATACCGCTAATATAGTCTTGAATCAAACGAGCTCGATAATAAAACTCCAGAATAGATTTATCTGCTTCATTCGTTGCAGAAATTTTCTCAAGTGCTTCCGTGTAAGATAAGCGATGCTTATTAGATAATTTATGGAACAATCTCGTTTCAATGAAAAAGTGCTTGTGGTAATTTTTTTCAACGAGCTCAGCAAAATCCCTTCTATTCATCATCAGTAATGGGCTATAAAAATCTAATAACCCGCTGATAATTCGGTAGCCTTGCAACTCTAACTCTTCAACTTCATGGTGGTTAAATACATGTTTAAAAGCCACTGTTTTCAATACTTTCAGTAATCTATGTTCTGGGCTTTTATCTTCTAACAAAGCGCTGTTAAAAGTGCCATTATAAATTTCAGGCAGATTTTTAATAAACTGCAGTGCACTGTAATGAGACAACTTCCCTGTAATATTCACGCGCAAATACATAAAGAACTGATCTTGCTGAATACGCCTTGTGTGGTTGTCACTGATATTATTGAAAGCTCGCATGACAGTTTGATCGAACAAATCATTTTGTTCAATATCCCCCCACTCTGCTTTTAAGTACTCAATCAACTGCTCAACAGTAAAAATGCCTTTTTCCGCGGCATCATCTAAATCAGCAATACAATATGAAATATCATCAGCCGCTTCCATAATATAGGACAGAGGGAAACGGCAGTATTTCTCCATATCGAGTTTTTTGGTTAACTCACTGACAAAGTCCACCTCTGACCAATAATAGCCTGGTTTTTTCATCAAATAATCAAACTCAGGGGGAATTGGCTCCAAATCATAAGCTCCACGCGTATATTTTAAGATAGAACCAATTTGTGCATAGGTTAAGTTTAGTTTGAGTAATCGATGCGCCATGCGCAGCCCTTGCGCATTACCTTCAAATGAGCATAAATCCTGCTTTAATTGACGACGGAATAAATCTTGCTTTTCATTTCCAGTTAACTGTAATGCCGATATTTGGCATGGGTCAGGGGAGTTGGGTGTATATAAGTAACTTGGCGACAGTAACTTGGTAAACCATCGTTGAATTGCGGCCTCACCAAAGTGCCCAAATGGTGGATTACCGATATCATGCATTAAACAAGCCATTTCGACTAAGCTTTCAAACGCATCACAACGTTCATCTAGCCCATAGGGCTCCAGTAATTTTTTCTTTTTTAATTCACCTAAAACCGTTTTACTGATGTAACGGCCAACCTGCTGAACCTCTAGTGAGTGAGTTAATCGGCTACGCACTGCTGCGTTTTGCTCTAAGGGGAAAACTTGTGTTTTTTGTTGTAAGCGGCGAATGGCTGCTGAATTGATAATCCGCCCACGATCACTTTCAAATAAGCGATTAACCGCATCTTCATCTTTAGGTGAAATTTTTTGGTTTTTCGCACTGCTCATGTAGTTACGCTGAAAGTTTAGCTTCTTAACAAAATTAATCTCACCCACTCTGCCACCTTCCCTATTTCGATTGATGTTTCATTATATAGCCTAAATACAGGAAAAAACCTTCACGACTCACCTTTCAATGTTACACTTCGTGCATCTTTGTAATTTCGTTGTCAAAATTCGAGTTGTTGCAATTAAAATTGCGAGCCCACTCGAAGAATGCAGCAATAACACAATAAAACATTATCGTCCCTAGTCAAAATATTGACACTATATTGACATTAATAGTGCAAATTGAGCAGGGAAAAGGAGACAAAATGAAAGTTGGAATAATTGGTGCCATGGAACAGGAAGTGGCGATTTTGCGCTCACAAATTGAAAACTGCCAAACTATTAACCGTGCTGGTTGTGAGATTTATACAGGCAAAATTAATGGCGTTGACGTTGCGTTATTGAAATCAGGTATTGGTAAAGTCGCAGCCGCAATCGGTACAACACTATTATTAGAGCATTGCCAACCAGATGTCGTGATTAACACAGGCTCCGCAGGTGGTTTAGACCCTCGTTTAAACGTCGGCGATATCGTGGTTTCTACAGAAGTTCGTTACCATGATGCTGATGTGACCGCATTCGGTTATGAACCCGGCCAAATGGCACAGTGTCCGCCAGCTTTCGTTGCTGATACTAAGTTAATTGAAGTTGCTGAGCAGTGCATTAAGTTATTGGATATGAACGCTGTTCGTGGATTAGTCTGTAGCGGTGATGCTTTTATTAATGGTGCTGAGCCACTGGCGCGCATCAAAGCGATGTTCCCACAAGTTGCGGCAGTAGAAATGGAAGCCACCGCGATTGGTCAAGTATGTCACCAATTTGGCATTCCATTTGTCGTCGTTCGTGCCATTTCAGATGTTGCAGATAAAGAATCCCACACGAGCTTTGATGAGTTTTTACCTGTTGCTGCCCGTCAATCTTCCCTGATGATCACAGCAATTTTAGCTAAACTCGCTTAATCATTTGCAAAAAAGGTATAACCATTTGTTAGTTATACCTTTTAATTAATTCTACGATGAATTTTGTTATGAAACGAATTACGCATTATTTTTCCCTTACTATCACCTTATTATGTGCTTTATTGGTGGCCTTTTCTGCTCTAGGAGCAACAAAGCAGCGCGTTATTAGTTTATCACCGGCCAATACTGAACTTGCTTATGCAGCAGGGCTTGGAGATAGCTTAATTGCGGTCAGTGCTTACTCCGATTACCCAGAGCAAGCAAAAAAATTAGAACAAGTCTCTGATTGGCAAGGTTTAAATGTAGAACGTATTATCGCACTTAAACCTGATTTAATCCTCGCATGGCGAGGAGGTAACCCCCAGCGGCCTCTTGATCAACTCGCAGGCCTAGGTATTCCAATTATTTATTTCGATCCTCAAACTATTGATGATGTCATCAACTCAGTGATTGAATTAGCACAATACAGCCCAACCCCAGAGATAGCACAACAAAATGTTGAAAAAATGCGCTCTAGGCTCGCTCCTTATCAAAAAGAAAAAATTTCTAATAAAAAATCAAAGAAAGTGTTCATTCAACTCGGTACTCAGCCTTTATTTAGCGCAGGTAACCACACGCTGCAAAATGATGTCGTAGAGTTTTGTGGTAGTGAAAATATTTTTGCTAATAGCGCTGTTCAATGGCCTCAAGTCAGTCGTGAGCAGGTGCTCACTCGCAAGCCAGATGTAATTATTATGACTGGTTCAGCCGAACAGGAAAAAACAGTGAAAAAATTTTGGCACTCACAGCTCAATGTCCCAATTATCCGATTAAATGAAGATTGGTTTCACCGAGCAGGCCCAAGGATTGTTAATGCGACAGAACAACTGTGCGAGCAGTTAAACGCATTATCTGATTGAGAATTACAAATTACAAATTACAAATTACAAATTACAAATTAC
>UMKD01006247.1_pt1 | contig 16256 bp, 16 predicted proteins | sample 1966221 | NCBI WGS metagenome assembly UMKD01 (sample SAMEA4836167, study PRJEB28245) | human gut metagenome | biome: gut microbiome; material: fecal sample | place: Denmark | collected 2008
TGTCCTCTGGGAAATATGAACATTACCCATTTTGCCGATGGTGAATTTGCGGTTTCATATGAGGAATCAATTCGTGGCGCACATGTATTCCTGGTTCAATCCACATTCCCAAACTCAGACAACTTAATGGAACTTCTCCTGATGATTGACGCTGCCAAACGTGCATCTGCAAAGAGCGTTGTAGCAGTTGTCCCTTACTTTGGTTGGGCACGTCAGGATAGAAAAGACAAACCTCGTGTATCTATCGGAGCTAAGTTGGTAGCCGATCTACTGTCAGTAGCAGGTATCGACCGACTAATCACAATGGATTTGCACGCAGATCAAATTCAGGGATTCTTCAATATCCCGGTAGACCATCTGTATGCATCAGCCGTATTCCTCCCCTACATCCAGTCGTTGAAACTGGAAGAACTGGTGATTGCTACACCGGATGTAGGAGGTTCAAAACGTGCTAGTACTTTCTCCAAATACCTCGGTGTGCCATTGGTACTCTGTAACAAATCACGTGAAAAAGCAAATGAAGTAGCTTCTATGCAAATCATTGGTGACGTGAAAAACAAAAATGTTGTTTTGATCGATGATATCGTTGACACAGCAGGAACGATCACTAAAGCAGCCAACATTATGTTGGAAGCCGGTGCCAAGTCCGTACGTGCTATTGCCAGCCACTGTGTAATGTCCGACCCTGCTTCATTCCGTGTACAAGAGTCCGGCTTGACAGAAATGGTATTTACTGACAGTATCCCTTACGCAAAGAAATGTGCGAAAGTAAAACAGTTGAGTATTGCCGATATGTTTGCTGAAACTATCAAACGAGTAATGAATAACGAATCTATCAGTTCACAATATATTATTTAATAAAAGAGTCGACTGAAAAATAATAAAATGGATAATGACTGTCATGGTCATTATCCATTTTTATTTTACCCTTCAGGGATAATATACACAAAAAAATAGGCCACGCAATGCGCAGCCTACTATCATTTATCCACAATTCTCTATTGTAATCTTCCGAACTTATATGTTCCTTTTTTAATAACTTTTCCGTCCTTATCAGTTTCTACAAAAGGACCATTCTTTTTTCCCTGTTTGAAAAAACCTTCAAAGCGGTTACCATTCTTGTCGGTCTGTACACCTTGTCCTTCTTCCAGACCGTCTACAAAACCACCTTTATACTGCATTCCGGCAACAGTTTTTAAAGTTCCCTGACCGTTCGGGCGGTTATCTTTCCAGTCGCCCTCATATACGTCTCCGTTACTCCATTTATAAGTACCCTTACCTTCACGTTTATTATTTTTCCACTCACCTTCATACACAGCACCGTTTGCCCAGGTAAAAGTGCCTCTTCCTTCCTGCATACCATCTTTAAAGTTTCCTACATATTTATCACCATTAGCATGATAATAAACCCCTGCACCGGTACGCTCACCTAAGAGATAAGAACCCTCATAGCGGTCTCCTGTATGGAAAAAGTAAGTCCCCTTTCCGTGTTGGATATCATCTGCCCAGTCGCCTTCATATTTATCGCCGTTGGTATATTCAAAAGTACCTTTTCCATGACGGACATCATCTTTCCAATCACCGTCATATTTACAGCCGTCGTCCCAGTTCATGGTTCCTTTGCCGTTTTTCTTGTCATTTTTCCAATGCCCGGAATATTTCGCACCGTTCGCCCAGGTATATGTACCTTCGCCCTCACGTTTATCATTTACCCAATGTCCTACGTATAAATCACCGTTATGATAATACATTGTTCCTTCACCATGCTGATAATCCTGATACCACATACCGTCGTAACGGTTATTATTCATAAAGTAATAAATACCTTTACCATGCTGTTGGTCCTGAAACCATTGACCTTCGTATTTTTCTCCATCAGGGAACATATAAATTCCGAATCCTTCACGTTTTCCTTTTATATACTCCCCTTCGTAGACATCACCGTTCTTAAAGACTGTCTTTCCTTTGCCATTCGGCTTGCGTCCCTTCATCTCTCCCGTATAGACGCTGCCATCCTTAAAAGTATAATTTCCAATCTTTATTTCAGTGGAGAATGTATCTTTTATTTTTCCGAAAAATCCGCTTTTTTTTCCTTCGTTATCTTGTGCCATTGCTCCTCCTTGAGCAAGGAGAGCCAGTAAAAGTGTAGTATATAGATATTTCCTCATTGGTTTTAGTAGTTACTCATTAAAATTACAATTTGGACAAAGATACGATTTCTCTCCCAAAAAAGCCCCCTACCGGAAAGTAATTTATGATATCTTTTTACCTGCTATGACCTCTTTTAATTTCTCTTTGCACAAATAACGCTGCGCCAAATCTTGTAATTCGGCAGGCGTAACCTCCTGTACAGCTTGCAAAGAACGTGAAAAATAGTCGTCTCCCAAGCCGGAAGTAGCTATAAAAATCCATGCATCCGACAGTGAAAAAGCCGATTCGTAGCTCCTGCACATTTCGCCAAGCATATAATTGCGCACCATAGACAGTTCCTCTACGGGCACAACCTCCTGATGTAAACGATCGATCTCATGATACACTTCCTGAATCAACGGTTCTACGTATTCATTATCCGTTTCCGTCGAAACAATCAGTAAACCACTATCCGGATAGAACATAATTCCTGCCGAAATACCATAAGTATATCCTTTCTCTTCCCGGATATTAGACATCAGGCGACTACCGAAGTAACCTCCGAATACAGTCATCAATACCCGTAACTTCAGATAATCGGGATGCTCACGGGTGATAGTAGTATATCCCATTTTTACGGCACTTTGCATCGCATCTTCCCGTTCCGTAAAAATCCGTTTCTCTGGCACGGCAATATAAGGGAAATTTAATTTCGATGTCTGCAACTGATATTGCCCGAATGGAGAGCCGAACGCATCCTTCACCCGTCGAATAATATCTTCCGTCACCTTGCCGGAAAGAAAAATAGAGCAATTGCCCGAATGATAATACCGTTCATAAAAATTACGAAGAACTTCGGGAGTGATAGCATGATAATCCTCCTCCACGACAATCTTCCCACATGGATGTTGTTCTCCGTAAAGAGACTGTAACAAACTACGATGTGCCAGAAAATCCACCTTGGAGGTATTGACCAGATATTGTTGGATATTAGTATCCAAAATCGTATGCAACTCCTTTTCCGGAAACAACGGCTCTTTAATCATCGACTCCACCACTTCCAACGTTTCCGCCACATATTTATTCAATGAATAAACAGTAATGTAAGCATAGTCCGAAGAACTGGATAATTCCAGCCATGAACCATAATAGTCCAGTTTTCCGGCAATTGTGGCAGCCGTATATTTCTTTGTGCCTTCACGCAGCATCCGGTTAGTAAACAATGCCTGCAATTTCTGCGACTGTTGCCAACGTCCCCCACCGAAAAGTATATCCATGCGTACCACATCCTGCTCACCGGCATTGATTACAGTCAACGGAATACCATTAGGTAACGTAGTCCGGACAGGAGGAAGAATACGAAAATCTTTCAGGGTTTGTATTTCGGGTTGTATCTTACGATTCATATTATGACCTACTCTTCAAAAATTCTTCTGCACGTTCTAAATCCTGCGGTGTATCAATACCAATAGTTTCCACTTCGCTAATACCTACTTTAATTTTATATCCGTTTTCCAACCAGCGAAGTTGTTCCAGAGACTCAGCCAGTTCCAAAGAAGATTGCGGCAAGGCAGTTATTTCCTTCAATACGTCCGTGCGGTAAGCGTACAGACCAATATGCTTATAGTAAGTATGCCCTTTCAGCCAGTCCTGCTTTTCAGTATTACGCTGATAAGGAATAATGGAACGGCTGAAGTACAATGCATTCCAATTCTTGTTAACCACCACTTTCGGAGAGTTCACATTTTCCAAAACGGCAAACGGTTCATCGGCAGTGAAAGGTTTTACCAATGTGGCAATCTGTGTAGTCGGGTCTTCAAAACAAGCTTTTACAGCATTAAGTTGTGAAGGCTGGATAAAAGGCTCATCACCTTGTATATTGACAACAACATCAAAATCACCTCCGATCTTAGTACAAGCTTCGTAACAACGGTCCGTACCACTTTTATGATCAACAGACGTCATTACCACTTTCCCTCCAAATGCTTTCACTGCAGCTTCGATCCGCTCATCGTCCGTAGCAACATAGGCATCGTCAAGTACCCCTGCTACCTGTTCATACACACGTTGTATCACTGTTTTTCCGCCCAAGATAGCCAATGGTTTCGCAGGGAAACGAGTGGATGCATAACGGGCAGGTATAATTCCCAGAAATTTCATATCTGATTTTATTTTAATTCTTCTAATCCTTTCACGATGTACTCCCTTTTCAGATCCTCCGGCTTCAACACCCGGTCGTCAAAAGAGAGTAAATCAATATCCAGACAAACTTTTTCTTCTTTCTTATCTTCCGGACGACGACCGGCACATTTCTCGATAGCTTTCAATTCCTTCTTCACTTTTTCTTCTTCCGCTTCGGAGAAAAACAGTGCCACTTGATTGGAGAACAACGCCGGACTCCGGAAAAACAAAGGTTGTGTTTCCCGTTCGGTCGTGAAGCGAATGGAAGGAAACAAATCCGCTAATCTCTTTCGTGCTAAAAGCAGATTCTCCTTCCGGTTGTAGTTACTTCCAATGCAAATAATACACTTGTGCATAAGAAGCTGATTCTTAATTAAACAGATCGTCCAATCCGGTTTCTTCAAAGACTTCACCGTCCGACGCTTCCGAACCGGCACAAGGATCAAATCCCTCAGGGAGTTTGAACTTCTCCTGCTGATCATATCCTAAAGTCGGGTCATCATATACTTTTTTCATATATTTCGCCCAGATAGGCAATGCAGCAGCAGCGCCCTGTCCATAAGTCATCGAACCGAAGTGGATATCACGTTCATCACCTCCTACCCAACAGCCGGACACCAATGAAGGCGTGAAGCCCATAAACCAGCTATCCGAGTTATCGTTTGTCGTACCTGTCTTACCACCCATATCAGCCGTGATACCATAGCGGCGCACCCGTGCTCCCGTTCCTTCGTTGATAACCGCACGAAGCATCACGAGCATTTTATATACACTGGAAACACTGATCACCTCCTCCATTTGTGGAGCAAATGTAGAAATCACATTACCCTCATTATCTTCGATGCGGGTAACGAATAAAGGAGCCACCCTGATACCTTTGTTGGCAAAGGCTGTATATGCACTTACCATTTCACCGACGGAAATCTCACAAGGACCCAGACAGAGTGAAACCACCGGATCAATGGCCTTATTACGTACTCCGAAACTATGAATCAACCGAACCAGTTCATACGGATTCAATTTCCCCATCAAATAAGCCGAAATCCAATTGTCCGAATTGGCCAATCCCCATTTCAAAGTTACCATTTCACCATAACGTTTTTTATTAGCGTTACGCGGCGACCACGGTTCTCCTGTTTCCGTAATCAATGTCTGCTCTACATGACGTACCTGATCACAAGGAGAAAAATTATTTTCCATGGCAAGCGTATACAAATATGGTTTGATAGTAGAACCGACCTGACGGCGACCTACCATTGCCATATCATATTGGAAATATACATAATTCGGTCCGCCCACATAAGCCTTCACGTGCCCGTTCAACGGATCCATTGACATAAATCCGGTTCGCAGGAAAGACTTATAATAACGGATTGAATCCATGGGTGTCATAATCGTATCCTTAGCTCCCGTCCAAGAAAACACAGTCATTTCTTGCGGTGTATCAAAAGCCTTTCTGATTTCCTGCTCAGACGCTCCCGCTTCATTCATCAAACGATAACGGTCAGTTTGCTTCATTGCTTTTGTCAGCAATTCCTCTACAAGTTTTGCCGATATAGACCTCGCATACGGAGCATTCTTACTTCCCACTTTTTCTTTAAAGAATAATGGTTGCAAGAAGCTCAGATGTTCTTCTACCGCTTCTTCTGCATATTGTTGCATGTGCGAGTTAAGAGTTGTGTAGATTTTCAGTCCGTCAGTGTAGACATTATAATTTGTCCCGTCCTTCTTTTTATTCTTTGCACACCAACCGTATAGCGGATTTGTTTCCCAAGCAAGAGAATCCTCGTAGTATTTTTGCATCTGCCAGCCCCGATAGGTACTTTTGACAGGTTTCGGTGCCGTCATTACTCCACGAAGATATTCACGGAAATAAGTTGCCATTCCTTCCTTGTGGTCAACACGATTATAAGTCAATTTCAACGGGAGAGCTTTCAGGGAATCGCATTCTGCCTCAGTGATATAACCAGCCTTGCGCATTTGCTCAAGCACCACATTCCGGCGACCACGAGAACGCTCATTAAAGCGAACAGGGTTATAGAGTGACGGATTCTTACACATACCTACCAAAGTAGCAGCCTGTTCAACTTTCAGTTCCTTCGGTTCACATCCGAAATACGTGTGTGCAGCAGTTTTAATCCCCACAGCATTATTCAAGAAGTCGAACTTATTCAGATACATACTTAGGATTTCCTCTTTAGTATAATAACGTTCCAGTTTCACGGCAATCACCCATTCAATCGGCTTTTGGAAAAGGCGTTGAAGAGTATTACGTGCCACATTCTCAGTAAACAGCTGTTTTGCAAGCTGTTGAGACAAGGTACTACCCCCACCCGCATTTTTTTGAAACATCAGACCTCGTTTCACAAATGCACGAAACAACGCTTTGGCGTCAATTCCGGAATGCTCTACAAAGCGCACATCTTCCGTAGCGATTAAAGCATTGATAATATTAGGCGACAAATCCTTGTAGGCCGTATATACACGATTTTCTTTGCTGTACGACCAGGTTCCGAGCACCTTTCCGTCTTCAGAGAAAATTTCCGTTGCAAATTTATAATTTGGATTTTCCAGTTCCTCTACAGGGGGCATATAACCTATCCAACCTTTTGAAATAGAAACAAAGATAACAACGATAGCCAATACCACGACTGCCAATAAAATCCAAAGAGCTTTTATTATTTTTCGAATCATGTTTATTCTTACTTAAAAAGATGCTTAAATTAAGATGCAAAGGTAGATAAAATCCGGAACGCAACCAACGAGTTTGATTATTATTTCAGTTTTGTTAAATACCTTAAGGCTAAATATGCCTAACTCGTGATTGAGAAGTGATTAACAATAATTTGTATAAACGCAAAACAGGCGGGATTTTTCCCGCCTGTCATTCATACCTAATTATATCTTCTAAGATACCAATTACATTGTTGCCGCCTGTACACCGATCACTCCGGCAATTGCACCGGCAACAGCAATAATCACTTTCAAAATCATGCTCCAAGTTTTTTTCATAGATTTTCTACTTTTCAAATTAAACATTTAAAAATACTATTAACTGTCAATTAGCAGACATCAATTAAACAGACGGATCAGGTGTTACTCCACCTCCTCCTTCTCCACCACCTTCACCCGGATTTTCCGGGTCTTCGGGAGATACGACCACGCTGTTCTTCTTCAGATATTCATCCAGACTGATCAGGTCCAGCTTTTCATCTTCACGGGTCGCAGATTTTGTGATACGCAACTCTTTATTTGCCTGAAAGAAAATACGGACACTCTCCACACTCTTGGCTGTAATATCCTTTGCCAGATCTGCACCTTTCGAACGGGCAGCCAACATAAATACACCCAGGCCTTCGATATTCACCGACTTACCTTCCAGCAACTGTTCCTTCATCTTATCCACGAAGTTCTGAATCACACTCTTGATATCACCGACAGAAAGCGAAGAACGATCCCTCATTTTCTCTGCAAGATATTTCAAACTGACAGACTGTCCCAAGGTAATCAGATGCGGATAAAATCTCTTAGGAGAATTGGGAACACGCGGATCCGTTGGCCGCGTAATGACTTTGTAAATTACACTCATACTACGTTTTTTTAAGATTCAAATTCAAGTTATTTTATTCACATTTCGTTGATCAACGATGCAAAGGTGCAGTTTTTATTTCGTATAGAAAAGGAAAAAGCCCCTGTCGGAGCTCTTTTTATTTAGGATAGATTATAAACCGCTATTAATCAATAAAATATATCAACGATCTTCCCAGACAGTTGATATACAAAGGAAATTCATACTGGCATTTACGCCAACATGAGGGCATCGGTCAAGTATGTACCGCTGTACTTTCCCCAACCGATAAGATGTAGGGATTCATGTATATAGCATGAATTAGGGGCCTACATATTTCATAAATCTAATAGGATATATTCACGATTGCCTCTTTAATACAGTCAACGATATAGCGAACATCATCATCTGATACATAAGGACCGGCAGGGAGACACATACCTACCTTGAAGAGATCTTCCTCGACTCCATTTGTGTAGACAGGTGCATCAGCATATGCAGGCTGTTTATGCATTGGCTTCCAAACTGGACGACACTCAACCTTCTTGCTGAGCATGAACACACGCATAGCCTCCACATTATCATTTGGCTGACAATCGGTAGTAGGAGACTCAACAGCATGAATAACACCTGCAGCACCACCAACAGCAGTCTTGATGACCTCCTTGTAAGCATTCTCCTGGCCTACGACCTTCACCTCCGGATCAAGCACCATGGTACAAAGCCAGTAGTTAGAATCATACTTTGGATCATTTGGTTGCTTATTGATGCGAATACCAGGAATGTCCTTCATCAAATCCTCATACAGAGCCTGAACGTGCTTATGGTGAGCAATGTGCTGATCGAGTACCGTCATTTGACCACGACCAATACCCGCGCATACATTTGACATACGATAATTGAAACCGATAGCTGTATGCTGATAGTAAGGATATGCATCACGAGCCTGAGTAGCGTACCACATGATTGTGTTTGCATCCTCAGCATTACGACAAATCAAAGCACCACCACCTGAAGTAGTAATCATCTTGTTACCATTGAATGAGAGTACACCAAACTTACCGAAAGTACCAAGGATCTGACCGTTGAAACGAGATCCCATACCCTCAGCAGCATCTTCGATAACAGGAATATCATACTTATTTGCAATCTCTATAATGCGATCAATCTGATATGGCATACCATAGAGCGCTACTGGGATGATTGCCTTTGGATATTTACCCGTCTTCTCCTTGCGATCGAGAATAGCCTTCTCAAGTAATTCAGGATCCATATTCCATGTATCCTTCTCAGATCCAATGAATACTGGTTTAGCACCAAGATATGTAATCGGGTGAGAAGAAGCACAGAAAGTAAAGCTCTGTACACATACTTCATCTCCAGCCTTTACTCCTGCAGCAATAAGCGCAAGGTGTACTGCAGCTGTACCTGCACTAAGACATACTACTGTTGTATCCTTTAATTCTGGATTCAAATGCCATGCGGAAGGAGTAGCCTCAGGCCAACGAGAATCTGCATAAACAGAACTCTCTGCATTGCTAGTAACGAACTTGCACAAGTCCTTCTCAAATGCATTCACATTAGGGCCCATTGGAACAACCCAATTGGTATCAAATGCTTCCTGTACATACTTTTGTTCCCAACCTTCTTCTGACATATGTGCCAGACAAAGGTAAATGGTCTTTCTTTCTTCAGACATAATATCTTTATATTTAATATCCTAAATAATCAATGTTAAATCTTCTCGCCCGCATACATCATGTTCTTTCCCAATACTGTACAAAGGATCATCTGTATGTCTTTGATGAATGAATAATGATGATAATAATAGCAGTTCAAACGAACTTTGTCCTTATACAGTACATTATCATTGTATTCAATAGCAATTTCCTGAGCTTCTCGCTCATCACCCTCTGCTTGCTTCTTGGCTACATAATCCGAGATCATCTCATCCTCAAGACGATACTTCAAAGTAGCAGGACCAGTAATCCCTGGACGGAGTTTCAACACATCTCGATCACCACCTTCTAACTTATCAGCATATCCAGGTACGTCTGGACGAGGGCCAACGAAACTCATGTTTCCGATAAGTACATCCCAAAGACCAGGCAGCTCATCAAGCTTATAGTGGCGAAGAGTTGCGCCAAAAGGAGTGATACGACTGTCACCTGCAACAGATACAGCAGAACCATTATGTTTAACGGTCATACTCCTAAACTTATGACAATCAAACAATTTACCACCTTTACCCACTCGTTTCTGCACAAAGAATGCAGGTCCACCTGGCATCTTTACTTTCACCATAATTGCCACAACCAGCAATACTGGCCAAAGAAAGAGTAATCCTATCAATGCGACCACACGGTCAAACATATATTTAATAATCATGTTACTTATTCTTACTATTATATTCCTCAAGCGCCTTCTCCAAGATGAAAAGTGCTCTCTTCAAATCATGCTTATTCAGCACGATATCCCTGTGAAGGACTATACTCTAATGTCGTACGATCAATCTCCTTTAGGCAATCTAAAGCCTTTTAGGTGTAGGTAGATCCGGTTGACCGATATTCAATCGGTAAATCTTTACACCCTTGCTCTCAGCTTCATAAGCCAATGGAGCAAGCTTCCGAATTGGAGATTGAGGTATCTCAATATCTCGCTGTGATATTTGAAGATCCACTTTTGATTATCTTATCATAAGTTTATATAAAACGAGGAGCTTTCAGATGATCTATAACAGAATGCCAAATGACATCTCTCCAAAAATTATCAGGCATTAATCCGCAGTCAAACATCCATTTTGATGCAAACAATCGCTTTGTCTTTGCTTGCCACAGATTGGAGGTATACCTCAAGGATGCGAGCTGACTTGAAAATTAATCCTAAAAAAAGATTTATGATGCTCGATTGTAATTCCATCATATTTAAAAACATCATGTTTATCATCATATTCTATCTCAATCCCCTTCTTTCTAATGAAAGTATTTACCTTATCATGATCCCCGAAACTAAATATATCTATATCCCCGAAACTTCTATCCTCAGCAATTGGATAATAAGAAGACAAAGGCTCTGTATTAATCTCTTTATCCCAAGCTTGAACAAGTTGAAATAGAAGATTATATGACAACGGGATATTCATATAATTATCTGAATACCTTATAAGCAATTTTCTTTACCCAAGGTGGACTTACAAGCATACAGAACATCAAGAAACCAAATACATTGGCACCCATTCCATATCCCAAAGTTTTATTGATCATCAAACGATCGTTAAACTGTTTTTTAGCAAAAGCCCAACCATTACGTCTTTTCTTGAATAACGAATCGGTGAAGCGGAATTGTAATACAACATCCTTTAGGTTAGCATGTCGCGTACCTGCCTTCATGCCATCCACCCACAACATCGTATCCTGGTTTTGTCGGTATTCAGGACGATATTTACATTCAGCCTTTTCAAAAAATCTCTTTCTAAAAGTAACTGCAGGATGAGCATGAGGATTTCTTCGAGCAAAAAACTTATAACACCCATCATGAGTCTCTGGATATGTAATCGTCTTTTCTCTGCTTTCGCTATTTTCATCTATCTCCTCAATGGCTCCACCCACCACATCAATATCCTGATGTGATTCAAGATAAGCCACCTGCTTCTCTATTCTTTCTAGCATTGATATATCATCCGCATCCATACGGGCGATTATATTATAATCAGCCTTGAAGCAAACATCCAGCAGATCATTCAATACGATTGCCAATCCTCTATTTTCAGGGAACCAACATACCGTTACCTTATCATTCTGCTCATATTCCTTGAGGCACTTCTCAAGATCCTCACCAACAGGGCCATCCACTCCAACATAGAGATGGATATTCTTATATGTTTGATTCAGTATACTATCAAACGAAAGATGAATATAAGGAACCTTATCATTTTTGTATACTGGTAATGTTACTGCAACTTTCTGCATTACATTAAATAATTATCAGGATAAGTTGTTATTTATAATTGATATTAAAATATTTACCCATCTCGAAGTCAAAACTATCTGGATCAAAAACGCTATATCCGCTCCAAGAATAGAAGGTAATTTCACCAAAAATTATCTTCCCTCCAATATTATACCAATCGATTCTTGCATGAGGAAATCCAGAAGATAGTTTTTCGGACAATTTAATCATTTCATTAATATTCTCAGGTAAAGCAATAGGTGGATCCATAATAGGGCGATTATCTCTAACTTTAATTGGTTTCAAGTTTTCATCCCACCATCCTCTTTTAAAATTAGAATAGCGGCCTGTATCTACCCACAAATAACGGAATTTTCCATCGAAACAAAGAAATTTATAATCATTAATAGATCCATCCGAATTACTTTTGTCTTCCAAGAATTTTTCAACAACTATTCGAGATTGTTTTGCACCTCTGTATGCCCATTCACGAGAAATTACATATAATTTTTTATTTCTCCAGCTATTCACTTCCTTAATAATACTAGGAATATCTATATTTGACTTATCTTTGCATACAAAAATGTTATTGCCACTACCGCCATCAGTTGTCTTAATAACAAACTGACTAGGAAGTTTGTCAAAATTAATTTCTTCTGCATTATCACAAACTTGATATAATTCATTCAAATATCTATCAGTTCTAAGTCGTTGTTTTACTACATCACGAACAAGATATTTATCCGTACAAGGAAGCATTTTTTCATCTCGATAATATGCTTTATAATGCTGAATCTTTTCAGACATTCTTTGAGGATTCTTAAGATGTAGAACTCGTCCAGTTTTCAAACGATAGATGAGACTGAGAAAAACAGAGTCTGGTAAAACTACCATCATCTTTGCAATGATAAATAAAATTTTTTTAATCATAAAATTAAAATTTAAAAATAACTTTCAATAATCACCCCTTAATTATTTTATTATATATATTAATTGTAGCTTCACCGATATTTTTCCAACTATTTTTTTTGATTCCAAGAAGGCTGCTTGTCTAAATATTTGGGGATTTTGTCTATATTCACGAATAGAAGAAATAATAGATGTTGCCAGCAATTTAGGATCTAAGGACACTTTCCAATATGAATTCTCAAGTGTATCGGAATTAATCATATTAGTACCATCAGATAATATGCAAGGAATTCCATATGACCAAGCTTCTAGCACTCCCATAGGCATGCCCTCATATCTACTAGTTAGAATAAAAATATCAGTATCAAGGAGCACTTTAACTTTATTATCGCCATAGACACCTCCCATATAACTGCCATGTGAAATAGAAGTTAAATCCTGTTTTAAACGTTCAACATCCACATCATTTTCATTACCATAAAAATTAATATGAAATTTTGGATTATCAATAGTATCAATTATCTTCAAAGCATTAATCAAAACATCCAAACCTTTATGATAATAATTAATACGACCAATAAATGTCAAATTAATATTATCTCTTTTGTTTGGAGTAATAACAGCATTATCAGAATCTTCACAACCATTAGGAATAATACACCTCTTGGGGTTAATATAAGGAACAACACTATTATTATATTCGGATTCGTTTAAATAAATAATGGAACTCGCATTCTTTAATACACTGTTAAAAAATATTTTTCCACCAAAAAACTTCTTTAAAAATCCTTTTCTATAGTTTTCTTTAGATAAAGCGCCATGTAATTGTACACAATACGGTATATGTTTAATAGACAGAATCTTACTAAAACGGACAAATTCAACATGAAAATGAGAATGGAATATTACAATATCAGGAATCCACTCAGAAATAAAAGACTCAAAGTCGCGAGTTGAAATTATTGTGGAAATAGGCAAATTTGTATAAAGCAAATTCTGTCTCTTAGAAATAATACGCACATCATGTCCCAAATTAATTTGTTCTTGATACAAGTGATTTATCACTGTGCCAATGCCTTCATAAATACGTCCAATAGAAGCTATATGTAAAATTTTCATAATTCAAACTTAACTATAATAAAGATATCCATTGTTTACAAATATTATCTACATTCAATTTATTATTTATCTTAAGCGCATTGTTAGATAATTTTATTGTCAACTCTGAGCTGCCAGCAATTAATAACATTTTATCAACAAGAGATTTCTGATTATTGACAGGTATTAAAAAACCGTTCACTCCATCTTCTATAACCATTCGAGCTCCTCCACAAGGGCAATCTGTACAAATCGTAGGTAAACCCATTGAAAGAGCTTCAAGCATAGAATTAGATAAACCTTCGAAATCGGAAGTTGATACAAACATTGCTGCATTAATTACCAATTCGTGAACATTTGGAGTATTTGGAAAAACCTTAATTATTCGCTCAAGATGCTTAGAATAAATAATATCAAGAATAGTCTCTTTTTCTGCTCCGTCCCCATATATATGAAGTTCATAATCAGGATGAATGTTACAAAATTCTTCAAAAGCAGAGATTAATAGAGGTATATTTTTTTGTTTATTTAATCTACAAAAATTAACAATTACTTTGTCTCTGACTTTTTCTTGCTTAGAAGGTAATCCTGACATAATTGGATTTAAGATAATAAATACTTTCTTCCTAATATAATCAGGAAAATAATTCTTTGCATCATCAGTCTGACAAATTAAGACATCAGCGAAAGAATATAAGATATTTCGAATTCTACTTTTAATAAACCCGGATCCAACTCTTGCAGGGTCATTTCTCTCAGAAATTAATAACTTTACATTTAGTCCTAAACAAATAAGGACAGCGCACATATTATAAAAGTACTCAAAAGATATAACAGTATTTGGTTTGATGTTTCTTATGATTTGTCTTGATCTTCTCAAAAAAATCAAATGACTTTTAGTTTCAACATATTGAACATCTATATGACTATCTATTGAATATTGATTATTTTTATGTGTTCTCGAAATAATTGTAACCTCATACCCATGTGTTGCAAAGTAATTTGCAATAATAGTAAGCACATGTTCAGAGCCCCCACCAGCTAGAGAATGGGTGATAAAAGTTATTTTCATCTTAATTATTGCTAGTTTTTATAATACTCTTGAGTTGATTCCTAAAATAAAAAGAAATAGTAATGATAATAATTACTAATGAAAATCTGATTACGGAATACCGATAGAGAAGTAAACAAATACCCATTAAAGCAAGACCAGAAAAACTGATTAGTAAGACGTGTCTTATATCAAAAATACCATTTAAATATGGTTCTCTTTTTAATATTCTCTTATAATTCCAATAATGCAATAATGCAAACAACATATAACAAATCAAAGTAGTATACCCAGCAGCATAATAACCATATTTTTTTAAAAATATATAATTCATTCCAATATTCATAACTGCTGCAATTCCTGACACAATTGTAGCAAAGATTGTTTTCTCAAAATAAAATTCAACATTTGCAAAAACAACATAGAGGAAAATAAAATATATAGACATTGCTACAGGAGGAATAACATAAATAGCATCTAAATAATCATCAGTCGCAAATATTTTTATCAATTCAGGAGCAATTAACATTTCCAAAAAAGAAACAACCATTACAACTAACAAAATAGATGAAGTCATCTTTCTTACAGGTAAAATATTCTTGTTCTTAATGCTTTTATACACATACGGACACATAGATCTATTAATCGCATCAGTTGCTATAATCATTAAATTTGAAACAGTACATGCCAAATTGTACAAACCAGTTTCAGATAACCCAACCATTTGGGTAATCATAACCCTATCTACTTGATTAAGAATTTTAATTGATAAATAATGTGGCAATAAAGGTATGCTCAAAACTAATGCATATTTCCAATACTTAGTTGTAAATTTATAATCAGCTTGTTTGTATGTATTCAAATATAATATAATACCAATGAATGTAGTAACAAATATTGGAGAAGAAACACGGAATTCATATTTATATTTAGAATAAACTACACCCAAAATACCAATTATTACTCCTGATATGGTAATAAACAACGATACAAATACAAGCTTTTTATATTTATCTATTGTTTTTGCGGAAGGAAAAGAACCTTACATTTATCATTATGGTAATACCTTTGTTTTCTTTTTAGCTTGTTTCCTTTCGAATAAACCTCATAAACAGTTGATTAAGTGATATGATTAGTGTCATTGTTCCAATATATAATGTTGAACGTTACATTAATAAATGTATTGATTCTATTATTCATCAGTCTTATAAAAATTTGGAAATTATTTTAGTCGATGATGGATCTCCTGATGTATTTAGAAGCGTAGAACAACCAAAAACAATCAGAAACATCCAAGCATAAACCTTTAATTATCAACACATTCTAAAATTTAACACTTTTCGGCTGCTTTTTGATGCTTCCCAAATTTCC
>UMKD01014005.1_pt1 | contig 16250 bp, 14 predicted proteins | sample 1966221 | NCBI WGS metagenome assembly UMKD01 (sample SAMEA4836167, study PRJEB28245) | human gut metagenome | biome: gut microbiome; material: fecal sample | place: Denmark | collected 2008
TTTACGCAACCCGAAAGGGCGGGCCACCACCGTCACCAAAGTGTAGCATAGCAAACCCTCAGAGTTACAAGTTATTACAATGTCCGGCGGGCCACAAGAGCACCACCAGGGTTGCCACCCTTTCCTATTATATATTAAAAGAAAGAGTAAAAGCAAGGGAAGTTTTTCTCGCAAAGAAAAACGTTCAGCCACGATTTTTCCGTTATCTTTGTGTCATCAACAGAACCTGACAGGTAAACTTCCGTTCTTGTCTTTCATCGGTAAAAATACCGATTGGCAGAGTATTAATTACTGCCCTATACGGCAGAGATAAACCCCGAGAGACAAGACTAATGAAATATTTCGAAAAATTATACGCTTCGTGCGAGCCTACGAAGCAACAGATAGACGAGTGGCTCAAAGAATTAAGAAAGTTCATCGATACACTGTACGCCCTGTCGCACGTATCGAAGTCGGAAATCCAGCGCATCACGGGCATCGGCACGCATACGTGTTTCGACACCGTCCGCAATTTCCGTTTCAAGACGCTGGCCACCTTCTTCAAGGCAGCCGAACAGGTGTGCGAGATAGATTTCGACGTAACCACCCTGAGGCTGATCATAGAGAGCTGCATCATGCACAAGACGAACCTGATAGTACGCGAGGCCGATCCCGACGAGGAGCCGGGAGAAAACGAGTTCAGGATTCTGAAGCAGCTTTCCGTAGGCACGGACTCCCGAAAAGGCAACCCGACGGGAAAAAAAGCTGAAAAGTTGAAGTAAACATCAGGAAGTTTACCCGGATATTCGTACAAAAGCTCCGGCTTTTCGTACGAATATTCAAAAAAAATCTCCGGACATTGTCTGCACATGATGCCGGCATCCGGAGATTTTTTGTACCAATCGACAAAAAAACGGATAAATTGACAAGCCAGCCCGTTTGCGTCCACATTCGGAAAAAGACGGCAGTCCTTGTGTAAAAATAAAAAAATTGAACAATCATATCTAAAAAAAGGGTTAAAATAAACCTTTCTGCATATAAATTTGTTATCTTTGCGCCGAAGAACGACTTCCTATGCGGCTGTGGGAGTATACTCCTAGACAGAAGCACGATGTGCGTCATCTTCCATTTTTGGAGATAACAAACTGATTCATAGTGCTTTTCAGGCGCTAGGAAGGAGAGAGAGGTGCATCCGTACCTCAACAAACATTCAATCAAGAAAAAAGGGAACAAAAAACCAGAAGGACAAACATCCACAGACATGGAAAAAGAACAGGTATGGCTGCCCCTGCAGACGGTGTACAACAAAGAACTTACAGTAGCCGCCTATCTCAAAGAGCAGGGCATCGAGCATTACATCCCCATGATATACGAGCTCCGCGACACCGGGCGCGAGGGTGAATGCAGCCATGTACTGGTACCGGCCATCCATAACCTGATTTTCATCCACTGTCCTTATGACGCCAACTGGTGCCGGCAGTTCGCCTCCGAAGCCCCGCTGCCCGTCTATTTCCTGAAGAAGGAACGCAACGGCAATGACTACTGCACGGTGAGCGAACGCGACATGCAGAACTTCATGCATGCCACCAACCCCGACATCCAGGGCACGCGGTTCATCGATTCCGAAAAGCTTCGCGGCAAGCGCAGCGTCCCCGTCCGGGTAGTACGCCGCGGTCCGCTCTACGGTGTGACCGGCAAGTTCCTCCGCTACGGAGGCCGCCACTACATCGCCATCGAAATGCCCCAAAGCACCGCCCTGCTCAAAGTGAGCTACACCTGGTGCGAAACCATCGAAGAGTAAATTCAGAAAAACAATATAAAATCACTAACAGACAAGCATGAAACTAAAAGCTTTATCACTTGTTATTTTTATGGCATGTTCGCCCCTGCTCATGGCGCAGTCGGGCATGACCGACCAGCAAGTGCTGGAATATGCTAAAGATGGTGTAAAACAAGGCAAAGACCAGCGTACCATAGCTACCGAGCTGGCACGCCGAGGCGTAACCCGCGAACAGGCGGAACGCGTGAAGAAAATGTACGAACAGCAGACAGGTACCGCTGCCGGCGACATGACCGGAACCGCCAAAGCCGAAGCACGCCTGCGCGAGCAGACACAGGAAGACAATTCCACCATGCTCGACGAACAGCCACAGGCACAGGAAGTGGCACAGCAGGACGCCGTATTCGGCCGCAACATCTTCAATACCCGCAACCTTACGTTCGAACCGAACGTCAACATAGCCACCCCGCCCAACTACCGTCTCGGTCCGGGCGATGAAGTGGTAATCGACATCTGGGGAGCCAGCCAGAACACCATCCGCCAGCAGATCTCGCCCGACGGAACCATCAACCTCGAACAGCTCGGCCCTGTATTCCTGAGCGGCATGAGCATCGAGCGCGCACAGCAGTACCTCACCGGCGAACTCCGCAAGATCTATTCCGACCAAAGCAACCAGATACGCGTCACGCTGGGCAACACCCGCACCATCCAGATCAACGTGATGGGCGAAGTGATACAGCCGGGCACCTACGCCCTCTCGGCCTTCTCTACCGTATTCCACGCCCTCTACCGTGCAGGCGGTGTGAGCGACATCGGTAGCCTCCGTAACGTGAAAGTATCGCGCGGCGGACAGACCGTAGCTACGGTAGACGTTTATCAGTTCATCATGCAGGGCAAGACCCGCGACGACATCCGCCTGGAAGAAGGCGACGTGATTATCGTTCCCGCCTACGAAGAACTGGTACAGATTACAGGCAACGTGAAACGCCCCATGCGCTACGAAATGAAGAAAGGCGAAACCCTTTCTACCCTGCTGAAATATGCCGGCGGATTTACCAGCGACGCCTATACCCAGAGCCTGCGCATCGTGCGCCAGAACGGTAAGGAATATCAGGTAAACACCGTGGATGACACCGACTACAGCGTATGCCAGCTGCACGACGGCGACGTAATCACCGCCGAAGCCATTCTGGACCGCTTCACCAACAAGCTGGAAGTGCGCGGCGCCGTATACCGTCCGGGCATCTACGAGCTGGGCGGCAAGCTGAACACCGTACGCGAACTGGTAGAGAAAGCCGACGGACTGATGGCCGACGCCTTTACCGGCCGTGCCGTACTGTACCGCGAACGTGAAAACAAGACCCGCGAAGTGAAGCAGATAGACATCCGCGCCATCATGGACGGCAGCCAACCCGACATCCCGTTGCAGAAAAACGACGTACTCTACATCCCCAGCATCCACGACCTGGAAGACCTGGGCAACGTACAGATATTCGGCGAAGTAGCTCATCCGGGCGACTATCCGTATGCCGACAACATGACCCTCGAAGACCTCGTGATCACCGCAGGCGGTCTGCGTGAATCGGCTTCCGTAGTACGTGTCGACGTGGCACGCCGCGTAAAAGACCCGAAGAGTACCGAAAGCCCCGCTACCATCGGGCAGAACTTCTCTTTCGGCCTGAAAGACGGCTTTGTGGTAGACGGCGAACCGGGATTCACTCTCCAGCCTTACGACCAGGTATTCGTACGCCGCAGCCCGGGCTACAGCGCACAGCAGAACGTGGTAGTAGACGGTGAAGTGCTTTACGGCGGAACCTACGCCCTGAGCAGCAAGAACGAACGCATCAGCAGCATCATCGCCAAGGCAGGAGGCGCCACCCCGTTTGCCTACGTCAAGGGAGCCAAGCTTACCCGTGTAGCAAACGACGACGAGAAACGCCACATGCAGGATGTAGTGGACATGATGCGTAAGGAAATGGGTAACGGAGCAGTCGACTCACTCGGTCTGAAAGTACTCGACACCTTTACCGTAGGTATCAACCTGGAAGAAGCCCTTGCCAATCCGGGCAGCGATGCCGACATCGTATTGCGTGCAGGCGACGTGATCAGCGTACCCGAATACGTGAACACCGTGAAAATCAGCGGTGCAGTGATGATGAGCAACACCGTATCCTACAAGCAGGGCGAAAGTGTGAAATACTACCTGAGCCAGGCAGGAGGCTACAGCCAGAACGCCAAGAAGAGCAAGAAGTTCATTGTCTACATGAACGGCCAGATAGCCGAAGTGAAAGGCAGCGGCAAGAAGCAGATCGAACCGGGCTGCGAGATCATCGTGCCCAGCAAGCGTCACAAGCCGAACCAGTTAAGCAGCATACTGGGCTATGCCACTTCGTTCGCTTCACTGGGAACCATGGCAGCATCTATTGCTAACTTGATAAAATAATATAGATTTCTCATAAGCCACAGGAAAACCTCCTGTGGCATTTTCCTCTTTATAAAACCTATGACCGAAAACAAGAACTACCAAAATCCGGACGTACAGGAACCGGAAAACGATGAAATCACCATAGACTGGATGGATATTCTACGCCGTATTATCGCTATCCGTAAGACACTCTACAAGGCGGCTGGAGTAGGCGTAGTGCTGGGTATTATCATTGCCCTGAGCATTCCCAAACAATATACCGTAACAGTCACTCTTTCTCCTGAAATGGGTGGGGATAAAGCAGGCGGAGGACTTGCCAGCCTGGCCTCTTCCTTCTTAGGTGGAGCTGCAACCAGCAACAGCCCCGATGCACTGAATGCCACCCTGGCTCCGGATATTGTGGCCTCTACTCCATTTATTTTGGAACTTTTCAATACCCGTGTGCAGACGTTGGATAACGAATTGGACACTACCCTGGTAACTTACCTAGAGGAAGAAAAATCCTCTTGGTTCAGCTATATTGCAAAAGCGCCGGGTATGGCAATTGGAGCTGTTAAATCCCTCTTTACAGAAGAAGCAGATACAGCATCTGTTTTAAATCCTTTCCAACTGACAGAAGAAGAAGCAGCAAAGGTAAAAGGACTAAGACGATCAATTCTTGCTGAAGTTGATAAAAAAACAGCTATGACTACCATTACTGTTACTTTACAAGATCCGAAAGTAACAGCCATAGTAGCCGACAGTGTCGTAGCCAAACTCCAGCAGTATATCATCGACTACCGCATCAAGAAAGCTAAAGAAGACTGTGCCTATCTGGAACAGCTGTATAAAGAACGTCAACAAGAGTATTACGAGGCACAGAGCAAATATGCCCACTATTTTGATAGCAACCGTAATATCGCCTTGCAAAGTGTTCGTGCCGAACAAGAACGCCTGCAAAACGATATGAATCTTGCCTATCAGGTATATAGCCAAGTAGCGCAGCAGCTACAGGTAGCACGTGCCAAGATACAGGAGGAAAAACCTGTGTTTGCTGTTGTAGAACCAGCAAGTATACCACTGCTACCTTCTGGAACTAGCAAAAAAGTAATTATTTTAGGAGTTCTTTTTTTCACAATACTAATTGTAGGAAGTTGGAAAATATTAGGTCAAGAATATTGGAAAACGTTTAAAAATCAATTATAAATAGTATTCCTATCTAAGATAAATAGTATAAATATAGTAATTAAAATTAAATAGGAATAACATTGTTAAGATAATCAAAACAATATTTTTCCTACTAACACGTATATGAATTAGGATTTTTAAACTTCATTTCATGACTCAATCATCAGCAAATAAAAGATTATATACTAACACCCTACTATTATACATTCGTATGCTATTTACTGTTATAGTAGGACTATATACAAGTAGAGTAATTTTAAATACATTGGGCGTTAGTGACTACGGTATCTATAATATTGTGGGTAGTATAGTATTTATGTTAGCATTTCTAAATAATGCTATGATTACAGCAACTCAAAGATTTTTATCATACGCATTAGGCAATAAGGATTTTCAAAAATTGCATGACGTTTTTTGTACATCTTTATCTATACATATAATACTATCATTTATAATACTGGTATTTGCAGAAACAATTGGTTTGTATATTCTAAATTTCTATTTGAATATACCTGAAGAAAGATTAACTGCTGCAAACTGGGTATATCAATGTTCTCTTTTTACTTTTATTTGGAATATTATCAGCGTTCCTTATAATTCTACCATTGTAGCACATGAAAAAATGAAAGTTTTTGCTTATATAAGCATACTTCAGGTTACAATGAAATTAATCATTGTATTTTTATTATTAGCTTTTAATACCGATAAACTCATTACATACGGCATTCTTCTTTTATGCGTACAAATGATAATACAAATTATATATACTGTATATTGTAGAAGAAATTTTTCAGAATGCAAATATCGTATAACCCTCAATAGACCACTTTTTAAAGAAATGTTTTCTTTTATCGGATGGAACATTATGGGAAATTTAGGATATTCCATAAAAGATCAAGTATCTAATGTAATTTTAAATGTTTTTTTTGGAACATTTGTAAATGCTGCTAGAGGAATTGCCTTACAAGTTAATGGCATAATATGGAATTTTTCTGGGAATTTTCTAATGGCTGTCAACCCGCAAATAACAAAGAGCTATGCAGAAAATAATATTACACATTATCAAAGATTAATATACACCAGTTGTCATTTTTCTTTTTTCCTATTATCAATTATAACAATACCATTTATAATAAATATGGACTATTTATTAAAATTATGGTTAGGTAAAGTCCCCGAGTATACATATGAATTTTTATTATTAACTCTTATAACATCACTAATAAATGCTATGATAATTCCTATGACTACAGGAATACAAGCATCAGGAAGAATTAGAATCTTACAAATAAGTATTACAACATTTGCTTTATTAGAACCTTTAACAGGTTATATTCTTTTAAAATGTGGTGGAAATCCTTATGAAATTATGTATCCAACTATTGGCTTAGCCATCTTGCAATTTTTAGTTGAACTCATAATGCTGAAAAAGATTATAAAAAAAGAGATATACAAGAGTTTTATCTTCTCTATTTTAATAAAAAATATCTTTATTGCTAGTATATGCTACATTATATCATATTCTATCAGCTTATTATTTCCTACCAACAATTTTATAACATTCATACAAACCTCAATATACGCTATTATTGTAACAATCATTGTTATCTATACATTGGGCCTATCAAAAAAAGAAAAATTATTTATAAACAATAAAATTTTAAGCTTAATCCATAAATATTTTTGATAAACATGAATATTTACAGCATCTTTACTATATGGGTTATTGGTGTTATACTACTAGCAATAAAAAACATCAGATATGCTTTAGCTGTAGGATTAGTTTTACCTCTTCTAATCCCTCCTATTGTTAAATTTCCATATTTCATTCCGCTAAATACTTATAATATAATTATCTTCATCCTTCTAATTTTTTCTATTCGTTATATAAAAAAAACACCGTGCTCATACAAATTAAAATCATATTTAATTAATTTTAGTTTGTATATAGTGATTACCTCCACTATTGCATCGATAGGCAATTTCACATTATCCGAACAAATTAAAAACCTTACTCTTTTCTTCGCTGAATATTTATTACTTACCTACTGTTTTTTATATATAAAATTTGATAAAAAATCAATCACCTTTTTTAATTATAGCTTAGTAGCAGCGATTACTGTTATCTTTATTTATGGAGTCATAAATTATACAACTAAAATTAATTTATATATAACATTCTTAACTAATCTTGTTGGCAGTGATGATATGGCCTCTATGTTCCAAAACGAAGAAAGAGGTATTATTGAAGGTCGTATATCAAGTACATTCATCCATCCATTACTTCTGGGACAAATGATGTTATTGTGCTTTTCATATTTATTTTATCAATTGAAGGATAAAATTAATAAATTATTATATTTTCTTATACTGATTGCAATAGCTATTTTATGCTTTTTATGTGGATCACGATCCGCATTCTTTCCTATATTTTTTGTAATAACAATATATTTAGTCTATTGTATAAAACTTAAAAAAATTATAAAGTATTTAGTAGGAGTTTTTATAGGCTTATTATTGATATCTCCTTTCTTATCAGACGAAGCGACAGATACTTTTAAATCTATGATTTTTATTTGGGACCAAAAAGCTTCTGAAAAAATAGATATAAAAGGATCATCTATTGAGGGAAGAAAATCACAGTTGGATGCAGCTTTTAATTTAATTCAAGGGAATCCTATATTAGGAAACGGCATAGGATTTGTGCAAAAATATGGTGCAGACAATGATGACTTATTAGGAGCAGAAAGCATAATATTACAGAAGTTAGTAGATAATGGTATTTTAGGGTTATTTGTTTATTTTATTTTTTACTTCTATAGTTTTAAATATGTATACAAAAAATGTAAAACAAATTTCCAAAAAGCAAGTGTTGTATCACTATCAGGAAGTTATTTCTTCAGTCTGTTAACAAACGGAGTAGGTTACAGTTCATTTACATATTATGGAATACTTTTATTATTAACTTATAATGTAATTAATATTCAAAAAAAAGATAACCATGAGATTAACTATTTACACACCAGCATATAACAAAGGTGATACTTTAAATAGAACCTTTGAAAGTCTTGTAAAGCAAACAAACCATAATTTTGAATGGATTCTTATAAACGATGGAAGTACAGATCAAACAGATTCAATAGTTAAACAATTTAAGAATCCTCCATTTAAGTGGAAGTACATAAATAAAAAAAACGAAGGATTATCTTCTGTAATGAATCTTGCCGCAAAAGAATGTAAAACTGAATTTATACTAAGGCTAGATGCAGATGATTATTTAACACCGGAAGCTGTACAAACTATTTTAGAACATTTGGATGATAGCGAAGTAAAATCACCGAATATTGCAGCTTTAGTTTTCCTTACATGCTATTCAGATGGAAAAATATGTGGATATCATCCCTTCAGTTCAAATTTTATCTGTAATTTTTGGGATTACCGATTCAAATATAAAGCAATAGGAGATCGAGCAGAAGTTTTCAAAAATAAAGTCTTTTCTCAATATCCCATGCCTGTTTTTAAAGATGAACGATTTTGTTCCGAAGGATATACTTGGAATAAGATATCAGATTCATATGATGCTATTTACTATACTGACACTATTTACATAAGAGATTATGTAGAAAACAGTATCACAACTTTGGGTGCACAGGTAAGAATAAAAAACCCGAAAGGAGAACAATTAATTCTAGCTGATATTCTTAATAGAAAAATACCATTAAAAATATTTATAAAAGTATCAACGTTATATTATAGATACTCACTTCATACAAACTATTCACTAAAAAAACTAGTAATGGATATTCCACTACTTGCAACTGTAATTGGTATAATTCCAGGTAGTATTTTATATCTAATAGAAAAACATGATAAAACATTTGTGAACAAAATTAAAAAAATTATTTGTCATAACTCATAAGACTATGAAAATAACACACATAACGTGGGGATTAAAACTAGGAGGACTAGAAACAATGTTAGTAAATATTGTCAATGAACAATGTGTACAACATCAAGTTTCTCTTATTATAGTAAACAATTTATATGATGAAGAATTAGTTAGAAAGATTTCTCCAAGAGTTAGAATTTATAAGTTATATAGAAAAGCTCGTTCTAGAGATATAAGGCCCATTATTAAACTAAATTACTTATTAATCAAAACAAATCCTACTATAATTCACTCTCACGCTCCCAAAATTGGAGAAATTCTTTTACCGATCTTTAAAAGTAAATTAGTTTATACGATTCATGATGTAGGTATTCCTTCTAAATACTTTTCATATTATAAACATTTTTGTGCAATATCAAAATGTGTCCAAGATGATGTAAAGAAAAGAACAAAAATCACTTCCACTTTAGTTTATAATGGAATAAAAGTTTCAGATTTCAAACAAAAACAATATAGCAATACAAAAAGAGCTCAAAATCAAACTTTTAAAATTGTACAAATAAGTCGATTATTACATAAAAAAAAGGGACAAGATATCCTAATAAAAGCTGTCTCAAAATTAATCTACGATAAGGGATTAAATATAGAAATTGACTTAATCGGTGAAGGAGAATCTAAAGATTATTTGCTTAATTTAATTAATCAATTAAATCTTAATGAACAAGTTCATTTATTAGGTGCTAAACCATATTCTTATATCAAAAATCATTTATACAATTATGATTTACTTGTTCAACCTTCCATATTTGAAGGATTTGGATTAACTGTTGCAGAAGGTATAGCAGCAAAGATTCCTGTTTTAGTTTCAGAAAATGAAGGTCCGTTGGAAATTATAGGAAATGGGAAATATGGCTTTTATTTTAAGAAGGGAAATGTAGATGACTGTGCTGATAAAATAGAAGAAATTATGCATACAGATATTGATGAACTTATAGAAACTGCGTATAAACATATACAAAATAACTTCAATATAGAGAAAACTTCATCCAATTACATAAAAGTTTACAAAAATATAATCGAAAAATGAAAATTGTTTATTGCCTTCCACATGTATATAAACCTGGTGGCATTGAAAGAATTGTTTCGTTAAAAGCAAATTATTTAGCAGATGAAGCAAATTATGATGTATACATTATTACTTCATGCCAAAAAGGTGAAAAACCATTCTATCATTTTTCGCCTAAAATTAAATTTATAGACTTACAAATTGATTATGATAGTATCTTAAATAAACCAATTTTAGAAAGGTTATATTTAAGACATAAATTACAACAAGAACATAAAACAAAATTATCAAAGTATTTATTTACTTATCATCCAGATATAGTAATATCTACATTTACCCATGAGGCGATATTCCTACCTGACATAAAAGATGGCAGTAAAAAAATTTTAGAGTTCCATTTTTGTAAAGGACATAAACGAAAAATGGCAAATGCTTTTCATTTCAGTTTTATCACAAAACTTGCTTATTATTATCGCTGCTGGCAGGAAGAAAATATTATTATTCCTAAATATGATCAATTTGTTGTTCTCACTAAAGAGGACGAAGTGAGTTGGGCTCGAAAAATACCAACAGTAAAATATATATCAAACATTTTACCTTTTGAAAAAGGAGGAAAAGCTGAATTAAATAAAAAACATATTATCGCTGTCGGGCGGTTAGATGCTCAAAAACGTTTTGATAAACTTCTTGATATTTGGGCACTAATCACAAATAGACATCCAGAATGGATTCTTGATATTTATGGAAACGGACGCGACAGAAAAAAACTTCAAACCATGATAGATAATTATGGTATCAATAATACAACCATTATTCATGAGCCTGAACAAAATATTAAGGAACGTTATCTTAACTCTAGTATTTTTGTTATGACCTCGGCATATGAAGGGTTACCAATGACATTATTAGAAGCCAATGGTCTAGGGATACCAGCAATATGTTATAACTTTTCATGTGGACCAAAGGATGTTATAATAGATGGGAAAAATGGATTTCTAGTAAAAGAAGGCGACTATAAGACATTTACAGACCGATTATTAACATTAATTGAAAATGAAAAGACTCGTAAACAAATGGGACAAGAAGCATATATAATGAGTGAACGCTATTCTTGTAAGAATATTATGCAGGAATGGATTAATCTATTTAACACTTTAATAAAAAAATAATTATATGATAAATAAGAAAATAGGCATAATTACAATTCATAGCGATTTAAACTATGGTGCAGCATTACAAGCTTATGCATTAAATCAGTATTTAAGAGAACAAGGATATGATTCTAAGATTATCAATTATATAAAAATCCCTAATCACCCTAGAGTATATCCTTTTCCTAAAAATATTGCATATAAACTCATGAATATTCCGCGATTTTATAGATATCGAAAATTTTTAAAATCCTCTGTCACAAAAAAATCATGGAATTCAGTAGAAGAGCTTATGAATGGATTTAATGAACCTTTTGATGTCATTATTAGTGGTAGTGATCAGGTTTGGAATCCGACTTGTGGTGGACTTATAGACAAGCTAAACCCTATTTATTATCTTGCCTTTGCTGACAAAAATAAATATAAGAAAATTGCATATGCTTCTTCTTTAGGATCCTATAGATTTAATAAAGAGGAACAGCTTTATGTAAAAAAATGGTTAGATGAATATACCCATCTGAGTACTCGCGAAACAGCTGGAAGCGAACATTTAAAAGAAATTTTAGGAGAAGAAGTAAAAGTTGTTCTTGATCCGACTTTGCTATTAAACCAAGAGCAGTGGCGTAAAGCATCTAAACCAGTTTCAATACATGAAAAATATGTATTGGTGTATTATATTGATGAAATTGCAGAATGTGTTGAGTATGCAAAGAAAATAGCAGAAAAACATAACCTAAAAGTGGTTATGATGTCCAATACATTTAAGCCATTTCCAGGCGTAGATAAAAATATACCATTTTGTGGACCAGGTGAATTCTTATGGCTATTTGATCATGCAGAGTACATAGTAACAAATTCTTTTCATGGGACTGCTTTTGCAGTAAATTTCAATCGCCCATTTATTAGTGTAATAAAGCGTAATTCACCTCAAAGAGCACAAACCCTACTCAATAACACAAACCTGTCTGAGCGTCTGCTTACGGATATTACACAAGTGGAGAATTTATCAGATAACATAAATTGGAAAACAGTCAACGATAGACTCAATGATTTGCGATACGACTCCGAGGAATACTTAAAAAACGCAATAGAAAACTAATATGGCTAAACATATAGAGGCATTAAAAAATAAGCAAAACTGTAGTGGATGTACTGCTTGTGTAGCCACTTGCCCCAAACACTGCATAGAAATGTCGCAAGATGAAGAAGGCTTCCTATATCCTCTCGTAAATGAAAAAAACTGTATAGAATGTAGTCTATGTAAAAAAGTATGCCCCTTTGCAAAAGACGAATACAAACGACCATCCCAGGCATATGATACCCCCATTGTATTTGCAGCTAAACACAAACAAAATAACGTGAGGATATCAAGTACTTCAGGTGGAATATTTACAGCAATATCTGACGCCGTCCTTTCTCAAAGTGGTGTTGTCTGTGGGGCTGCTTTCAATCAAAAAAATCAAAAAGTACAACACATTTTTGCTTACAATCAAGAACAAAGGGATAAAATAAGAGGTTCTAAATATGTTCAAAGCGAACTTAACAATATATTTCCTGAAATAAAGAGCCTACTAGAAAAGGATATTAAAGTCCTTTTTACAGGTACTCCATGCCAGACAGCAGGATTATTGTCTTTTTTGGATAAAGATTATGAAAACCTTCTAGTTGTAGACATACTCTGTCATAGTGTTCCAAGTCCTCACATATTTCAACACGCAATAAATGGCAAAAAAGCGAAAGATATTTGCTTTAGAAATAAACAAAAAGGATGGCGTAATTCATACGAGTTTAGCATAGCTACACCTAATGGAGTAGAAATCAACACTACATACCTCACCATGTTCTTCAAGGGATTAATAAACCGTCCTTCGTGCTATAGTTGTCGTTTTACAAATGTAAAAAGAGCATCCGATATGACAATTGGCGATTATTGGAATATTAATCGTGTAAACAAAGATTTTGAGGACAATCTTGGAGTATCATGTGTACTTATTAACTCACCTAAAGGAATGACATTTATCAATAAAATAAAAGATCAATTGAATTGTATTAAAACAGAACTTACCCCGGCACTTCAGGAATGCCTGCAAAGGCCAGTTACGAAAACTAACTCAAGAGAAATTTTTTGGAAAAATTACAACTTACATGGTTATGAATGGTGTGTAACGAGATATGGTCATAAAACAGTTGGAGACAAAATAAAAGACAATATACTTCAATTGTCAGAAAATTACATATAAGAGGGTTAATAAGATATCTAAGAAAAAGGAGATAACAAATGGAAAGTGTAAGTCTAAAGATAAGAAAACCTTGAATTGACCTATCAAAAATAATACTAATTTACCTCATGATAGCTTGTCATCTTGGAATGTCAGAAATAACTGATACTATAATCGTATCATTTCATATGTCTGCTTTTTTTATAATAAGTGGTTATTTACACCGAAGTGGAAAATGGTGGCCAGCTATAAAGAAAACAGCTAAGCGTTTACTTATACCTGTACCATTTTTCAACTTGCTAGGATATTGTATTTGGCTTTTCCAAAACATTGATATGCCTTTCTCAATAAAAGAATATATTACAAAACCTTATCTAAGGATAATACTTACAATTATGGCATTTATATCTCTATGTATTTCTTTATACAATGGTGGACCTACATGGTTAAACTTTGAATTTGGCCAATCATTCTTGTTATTTATCTGTACATCTATTCTCGGATCCCTAGTTTCTTTCGTTTTCTTGTCATTAATATATAAAAATACATTTTCAGTAGTAACATATTTATCAAATAATACTTTAACCATATTAGGAATACACCTACTACTTTTTCCTCTAATACCACATATCAATCATTTTATCGGTGCACTCATAGTCCTAGTCTTGTGCATACCTATAATATGGATTTTCAACAGATTTATTCCAACTCTAATTGGAAATAAAAAACAATTATCGAAGAATATACATTAACAATAACAAATAATTTATAATGTTAAAAATAATTTATCATAGTGGAGTAATACTCCAATTAGCTATTGAATGGATTATTGACCATTTTTGGGCATTTTTCATTAAGGGGTCTATGGGGCATTGTGGCAAAAATGTTATGATTAAGCCTAGAACTTCAGTCTTTAAAGGCATCGAAAACTTTTATATAGATGATGATGTTAGAATAGCAAGATATGCTGTAATATATTCTACTCGAGCAAAAGTATTTATTGGAAGTAAAACAGAAATAGCACCTTACTTAAAAATTATTACCGGAAATCACAGAATGAACAATATTGGGCATTTTATGTTTGATGGCGATAATAATAAAAATCCAGATGATGATAAAGATGTAATTATTGAAGGGGACTCGTGGTTTGGTATAAATGTAACAATTTTATCGGGTGTTACTATTGGTAGAGGATCAGTAATTGCAGCTGGAGCCATTGTAAATAAGTCATGTCCTCCATATTCAATTATAGGTGGTATCCCCGCCAAAGTTCTAAAATTTAGATTGACAATTGATGAAGTACTCGAACATGAAAGAATTCTATATCCAGAAGATAAGCGTTATACTAAAGAAGAACTGATGGAACAACGTAAAAACTATCTAAAGAAATAAGATGATACAAATATTAATAATTGCCACCTCCCATAACACTCGCGGTGGTATAACATCTGTGGTTAATGCCCATAAAAGAGGTGAACAATGGAAAACATATCATTGTAAGTGGATAGAAACTCATATAGATAGAAACGCAGGATGGAAGCTTCTGTATCTGATAAAAGGATGGCTTAAGTTTATATGTTTACTGCCATTTTGCAAACTGGTGCATATTCACATGAGTGAACCTCCTTCAGCAATGCGAAAGTGTCTGTTTATGCCTTTTGCCAAGATGTTAGGTAAAAAAGTGATTATACATTTTCATGCGTTTTCACCTGAAACAACGATTAACAGCAAATATAAAGGCGTTTACAAATACTTGTTTGGAAAAGCTGATTGTGTGATAGTGCTGTCACAACTGTGGAAAAAGTATGTGAATGATGCTTTTAACCTAGGAGATAAAGTAAGAGTTGTTTATAATCCATGCACATCAGAAGTTTCAGATAAAACATATCAAAAGAAAAAACAAATATTATATGCAGGCACTGTGAATGCCAGAAAAGGATATACAGATATGATAAAAGCATTTGCCAAGATTGCAAATAAATATCCTAACTGGAAAATTGTGTTTGCAGGCAATGGTGAGGTAAAACAAGGTGAAGAATTAGCTAAAAGCTTAGGGATAGAGGAACAGACGGTATTTTTAGGCTGGGTTAGCGGTAAGGCAAAAGACAAGGCTTTTAAAGAGTCAAAAATATTCTGTCTACCAAGTTATGCTGAAGGATTTCCTATGGCTGTACTTGACGCATGGGCTTATGGACTACCAGTAATAACTACACCTGTTGGTGGTATTCCTGATATTGCGGTAGACGGTAAAAACATGCTGCTTTTTAATGCCGGAGACATAGACAAATTGGCCGAGAGTATGAGGAGACTTATTGATGATAAAGAATTAAGAAGCAACATTATAAAAGAGTCAATAAATCTGGCCAATACAACATTTAATATTAATACTATAAACAATCAGGTTGGCTGCTTATATCAAGAACTAATAGGGTAAACATTATTTTACAAAGTAATAAATGTATTTTTGTATCTTTTCTAATAGTTCTTCCTCTAAAAGGAAATAAGCAATAGGATTGTTGTCTCCTTTTTAAATAAAACCTAAAATCCGCAACTATCATCCAATACACGATTAAG
>UMKD01018615.1_pt1 | contig 16095 bp, 14 predicted proteins | sample 1966221 | NCBI WGS metagenome assembly UMKD01 (sample SAMEA4836167, study PRJEB28245) | human gut metagenome | biome: gut microbiome; material: fecal sample | place: Denmark | collected 2008
CGCTTCCACAGTTTTTTTCATTTTACTTTCACATTCTTGAATAACTTCTTTTCCTGTTGTCATATACTTCCTCCTTCTTCTTACTCCGCTACAACGGTAGTTCCAATTTTCTCTCCTAAAATGACTTTCTTTAAATTTCCGGGTACCAAAGAATTAAATACCACAATCGGCAACTTATTTTCTCTACATAAAGAAATTGCCGTTGCATCCATGACTTTCAAATCCTTATTTAATACCTCCGTATAACTTACCGTTTCATATTTGATGGCATCCGGATATTTCACGGGATCCTTATCATAAACGCCATCTACTTTGGTTGCCTTGATAACAACATCTGTATTCATTTCAATAGCACGTAGTGCTGCAGCTGTATCCGTTGTGAAATATGGATTTCCTGTCCCTGCTCCAAAAATAACAACCCTACCTTTTTCTAAATGTCTTTGTGCCTTTCTTTTGATAAAAGGTTCTGCAACTTTAGGCATCTCAATTGCAGTTTGTACTCTTGTTGCCAGTCCTATTTTTTCCATTGCATTTTGTAAAGCCAAAGAGTTAATGACTGTTGCCAACATTCCCATGTGGTCTCCTGTTACTCTGTCTACTCCTTGTTCCGCTCCTGAAAGTCCTCGAAAAATATTTCCGCCTCCAATCACGATAGAAACTTGCACTCCTAAATCAACAATTTCTTTAATTTGCATGGCGTAAGAATTGATGACTTCGGAAGAAATTCCAAATTCTTGTTCTCCCATTAAGGCCTCTCCGCTCAACTTTAATAAGACTCTTTGATAACAAGGTTTTTCCATTCTTTCATTCCTCCTCATTGATAAAAGAAAATTGATAAAAAGGGGATGCTCCTTGCATCCCCTATCTGAATAACTATCCTTTGATTTGAGCTGCAACTTCTGCGGCGAAATCTTCTTCTTTCTTTTCGATTCCATCTCCCACTTTGTATCTTGTGAAAGAAAGTACTTTTAAATCTCCTGCATATTGTCCAACGGTTTCTTTATTTTCCGCTTTTACGAAAATTTGATTCACTAGACAGTTTTCTTCATAGAATTTATTCATTTTTCCAATTAAGATTTTTTCAATAATTTGAGCAGGTTTTCCTTCTTCTTCCAATTGCTTTCTTGCAATTTCTTTTTCATGTTCCAAATCAGCTGTCGTCACTTCTTCTTGACATAGATATTTCGGATCCATCGCTGCCGCATGCATTGCAATATCTTTTGCTTTGTGAAGATTTGCTTCTGTTGCTTCTCCGGTCATTTCTACGATAACCCCTAATTTTCCACCTAAGTGAGAATAAGTTTCTACGAATCCGTCTTTTGCAACCGTTTCATGAATTCTTCTTAAATTCATGTTTTCTCCAATCTTCGCAATCAATTCTGTCAAAGCTGCTTCCACTGTTTTTCCGGCTTCATATTCTGCTGCTTTTAATGCTTCAATGGTATTGATATTTTTATCCAAAGCGATTTGTACCAATGCTTTTCCGAAATTTTTAAATTCTTCATTTTTTGCTACGAAGTCTGTTTCAGAGTTAAATTCCAATACAACAGCTTTTTTATGATCTACAGTAACACCGTCGAAAATCAATCCTTCTGCCGCAATTCTTCCGGCTTTCTTTACTGCTTTCGCAATTCCTTTTTCTCGTAAATAGTCAATTGCTTTTTCAATATCTCCGTCATGTTGCTCCAATGCTTTTTTACAATCAAGCATTCCGGCTCCTGTTCTTTCTCTTAATTCTTTTACTAAACCAGCTGTAATTGCTGCCATGTTTCTTACCTCCTATTGATAGTTGATTATTATTCTGCAGATCCTTCTTCTACTTGAATTTCTTCTGAAGCGGGTTCTACCGTTTCTTTTCCTTGATTTCCTTCTACAATTGCGTTTGCCATAACAGAAGTAATTAATTTTACAGATCTGATAGCATCATCATTTGCAGGGATAGGGAAAGTTACTTTATCCGGATCAACGTTTGTATCAATCATAGCAAATACTGGAATTCCTAAATGGTCTGCTTCTGTTACAGCCAATTCTTCCATTTTTACGTCTACTACAAAAATAGCTTGAGGTACTTCTTTCATTTCTTTAATTCCAGTCAAGTTTTTAGCCAATTTTGCTAATTCTTTTCGGAAACTAGCTGCTTCTTTTTTCGTATAAGCAGTATCTAAAATTCCTTCTGCTTCCATTCTTTCCAATTCTTTTAATCTTTCAATTCTTCCTTTAATAGTGGAGAAATTTGTTAACATTCCTCCCAACCAACGACTATTGACATAGTACATTCCTGCTCTTTCTGCCTGTTCTTTGATCGCTTCTTGTGCTTGCTTTTTCGTTCCAACAAACAGAACTTTTCCTCCATCTTCGACGATTTTTCTCATTTCATCATAAGCAGCTTCGATTTTCTTTAAAGATTTGTGTAAGTCAATCACATGGATTCCGTTTCTTTCTGTAAAAATGTACTTTGCCATTTTTGGATTCCATCTTTTCGCTTGGTGTCCGAAGTGAACTCCGGCTTCTAATAGTTGTTTCATAGTAATTACTGCCATTTTTTTCCTCCTAAAATATTTTTTGGTTTTTCTTCCATTCATCTCAAAACTAAGCGACCTCATCAGCACCCTGCCTAGAAATAATGAATGTGTGTATTAAACAACACCATATCTTATCATTTTTTTCATTCTGTGTCAAGCATTTCTCTCAATTTCACATAATCGGTCTTCCCTGTTCCCAAGATAGGAATTTCCTGTTTTGTCAGAATTTTCTTCGGGATCCACAATTCACTGTACTGTTCCTCTTTCAAATATTCCAAAATGTCTTTGCTGTCCATCTGTTCCGCTTCTGTAAAAAGAACCAACTGTTCTCCTTTTTTCGGATCTTGCACCGAAAGAACCGCCAATTTTATGTCCGGATATTTTTTCTGTAACACTTCTTCCACAGCAGCCAGTGACACCATTTCTCCACCAATTTTTGCGAAACGTTTCGCTCTTCCCAGAATATGTACAAATCCATCCTCATCTATGGATACGATATCTCCTGTATCATACCAACCGTCCGGAAGGCTTTCCAACTCTCCGTTTTTCAAATATCCTTTCATGATATTTCTTCCTTTGACGAAAAGTCTTCCTCCCTCAGCAACTCCTTCCACTTCTTCTAAACGATACTGAATTCCCGGTACCAATTTCCCGACACTGTTCTTCTTTTGATACATTGGTGTATTTACGGCTAAGACAGGACTGGTTTCGGTAATTCCATATCCTTCCAAAATTCGCACTCCAAATTTTTCCATCCATATTTGGGAGGTAGTGTCTTTTAATTTTTCCGCTCCCACAATGGCATATTTAATATTATAGAAATCGTATGGATTCGCCTGTTTTGCATAACCTTGAAAGAAGGTATCCGTTCCGCAAAGAATGCTTGCATTGCTATCATACACCAATTCCGGCACAATTTTATAGTGTACCGGAGAAGGGTAGAAAAATACTTTAATTCCTGATAAAATCGGTAAAATGGTTCCCACTTCCAATCCAAAAGAATGAAACATCGGCAACATATTGAAAAAAACATCACTTTCATTGAAAGCAAAGACAGAAGAAATTTGGTAACGATTCGCCTGTAAGTTTTCATGATTTAAAGCTACCGCTTTCGGTGTTCCTTCCGACCCGGAAGTAAATAAAATGGTCGCAATATCGGAAGAATCCACTTTCGGAGTATATCTTCGATAATATCGATACACTCCTATCCATTTTTGTCGATAGCTCAAGGCTTCCTGCACCTGTTCCAAATAGAAAACTCGAATTCCCGCTTCTTCTATTTTTTGAATGACAGCTTGCAATTCCATAAGAGTTACCATTTTTTCCGCAGTAATTAGAGTTTGAATTCCGGAAGTGTGCAAACAGGAAAGAATTTGAGCTTCTCCCTGTGTAAAATTTACCATAGCAGGCACTTTTCCAACAGATTGCAAAGCGAAATATGCTATGACATTCGCCAAAGAATTTGGCAATAGTAAGGCGACATTTTTTTCCGGGATCTTTTCTTCGAAATATCTTCCCAATATGTAGCTCTTTAAAATCAATTGATAATAGCTGATACTTCGACGTGCAATGTCTTCCGCAATCATATGCCCTTTTCCATGTCTTTTTCTTGCCGTCAACAAAGCACGAAACAGAGGCGTTGCAATTGGAGAAGATTGATACATCATATTCGTCATAATTGTATATAACTGATCCCCGATTTGCTTTCTTCTCAAAGAAGGACTGACTCCTTCCTCCACTTTGATTTTTGTCGGAGGAAGTACTGTAATTGTGATTTTCGGAAAATACGTCGTCTTGAATTTCGTTTTCAAATAAGAAAACTTAGAAAATTGGGCCCCGTCAATCCGAACCGGTAAAATATTTGCATTGGCAGCATTCGCAACAACTCCCGCTCCCTCGTATACTTTCATTAAAGAACCCGTCACAGTAATTCTTCCCTCAGGAAAAATAATACATTTTTGGTTTTTCTTCAATTCATCAATAATATTCTTTAATGCGACAGGATTCGTAGGATCCAAAGGATGTAGGCTTACCACCGGTCTGAAAATCTTGACCCACCATTTTTTAGCAATGTGTGTATTGATTGCAAAAATCAACCTTTCCGGCATAAAAGCCGCCACTAACAAACCGTCCAATAAAGAGGTGTGGTTTGCAATCAATAAAACTCTTTTTCCTGCTTTTTCAAAATATTCCAAACCTTTGACATCCACTTTAAAAAAAATTGCCAACAAACTTTGAGCAATGGAACGCGGCAAAGCGTCCGGCAACATCGTTAAAATGTAAAAAGCGACCAAAATGCTTACCAAAGACAGAAAAAAGAAAATTTGAGGAATGGAAACTCCCAAATGAAATAGTAACATGACAAAGACGGATAGGAATACCATTCCGCAGGCATTCAAAATATTATTTCCCGCAATAATCGTCGCCAAATATTTTTTAGATGCCCTTGTTTGTAGAAAGGTATTCAAAGGCACCAAGTACATCCCTGAAAAAAATGCCAAAAGAAATAAAATAATTGCCATACGAATTCCCACAAAACTTGTAAAAAAAGGAACCGTATGCAAATTTTCAAAAGGAGGAACATAGCGATTCGTTGCCCAATACAAAGCAAACATAGACACCGCCATTCCCAAAGAGCTCAAAGGTACATAGGTCGGATGCACCACTCCCTTTAAGATTTTCGTACAGAGATAAGCTCCTAAGGAAATTCCCAATGCAAAAATTAACATAAAAACCGAAACTGCATTCCTCGAAGTCCCCAATACCGATTCACAAAGAGGATAAATGAGCAACATCACAACGGCAGCCAAAGACCAAAACCACGAAATTCCTAAAATGGTCTGATAGATGACTTTTAACTCCGATACTTTTCGATAGCTAATCCGAATATCTTTCAAAATATTTTTATGCAATTTTGCTTTCGGTCTGGGAGCAGGCGAAACGGGAATGAAAAAACTGCTGATAAACCCTATCACGGCACTACTGAACAAAAATCCCAAAACAAAGATAGGGGAATGTAGATAAGTTCCTAAAATCGTTCCGAACAAGACTGCTAAATAAGTCGATGTATCCACGAAAGCGTTGGCGGAAATCAATTCCGCTTCTTTCAAATGTTGCGGTAAAATAGAATATTTCAGTGGTCCAAAAAAAGCGGACCTCGTACTCATCACGAATAAAGTAAGTAAAATCAAGGAATATTGTCCTGAGTAAAAAAAGAAAATGCAGAAAAATATTCCTAAAATTTCGATTCCTTTGATAATCTTTACAAGACTGTTTCTTTGAAATTTATCGGCAAACTGTCCTGCGGTTGCCGAAATAAAAAACATGGGTAAAATCGTAATCACATTGACACTGCTGATTAAAATTCCCTTTTCTGTCAAACTTCCCTGTAAATGATAGGTAATAAAGGTAATAATTGCCATTTTCAAAAGATTGTCATTAAGAGCTCCCAAAAATTGTGTCAGAAACAATGGCAAAAATTTTCGTTGTGTCAATAACATAGTCCCTCCTAACGATTATTTTCTTTTAAACTTCTTCGAATATCTCTCTCCACATCCCGCTTTGCAATACTTTCCCGTTTGTCATATGTCTTCTTTCCTCTCGCTAAAGCAATTTCCACTTTCACATAGCCATGAGAAAGATGAACATCCAAAGGAACAATGGTATAGCCTTTTTGGCTTACCTTTTCATGCAAACGGCGAATTTCTTTTTTATGCAAAAGCAACCTTCGAACTCTTTTTTCTTCCGGATTATAGATACTTCCATAGGACCAAGGAACAATGGACATCCCCATGATAAATAACTCCCCGTTGATAATTCTTACAAAAGATTCTTTAATACTTACTTTTCCTGCCTTTGCCGATTTTACTTCGCTCCCCTGTAATTCAATTCCTGCTTCGAACTTCTCTTCCACGAAATAATCGAAATATGCTTTCTTATTTCCTGCTAATATCATAGTAACTCCTTTACCAACCTTTTTGCATAACCAATGTTGGTACTGCTTCAATTTCCAACTCTTGCAAACTTGCCTTTACAATGACAATTTTTACCTTATCCCCCATATGATATTGATTTTCTTCCTGTTCTCTGTCCAACATCGCATATTCTCTTTCATCAAATTCATAAAAATGACGGGCTGACACGACATCCCAGCTGACTTCAATATGCTCTTCCGTTTCAAAGAAAACACGGCGATTGCTAAAACCCGTCACCATAGCTGAAAATTCTTCTCCCACTTGATTCATCATATATTCCACCAATTTAATTTTTACGCTCTCTTCTTCCACTTTCATTGCCACCCTCTCCATTTTAGAGATATGTTCACAAATTTTTGGCAACTTCTTGGCATTTCGAGATAATTCTTTTCCACTGGGATAAGAGTTTAAAACGGAATGTAAAATTCGATGTACTTCCAAATCCGCATATCGACGAATCGGAGAAGTAAAATGGGTATAACATTCGGAAGCCAAACCGAAATGTCCCACATTTTCCATACCGTATCGAGCTTGCTTCAATGCCATCAATATCATTTTATGTACAATTAAATTCACGCCTTTTTCTTTGGAGTCCTCTATCATCTCTTGAAACTGCTTCGGATGTACTTCTTCCAAATTATGAACCCGATAATGAAAATTCTTTAAACTTTCATTCAACTTTTGCAACCTTTCTCGTTCCGGCTTTTCATGAACTCGATAAACGGAGGGAATTTCCATCCAGAATAATTTTTCGGCAACCGCTTCATTGGCGGCAATCATAAAGTCCTCAATGATTTTCTCCGCCTCTCCTCGTTCTCGAAGCTTTACATACTCTACCTTTTCTTCTTCATCCAACACCAACTTAATTTCAGACAAATCAAAGTCGATGCTTCCTCTCGCGTATTTCCTTGCTCTTAAAATCTTGGATAAATCCAACATCATCTCTACCATATCTTGAATATCTCGATATTCTTCTAAAGTTTCTTCCTTTCCGTCTATCATTTCATTCACTTTGGTATAAGTCATACGATGAATACTTCGAATCACGGACTTATACATATCGGCTTGTACTACCTTACCGCTTCCGTCTATTTCCATTTCACAAGTGAAGCATAATTTATCTTCCTTTTCATTCAAAGAACAAATCCCGTTGGAAATTTCCTTGGGAAACATCGGAAGAACTCGATCGACCAAGTAGACGGAATTTCCTCTTTTTCTGGCTTCCAAATCCAATTCGGAGTCTTCGGGAATGTAGTAAGATACATCGGCAATACAAACCAATAATTTATAATTTCCATTTTTCATTTTTTCCACATAGACAGCATCATCCAAATCTCTTGCATCTTCCCCATCGATCGTAATAATGGAATAGTCTCTCAAATCCCGTCTGGAAGAAATTTCTTTTTCGGAAACGGTTTTGGGAATATTTTTTAACTCCGTCTTGACTTTTTTCGGAAAGTCTTCACTCATTCCTTCTCGATAAATCAAAGCATCCACCATATTTTTGGTGTTGTAAGGATCGCCAAGTACTTCGACAATTTCTCCCTCCGGCTTTCGTTCCTTATCTCCCCAAAAATAAATATCGACGACTACCAGTTCTCCAGTTTGAGCTTTTTTCATCTTCCCTCTCGGTATGTAAATGTCTTTTCCGAAAGCATGCGTCGGTCGAACGAAACCGAAGTCGGAACGACGTTCCAAAATTCCTACAATTTTTTGCTTCTCTCGACTGACAATTTCAACGACTTCCCCCTCACGTCCATGTTCCGCCGTTCTGTCCTTAGTAATACGGACTAAGACAATATCCCCATCGAAAGCTCCGTGAAAAGCTGTCTTAGGAATAAAAATTCCCTCTCCCTCTTCCGTATCCACAAAAGCAAAGCGTTCCTTAATGATACTAAACGTCCCTCGTACAAATTCTTCTCTCATCAGCTCTCCTCCTCTAAGCTCTTCTTCCATTCCAAAGTATTGGGATGAAGTGTGGCTCCTGTCGATGACAAATATTCCAGCTTATGCTCTATCTCCATTAAGATTCCCTGCTCTAAATCTTCATAGGTTTTCTTTCGAATTTTATCCACACTTGGATAATTCCGAGTTTCTTCAATCGCATCCGCAATATATACAATCTTTCCGACTAAAGACATTCCCGCTTTTCCAACGGTATGATAACGAATCGCTTCCAATACTTCCTCATCTTGAATTCCAAAGCTTTCTTTCACAAAAACGGAGGCGACAAAACCGTGTAAAATCTCTCCGTTCTCCAAGTCCCTCTCCGATAAGTCCTCAAAATGTTCTCGCCTGCAAATTTTCTGCATTTCTTCCAAAGGCATTTCTTTGGCACAATCATGTAATAAAGCTGCCAAACGACATTTTTCAATATCCGCTCCATTCCGTCTTGCCAAACGCTCCGCCTCTTTTACCACGGATAAAACATGAGCAAAACGCTTTTTAGAAAGGTTCTTTGACAACCAGGTGCAGTAGATTCTTTCCTCTTCTCTCATCTTACAAAACCTGTACCTTTCCTTCCATCCCCAACTGTTTTAAACTTTGCTCTATCGCTTCTACACTTTGTGCCTTCGGTTTTTCATTGCAAAGTATATAGACTCCGTCCTCTGTAATATAAATATTTTTCAAAGTAATCTTCTCTTTTTCCAATTCCTTCTCGTAGAGATAATCCAATTCCGCTTGCACCAACACATGTAATTCCTCTGACCTGCTTTCTTTCTCCTCCAATTTTCGTTTTTCAGAACTTCCGTCAGGCAAATACAGCAAGTACTCTTTTTGAGAAGAATCTTCCTGTATTTTCTCTACTTTTGCGGCATCTCGTACCACTCTCGAAGAGGGAAAACTCATATAAATTCCTCCCACCAAAATAGCAAAAATCCAAATAACCAGAGTAACTACCTTTTTCATCTCTTCTCCCTCCTATCGTTCAAAGAATTCTCGTATTCCTGCCGCAATATCCCTTGCAATCTGTCTTTGGTTTTCTTCCTGAGTCAGTTTTTCAACATCGGAGGTATTGCTGATAAATCCCATTTCCACTAAGATACTCGGTCCGTTAAATCCCCGCAGCACTGCAAAATTTGCCCCATGAGATCCTCCATTTCTCATTCCTAGACTTCCGGCAATCTTTTTGGAAATGTTTTCCGCTAAAGGGATGGATTCCGTTTGATTGTGCTTATAGGCAATTTCTCCTGAAATTTGTGCAATAGAGCTTGATTTTTCTCCGAATTTTTCTCCGAAACTATTTTCATATTGAGCAATTCGTTCCGCGTAAGGAGAAGATTTCTTAGAGAAAAAATAGACTTCCACTCCATTGGCAGCAGTGTTTACCGCTGCATTCACATGCAAACTCACAAATAATTTCGCTCCTGTCCGATTTCCCATTTTTGGTCTTTCTGAAAGCGTAATAAATTTATCGGTATCTCGAGTCATGATAATATCATACTCTCCGCTCAATTCCTCTTTCAAATATTTTCCAACGGAGAGAACAATATCCTTTTCACGATAAGCTCCTCTCACCGCTCCCGGATCTTTTCCACCATGTCCCGGATCTATGACGATCCATTTTTTCTTATTGGACCCCTGACGAAAAATTAAAGAAACCGACTTACTCGCTTTTTCAATTTTATAGGACAATTTATTTTTCAAACGACAGGTAACTCCGACACTTCCCCCATAGTCCTCTATGTTAAAATTTTCAATATAGGGATTCTCTGCCAGAGCTATTTTTTTTGTCAACGAAGTTTTCGGAATTTCCAAAAATAAGACTCGACTATCCTCATCATATGCTTCTGTAATGTTTCCTGCCACGGCTCCGTTCAACTGAATTTCAATTTTTTCTCCTCTATCCACCACTTTTTGAATCTCTACTGCAAAACTGGAAAAACAGACAAAGAGAAAGAATAAAATGCTAAGACCTTTTTTATACATATGTTTCTCCTTCGATAAAAAAAACGACAATAGTACTATTGTCGTTTTCTCTTTTTGTTTTATTTTACAATAGTAGAGATAGAAGTCTTTCGAACTGTTAATTTTACTCCTTTGTCCACTTTTACATCCACAAAGTCTTCTCCGACATATAAAATCGTTCCTTTAATTCCGCCTGCTGTTACCACTTCCACTCCTTCATGTAGAGAATCGAATAATTGTTTTTGTTCCTTTTGTCTTTTTTTGTTAGGTCGCATTACTAAGAAATAAAAAATTGCTCCCCAAACCAAAACGATTAGTATAAGATTTCCATATTTTTCCATGTCACCACTCCTAATTTTTATTCTTTTTTTCAGTATAGCATACTATTCTTGCTTTCTCAATGATTTTATTGAAACAATTCTTTTATTTTATCAAAGAGTCCTTTTCGCTTCGGATAATTTTTTTCTTCCAAGCTTTCTTCAAATTTATGCAATAATTCCATTTGATGTTTGGATAAGCTGGTAGGAGTTTCAATATTCAAACGAATCAACAAATCCCCTCTATAATTTCCTCGCAAGGACTTCATTCCTTCTCCGGAAAGTTTCATCATTTTTCCTGTTTGAGTTCCTGCTGCAATTTTTACTTTCTTCTTTCCGTTTAAGGTAGGAACTTCAATCTCTCCTCCTGCAACGGCAGTAGCAAAAGTAATGGGAACGTCACAATACAAGTCAATATCATTTCTTTCAAAAATAGGATGAGGTTTTACCCGAACATGGACATACAAATCTCCAAACGGTCCTCCTGTTGTACTTGCATCTCCCATTCCTGTCAATTTTAATTTTTGTCCGTCATCAATTCCCGCCGGAATTTTTACCGTTTTTTCCACTTTTTCCTTTTCAGAACCTGTTCCATGACAATGAGAACATTTCTTTTCCGGAATTTTTCCCGTTCCATGACAATCCGGACATTCGCTTACATTTTGGAAAACTCCGAAAGGTGTTCTTTGTTGGACTTGAATTCTTCCTGTTCCATGACATTTACTACATTGTTTTACCTTTTTCTCTTCCGCTCCGGTTCCGTCACAGTGACTACATTTTCCTTTTCGATTGTATTTTACCGTTTTTTCTACTCCAGTATTTGCCTCCTCTAAGGTAATTTCTACCTGTAATCGTAAATCATCTCCGGGCTGTACGCTGGACCTTCTTCGCGCTCCTCCGAAGCCTCCTCCAAAAGCGGAGCCAAAGAAATCTCCAAAAATATCTCCCAAATCTTCAAAACCGCCGCTGAAGCCTCCACCAAAACCTCCTGCTCCTTGCTCAAAAGCAGCATGTCCGAACTGATCATATTGTTGCCTCTTTTGAGGATCTGACAAGACTTGGTATGCTTCATTGATTTCCTTAAATTTATCTTCCGCCTTTTTTTTTTCTTGTTCACTCGCACTGGTGTACTTGTCCGGATGGTACTTCATCGCCGCTTTTCGATAAGCCTTTTTAATATCTGCCTCCGAACTTCCTTTCGTTACACCCAATACTTCATAATAATCTCGCTTTTCCATAAAAACCCCTTCCTCTATTCACTCTCTTACATCTCTGTAATATTTTTCATCTTATTAGCACTCTTTGTATAAGAGTGCTAAACTTTAACTATAAAATACTACATCGGAAGGACTTTGTCAAGAACGATTTTCTTCTTTTCTATAATATTCTATGACTTCTTTCCACATACCCCTTTCTTTCATAATATATTCCAAAACATCTCTTGCGGCTCCTTGTCCTCCGTCATGGGCTGCTACAAAATCGACCATAGTCAAAACTTCCGGTGCGGCATCTCTCGGACAGGAAGAAAAACCTACTTTAGCTAAAATTCCTAAATCGTTGATGTCATCCCCCATATAGGCAATTTGTTCGGAGGTATAGGAATATTTTTTCAAAAATTGTTCCAAATCTTTCGCCTTGTTTTTAGAGCCTTGAATCAAATCGACAATTCCTAATTCTTTCGCCCTATCTGCCACAATGCGTGATTCCTTTCCCGTGATAATTCCCACCTTTTTCCCAAGTCGTAACCATTGCCCGATGGCAAAACCGTCTTTCGCATAAAAATGTTTTAGGGTGTTTCCCTCATTATCTCGAATGAGTTTCCCATCCGTTAAAGTTCCGTCAATATCAAAAACGATCATTTCTATTTTTTCCAACATGGCTTTCCTCCTTTTTTTGCAAGCTTTAAGCTCCTCTTCCAGTATAACAAGAAAGCACTAAAAAATCCAGTCAAGGAAGCGAAAAATTATTTTCTAAGTCAGAAACATTGAATTTTTTTGGAAAAAGGAGTATGATATAAAAGAAGGACATAAAAATAAAGGAGGGAATCATGTATACCATCATCAAAAAAAACGAATGGAAAAGTTTAGAATGGAGTGGCGGAATCACAAACCAACTTTATATTTATCCAAAAACTGCTGACTATGCCAGAAGAGATTTTTCTGCAAGAATCAGTATTGCGGAGACAAAAGAGGCTAGCCGCTCCCAATTCACACACCTACCCGGAATCGATCGCTTCATTTCCAACTTGGAGGGAAACATGCAATTGGAACATGAAGATCATTATAATATTGAGGTCCATCCTTATGAAATTGAAAGGTTTCAAGGCTCCTGGATTACTTTTTCCACAGGAAAATATCGAGATTTTAACTTAATGCTGCAGGGAGTTATGGGAGATTTGTACTTCAAAGAATTGACAGGAGATATTACCTTACATCTTCAAGAAGCTTTGACCTTCGCTTTCGTATATATCATTGAAGGAAGTGTCATTTTGGATGGACAAGTGAAGTTGGAAGAATCTGACCTTTTAATCGCTAACAATCACAAATTGGATATTAAAACGAATTTTGCAAAAATATATTACGGTTTTGTAAAAGAATGGGAGTCATAATATAAAAAAAGTTATTTGTCATATCAGTACAAATAACTTTTTTCTTTTTTCTCTAAAAGCTTAAAAAATTGCTGTAAATTTCTATTTTTATGATTGATTTAAACTTTTGTTGATAATCTTATCTTCTCGCAATTTCAAAGTCTTATCCGTCATTTCCGGAATATAATTGCCATCTTTAGCCCCTTGTAATCTTGCATCCACATCTTTTTGAGCCAAAGACTCCTCTTGATGTATCTTCATTTCCATCTCAGAAATTGTTTCTCCCTGTTTTATTTTCAAAATCAGAATCGTCGGATATTCTAAGGCTTTGATTTTTATTCCTCCCGGCTGATATAACACGGGATCCAAATAATAAATATCTTTTCGTCGATGTAAGACTGTCTGATAAATTTCATTGGCTTTTATCTTTGTATTTTCTTGTTTCAAAAGATAATCGTTCCTATCTATATAAGTTCCATGACTTACTTGATCCCCACCTAAGCTGGAATCTTCCCAAAGAATTTCCATCTCTTTGTCTGATATGTTCTTAAAAGCAAGATACACTCCGCTTCTATCTGCCCGTGTCACAACCGTTTGTAGCTGTTCCACAGTTTGTCTTACTTCTGTCATAGGGCGAATTTTTGTATTGCTTGAACTACAGGCTGTAAAAACAATTCCTAAGATTAACATTGACAATCCAGAAAATGCTTTCCTCATTTTTTCTCCTCCTTTTTAATCCATTTTTTTACTTTGATGCCGGTACTATTTTAAGTTGAACCTCCAAGATGCCCCAACTCCTGCCATAGTATCTACCTGTTCCCGACTTGGAGCAATCGAAACATTAGCATGTACTCTAATATTTTCGGTAGGAGCCGTTTGTACCCCTACTGCTACAGCTTGATTTCCTTTATAAGTTCCAATAGCTGCTCCTACTGTCGCCTGATTCATACCGATTTCCATGAATTTCAAAGTGGACATTGCTGCCGCATTGGCGAATCCTCTTCGCATATCTCCATGCATTTTTTCAATTTTTCTGGTATTATTACTGATTGCAGCAGCATGGTTATTGATTACTTCTTTTACTTCATTCAATTGTCCTACATTGACAGCATCATTGCTCTCCGTTCCGGCTGCTATGTTGGTAATTTTATTCCCTCCATTGTCTAAGCCTTTGTTTGATAATTTAATTTCTTTGCCGTCTTTTGGAATAATACTAACCCCTTCTCCATGAATAACTGTTTTATTCCCTGAAGGATCTAATAAGGTAATGCTGGATAAATCTTTAATATCTTTTGCAAGTCGAATGGTCAAATTATCTTTTCCATCTGAAACAACCCCAATATTTGCTTCCTGGGATAATTTATCTGCGTCTGTAATACCTCCTCGCACATTGACCGTTTCATTCAATTGCTTTTTCATACTTTCTCCGATATCTCCACCATACTTCATTCCGTCATCATGTGTTGCAAGAGTGTGTTCCCTATTTTTAGAGTCTTTGTAAACAATTCGGTCCATATTTTCTCCATCTGTTCCGGTAACTCCTGCCTCTCCTTCCTTGACGAATATTTTAGCTTCCGTATTTTTACCATCTTTTCCGGGTTTTCCTATAATATCCAGACCTTCTTTTGCGGTTAATGTGTCTACTCTTAGATGTTTATCCAACATGATTTCCAATTCTTCATTTTGTACTCTCGTTTTGATATTTTCAGAAGAATATTGATCATCGGCTTTGCTTCCGGATCCTTTTACAGCTAAGGTTTCTCCTAGATTCTTATGTACAGTTTCTCCACTATTTCCGGCAAAACTCATTCCTTTATTCGTAAGCTCTGTAGAAAGATTATCGATTTTTGTCGTAACATTATCTTGAACTTCCTTCAATTGCTCTTCTGTAGCAGCTCTTCCCACTTTTGCAAAGCTTTCTCCCTTTGTCGTGGTATTTGTTAGACCTGTAATTTCTCCATTCTCTCCATTTACTTTTACTTTTCCAAAATCAGCATTTCCTGTTGTTCCATCCAAACGAATTTTATCTCCCAATGAAATTTTATCATTCAAGGAAACTTTGTAAGTAGTAGAACCGTCTTCATTGCTTACACTTCCAACAGTAACATTCTTGTCGCCTACTACTTTTGTAGTGGCAGCTTTTTGAGCGGCATACAATTGAGCTCCATTGACAGCATCCGTAGAAGTGGAACTTAGCTCTCCGGCTCCGACATTCGTTATTTTCTTCCCATTAGCATTCATTCCTTCCTTAGAAATATAGGTGTTTCCTCCTACCTGTATTCCGGAATCTCCAATCACTACTTTTGTTTTTTCGTCAGTACCTGCTGTTACTTCTTTAAATACAGGTCTTTCTGACATCAAAATTTCTAATTGCTGCTTATCTTTTAGAACACGTGTTCTGATATTATCAGAAGAAGCTTCCATATCACTCTTTAGCCTTCCTACAACTTCAAAACGTTCTCCCAGATTTTTATGAATTATTGTACTTTCATCTGTCTCATCGTAATCATTTCCTGCAAAATTCATTCCTTTGTTAACCAAGTCTTCTGTATTATCCTGTATCTTTTTATCCAGAACTTTTAATTGATCTTCGGTTGCCGCTTGCCCTGTCACATACTTGTTCGGATCCCATTCTTTGTTCGTCAAACCGTCAATAGTTCCGGTATCTCCTTTAATCACTACTTTATCAAAAGATGCCGCTCCGGTCATTCCATCTATAAGAACTTTCTTACCGACATTCAAAGTTCCTTTGTCTCCATCTAAAGAAACAGAAGTCTCTTCTTTCC
>UMKD01028541.1_pt1 | contig 16088 bp, 13 predicted proteins | sample 1966221 | NCBI WGS metagenome assembly UMKD01 (sample SAMEA4836167, study PRJEB28245) | human gut metagenome | biome: gut microbiome; material: fecal sample | place: Denmark | collected 2008
GCTTGCCGCCTACCTACAAACTGAATTATTTAGGGTATAGCTTAAATTGCCATCCTTCAATTTGTAGGGGGGTTGGCTACACGTTTTTGGTAACTAAGCGCAGAATTATGTCTATGTTGAATTATAACCTTTTTTATAGCTGCCTCAAAATGGCTTTCTTGGTGTATCAAAAAACCAAAAATAATATCCCGAGTCGCATAAATGCTCATCGGGATATTTTTACGAGTGATGTACAGCTAAAGCGTTAAATGAGATTACTCATCACCATTAAGGCCTGCACGGTTCAATAAGAACTGCGCTAGCATGGAGACAGGGCGACCAGTAGCGCCTTTTGCTGCACCTGAACGCCAAGCAGTCCCTGCGATATCAAGGTGTGCCCAGTTATATTTCGTCGCAAAACGAGACAAGAAACAACCCGCGGTGATAGCACCAGCAGGACGGCCACCCGTATTGGCTAAATCAGCAAAATTAGGCGTGATTTGGTCAAAATACTCATCAGCTAGAGGTAGACGCCATGCACGGTCACCCGCTTGCTCTGACGCGTTTAATAACTCATGAGCCAATGGGTTGTGGTTTGACATCAACCCAGTGTAGTGACTGCCTAATGCAATGACACAAGCCCCTGTTAAGGTCGCGATATCAATAACCAGCTCAGGTTCAAAACGCTCAACATAGGTGAGTGCATCACACAGAACTAAACGGCCTTCGGCATCCGTATTGAGGACTTCAACGGTTTGCCCAGACATGGTAGTAAGAATATCACCCGGACGATAAGCTCGCCCACCAGGCATGTTTTCACAGCCGGCTAATACCCCAATGACATTAATTGGCAACTGCAATTCAGTGATGAAGCGCATTACACCGTAAACAGAAGCGGCGCCGCACATATCGTATTTCATTTCATCCATGCCTTCGGATGGTTTGATTGAAATACCGCCAGAGTCAAAGGTTAACCCTTTACCTACGAGTACGATAGGTTTGCAGTCGGGATCTGGATTGCCTTTATATTCCATGATGGACATCAGCGATTCATTTTGTGAACCTTGACCCACCGCGAGATAGGCGTTCATTCCTAACTCTTTCATTTGCTCTTCACCAATGACTCGAGTGGTGAGTTTGCTGTCTGAAATATCTGCTAATTGACGTGCTTGAGACGCTAAATAACCTGCGTTACAGATATTTGGTGGCATATTACTTAAATCTTTTGCTGCTTTAACACCTGAAGCAATCGCTAAACCATGGGAAATAGCACGTTCACCACTGGTCAATTCACGGCGAGTTGGCACGTTGAAAACCAGTTTACGCAGTGGACGACGATGTTCTGTTTTATTACTTTTCAGTTGATCAAACACATACAGTGATTCTTTGGCTGTTTCGACAGCTTGGCGCACTTTCCAGTAATTATTGCGGCCTTTAACGTGTAATTCAGTTAAGAAGCAGACGGCTTCCATTGAACCAGTTTCATTTAACGTGCTGATTGTTTTCTGAATAATTTGTTTAAATTGGCGCTCATCTAATTCGCGTTCTTTACCGCAACCGATAAGTAGAATGCGTTCAGACAGAACGTTGGGTACATGATGGAGTAGCAGGGATTGCCCCACTTTACCCTCAAGTTCGCCGCGGCGCAGCAGGGCGCTGATATATCCGTCACTGATTTTGTCCAGTTGTTCAGCAATTGGGGACAGACGGCGTGGTTCAAAGACTCCGACAACAATACAAGCGCTGCGTTGTTTTTCCGGGCTACCACTTTTTACACTAAACTCCATGCGTTCTCCTGAATCTTAAAGACAAAGGCCGATGCTCCCGCTAAAATTAGCGTTTCGCATGATCTACCTCATAGAGAATGAACTCTTTATGTTAAACTAACCATCTATACGCGAAATAGCTCACGTTGTATGCTGCTAATTGCGATACACCATGAAGTATGGCGGGTATATCTGGTTTCTCGAATATTAAGCATGTTCTGATATTTCAACCAGTATAGAGAATGCTTTTATATCATTGTAGCCATACAATAAACTAGAGTATATGTTAGTAAATGGCAGACATCGAACGAACTTAGCCATTTTCTTCCCAAAAGACAAGTTTTCACAGGCGTAATAAGCGTGATCATTATTAGATATTTGGTACGGGAAACCCTGAAAAGTCAGTTAGCCATACTTTTTGTATTGATGCTAATCTTTTTTAGCCAGAAGTCGATAGATATTCTTGGCGCTGCGGTTCAGGGCAACATTCCCTCAAACTTAGTACTTCCTTTACTGGGGTTAGGTGTGCCTGAAATGGCGCAGCTTATCTTACCTTTGAGCCTATTCCTTGGGCTTTTGATGACCTACAGTAAACTTTACACTGAAAGTGAAATCACGGTAATGCATGCCTGCGGTTTAGGTAAAAGTGTTTTAGTAAAAGCCGCGTTAGTCCTAGCGGTCATTACCGCGATGGTTGCGGTGGCTAATATCACGTGGATGTTGCCGTGGTCATCTCAATATCAAGAGCAAGTATTGGCTGATGCGAAAGCGAACCCTGGGCTAGCAGCGATGGTGGAAGGGCAATTTAAAACCACTAAAGATGGCAATTATGTCCTGTACATTGGTGATGTAAAAGGTAGTAACTTCAAGAACGTATTTCTTGCACAGCTACGCGCTGCAAATGAACAACGGCCTTCAGTTGTAGTGGCTGATAGCGGTTATATGAAAGAAGACCCCGATGGCCGACAAGTCGTTGTTTTAAACGAAGGTACTCGCTATGAAGGAACCGCGTTACTGCGAGATTTTCGAATAACTGACTTTGTTAATTACCAAGCTATTGTTGACCACCAAACCGCAGAAACGCGTAGTGACCGAGTCGAGCAAAAAAATATGCTACAACTGTGGTCTGAAAATACTCCTGAAGTGAACGCGGAGTTCCATTGGCGTTTAACGATTGTATTCTCCGTTGTCGTTATGGCCTTGATGGTCGTGCCATTAAGCGAGGTTAATCCACGTCAAGGACGGGTATTAAGTATGCTTCCAGCGATGCTGCTATACCTCATTTTCTTTTTATTACAAAGTACATTGCGTAATAGTGCCGATAAGGGTGACCTTGACCCAAGGTATACTATGTGGGCGGTGAATGTGGGGTATTTGATATTAGCGATAGTCCTAAATGCGTGGAATACCGTCCCAATGCGACGTATGCGTCTTAAATTGAGTAAAGGGGTTGCCTGATGTTTGGTGTTTTAGATAGGTATATCGGTCGGACCATTTTAAATTCGATTTTAGTGACGCTATTTCTGCTCGTTTCACTGGCAGGGATCATTAAATTTGTCGAGCAGCTTCGCAAAGTGGGGGATGGTGACTATACGGCATTGAGCGCAGGTGTATTCACTTTATTAACTGTCCCAAAAGATATTGATATCTTCTTTCCAATGGCAGCATTGTTGGGAGCACTCATGGGGTTAGGGGCACTGGCTTCACGTAGTGAGCTAGTCGTCATGCAAGCTTCCGGTTTTACCCGCTTACAAATCGCATTATCGGTGATGAAAACAGCAGTTCCATTGGTCATTGTCGCAATGTTTATTGGTGAGTGGATCGCACCTGCGGGAGAACAGTGGGCAAGAAATTATCGCGCAGAAAAAATCGTGGGTAACTCATTAGTTGTGACAGATGAAGGTATGTGGGCAAAAGATGCCAATGATTTTATTCATATTCAGCGGATTAATAATGCGACATCGATTCAAGATGTGTCGATTTATCGTTTTGATGACCAACGTAAATTGAAGTCGGTGATGTTTGCTGCGAATGGTGAGTACGACTCGACAAATCAGCTTTGGGTGTTATCTCAAGTGGATGAGTCAATTCTAAGTAGCGAGAAAAAAATCACAGGTTCACAGCGATTGACGGTGGATTGGAAGACCAATTTGACGCCAGAGAAGCTTGGAATAGTTTCACTGAATGCTGATTCGCTATCAATCCGCGGCCTGTATCAATATGTCTCGTATTTAAAAGAAAGTGGCCAAGTGGCTGCGGTTTATGAGCTGAGCATGTGGAAAAAAATCCTCGCACCACTTTCTGCGGCAGTTATGATGCTAATGGCAGTTTCATTTATTTTTGGGCCGTTACGTACCGTTCCTATGGGCGTTCGTGTTATTTCAGGTATTGTGGGGGGATTCCTCTTTTACGTACTTAACCAAGGGTTCGGTAATTGGAGCTTAGTGTATTCGGTGCCACCGATTATTGCAGCAGCATTGCCAAGCGTCCTATTCCTGATAGTAAGTATCACATTGTTAGTTAAACGAAAATAACCGTTTATAGGCAAATAAAGGGCTGTGAGTCTTCGGGGTTCACAGCCCTTTTCTTTTTAGCATTGCTGACTTAGCAGGACATTACCTAAGTGACTAATAATCCCTAACAGTTTGTTTTGAGGGCGAAACATAATATATTGCAGCTTGTTTCCCTCTAATGCAGGGACATATTCACCTTTAACACCAATGACATTGCAACGGCTTTTGTTAGCTAATTGTTGGGCGTAAGAAAACATTCCACCGTTAGCGGTATATGACTGACGAAGAGGGTAGGCGTAATTCCATACTTTTTCGGTAAATTCATTTTGTGCTTTTTGGCGAGTGTTATCGACTAACTGTTTATATTCAGCGGTTTTTTCTAACTCTTTTTGATTGTTTCCCAGTTTGAGATAATTAAGCTGGCTAAGATCGATTTCTATCTGAGTAGGCTGCTGGGGAGTGGGGTAAGCTGTGTGGTGATTATAGATTTTTCTGAGCTGTAAAACTAATTCAGATGCTCTACCTTGTTTAATCGTGGAAGGGCGCAGTATATGGTGTGAGAAAAGTGAAGATATGTTCATCTGACTTCCTATTTTAACAAAATGAGAGAGAAAATAATCCTAGCTTTTCGGCAGGTAAAAACATTGTATAAAGCGACATCGAGAGTGAAATAATAGCTTGAAGGGCCAAGCTATTATATTTATCAGGTAACGACATGGTTTCGCTAACTATTTTGGCGGTTATAACTCAGCGTTTTTTACTGTTAGCTAAAAAGTGTATAACCGAGTGCGCTGATAAAGGCGATAAATGGCGGTTGTGGCCGAAATAATTTTCTTTTGGGGAGGGCTGCGTGAGGCTGGGGATCCATCGCTAAAATATTTTCACCGCTTTTATTAGCCAGTTGTTGAGCTAAAGAAAAAATGCCTCGTTTCATCCCATTAGGTGTTTTGAATTTGAAAGCAGCAGAACATTCTTCTCGATAAATACGCCGCTCTTCTTGTCGACAGGCTTTAATCGCTAGCATTTCAAGATCACCAGAATAGCTTTTGGGGATTGAGATAGTTATCGATCTTGCTTTTAACTCTTTTGGGCTGTTAATACAGTGGTTTTTAATATCATTCAGAATGTTATTAAACTCGATTGGGCTAATTTTACGTTGTGGTTCGGAATGATAGTTCAATATTGTTGAGGAGTTCTTGGTTCTCATTATGGACTCTTATAAGTAAATGACATTACTAAAATATTATCGAGAACCTAATAAAATTGATTATAAAAAAGGCTAAGAAAATTATCAAAAACAGCCTGAATATCTCAGGCTGTTGTCGCAATTAATGTAATAACGCGGGTAAATCCACGTTTTAAGGTTGGGGTGTAACTCGCCATTGCTTGTAACGCTTCGGCGGTACTCCTTCAATGTTTCCCATACGCATGGTTAGCAGACAGTGAAGCGAGCAGTTCGTTAACTCCAATTGTTAATTTACTGAATTTACTGTTATCTTTGCGGGTCATCACCACAAATACCCCAATATTTTGCTGTGGGATCATCGCCATATAAGTATTAAACCCACCGCCACCGCCAGTTTTTTGATAAATTCCCGGAGTACCATTTTTAGGCTTCATATACACCCACCCAAGACCGAGTCCATCAGCATGGCCTGCAACATCCATCCCTTTAATTTCCAAAAGCTTTTCGCGTGGAAAATAGATACCTTGCTCACGGGCTGCGGTGACTTTTCTTAAGTTACTGTCTGTCGATAAAAATTGCTGCATCCATTTTTGCATATCTGCAGGGGTAGAATACACGCCACCACTTCCTGCTGCCGCGAGTGTGTTATGGCAAGGGCTTGGTTTTGTTCCTTCCATTAACCGTGCGCACTGCGCATTGTTAGGGGTATAAGTGGTATTCGTCATTTTGGCGGGAGATGTCACATAGTGGTTAAATAATTGGGGATAAGAGACTCCCGAAGCTTTAACCATCGCATCAGCCAATAAGTCATATGCTAAGTTGGAATAAGAAGCTTCTGTGCCTGGTGTCGCATCTAACTTACCTGTTTTTAGCCATGTCCAACGGTTATCTTGAGTTGGCCAAATAAAAACAGGGCGGCCCCATTTTCCGCCGGGTTGTTCTCGAGGTAATCCACTGGTATGGCTCGCTAAATGATATAAGCGAATAGGCTGCCCGCTGGCATTATCAGGCACATTAACGCCGTGGTAGGCATACTGCTGTAACGGATCAGTAATTAACAGCTTCTTATCCTGTTCGAGCTTAATTAATATTTCGCTTGTCATTAATTTGGTAATTGATGCAATGCGAATTAATGAATTTGGACCGGGTTTTTTACCATTGCCAGGTGCGGTTTCACCATAATAGCGTGATAACGCCTGATTATTATCGATAACAATGATTGCCATGCCCCGTGCATTGCTTTCATTAAAAATGCGGTTAGCATACAAATCGACAATCTTAGCGACGCGCTCGTAAGTCCTTCTATCTCCCTCAAAAACCTGCCAATCTGAGGATTCAATATCATTACTTTGCAGAAACTTTGGTGCTTTTTCTGTCTTACTTGAGCACGCCATTAACACCAAAGACAATGCAGATACAGACAGAATTTTTAGAAATGATTTCTTCATGTTGGAAGCCAGCCGATATGATTGTTTGCAAATGACCTTTCAGCCAATATTATTTTTTCTTCGCGAAAATCTTCATTACGACACCAATTAAGATGCCAATAAAGATACCTGTTGCTATCCACCCAACAAAACCCATGATTAAACCTTAAATATTGACATTAGATTGCAGATAAACTAACAAAAATAATGACCTGCCGCCAGTCACAGAGCTTTGCGATAAGAAAAATAATTTGGGAGAAGTTAACATACTCATTAATAGATATATAAACAAAAGAAGCTTTCCCAGTGATTTAATCAGATCTAAGGAATATGCTTTTTTTTTAATCGAACAAACTGTAACTTCACGAATAAGTGTTGCCAGTAGACACAAGGCAAGTATAATGGCAGCGTTTTCCAAGAAACACATCACTTCGTGCCGGAGTGGCGGAATTGGTAGACGCAGTTGATTCAAAATCAACCGCCTTCGGGTGTGCCGGTTCGAGTCCGGCCTTCGGCACCATAAGAACATCAAGAGACGTCAACCGACGTCTTTTTTTGTATCTAAAATCCAGTGTTTGCAAGGTTTTTCCCGCGTTTTCAGTCAATGCATGTCAATCTAACTCAACCCACATCAACCTCGGAGTGAGTATACATCTGAGTATATACATCGCTTCGATAATGAATGTATACTCATTTTACCTCGTATTACCGATGATAGCGCAATGCAGGTACAGCCTGTGGCGTAGGTACATAGTTGGTTATGTCACTCAAAATCATCGACTGTAATCTGAGATATCTCGTTTATATACTCACTCTGGGGTGAAGAGGACAAAGAATATGGCATTAACCGATACGAAAGTTCGTGCAGCTAAACCAGGCGAGAAAGCTTATACACTGACAGACAGTGATGGCTTGTTTCTTTATATCCACCCCAATGGTTCTAAATATTGGCGTTTCCGTTTTCGCTTTGGCGGAAAACAACACTTGATGGCTTTTGGTGTATACCCTGAAATTTCTTTAGCGGATGCAAGAGAAAGAAGGGATGCTGCCAGAAAGCAAGTCGCTTTAGGTATCGATCCTCGCGAGCTCAAGAAAGAATTAAAGGAAGAACAGCAAAAGGAATTTAACACCTTTGAGAAGGTAGCTCGTGATTGGCACGCGACCAATAAAAAGTGGTCAGAAGGGCATAGCCATCGAGTCCTTAAAAGCCTTGAGGACAATATCTTTGCTGCTATTGGTAAACGCAATATTGCCGAACTAAAAACTCGCGATCTCCTTGAACCGATTAAAGCCGTAGAGATGTCTGGACGTCTTGAGGTTGCAGCACGTTTACAACAACGTGTGACAGCCATAATGCGTTATGCGGTACAAAGCGGTTTAATCGACTATAACCCAGCGCAAGACATGGCTGGCGCAGTGGCGGCAGGTAAACGAGTCCACAGAGCCGCTTTAGAGCTCAAACGTCTACCCGAGTTCTTACAACGCATCGATGATTATAAGGGAAGGCCTTTAACTAAACTTGCAGTCAAACTCACCTTATTAGTCTTTATTCGTTCCAGTGAATTGCGCTTTGCTCGTTGGGATGAAATTGATTTTGAAAATGCCATGTGGACGATCCCCGCTGAACGCGAAGCGATAGAAGGGGTTAAGCACTCACATCGCGGATCAAAAATGCGTACTACTCACTTAGTTCCTTTAAGCCGACAAGCCATTGAGATCTTAAAACAGATCTATCAATTCAGCGGTAATCATGAGCTGATCTTTATTGGTGATCATAATCCTAGAAAACCGATGAGTGAAAATACGGTAAACAACGCATTACGTGTGATGGGCTATGATACTAAGACAGAAGTGTGTGGTCATGGTTTTAGAACAATGGCGTGTAGTTCGTTGATTGAGTCAGGGTTATGGTCGAAGGATGCAGTAGAAAGGCAAATGAGTCACCAAGAACGCAACTCAGTGCGTGCGGCTTATATTCATAAGGCAGAACATATTGAGGAACGGCGACTGATGGTGCAGTGGTGGGCTGATTATCTAGATGCGAATAGGGGGAAGGAAATTTCACCATTTAGTTTTGCTAAATTGGGTAATCCACTAAAGGTAATTTAAATTGGGTTATAAAGGAAGATTTTTACAGAGTATGGTTCTCGCTACACAATGAGCACTATTTGACATGAGAAGTGATATAACTAAGCATGGATTGAAACCCAGTTTGTGCATATCCTGAAGAATGCAATCTGTGGTATGTATAGCCATGTTCAGCATATGGATGGGCGTAGAGAAATGACGCAGTAGTATACGACTATATGTAAGAATTAGAAGAAAAAGTTAGGTGATACTTGATAGCTTTAGTTAACCATCTTCAAATATTTTAGAGTGTGAAGATGGTTATTAATTTTAAATGTACTAGCTCAGACCAGCCCTAGTTTTGTGGTTTTCTTATATGATACTCTATCCGCTAAAGATGTTTTCCTATATGTGCAATTTTAATTTGCTTTCTTTCAAATCCAGGATAGGATTTTAACCCAAAATAAATCCTAACAGGATTTCCATTACCACGAGGTATTTTATTCCCATAATCATCCCAATTTATTTTTAAATGATACTCACAATTAATAGTCTCATTTTCATTACTATTAGTATTGAAAAAATCCCAGTGAAGTTTTGTTGATCCTTGACGACTACATGAAAGAGATCTTCCTATTCTTTGAGTATATTCAGAAATGACATTTAGATCATCTTGGTTTTTTTGGGGATCATTTGAAATAAAATGGTAACTTTGATTCAAACAATTTAAAGCATGGGAAACTAGCTGTTTATAATTAGTGTAGTCTCCGATTTTTATAGAATGTAGAGTATCTTCTATATCATCATGAAAATCTAAAAACTCATAATTTTCTTTTGACCATGAAATAAACTGTGTCACATCTGTGTGATGTTGAGCAATGAAATCTGAGTTAAGTTTCAGTGTGTTTTCCCAACTGTATGTGTGTAGGTTCAATTCAATGTTAGGCCATTGACTAGTTGGTTCGATACAAAATGCATAATGTCGAGGGAAACCTAGGGTTCCTTGTTCATTAATTAAGCTCATTATTCTGTCTGTGTCATCATATTTAATGTATCGAGTTATTATTTTTTCTAAATTACTGAAGTAATATTGAAAGGCTATGAAATCATCATTAACTGCTTCTAATAATTTATCTTCTAAATTTATGTTGTCGATTGAATAGTCAAATAAGTCAATAGGGCAATTAATAATTATATTTTTTGAGTAGGCATATTTTTTCAGCTTAGTTTCTAGCTTATCGATTAAGCATTCAATATCATCAGTAGTACTTAGAGTAGTTATATTATTAAGAAGACTATGACGTGTTATATGGATCTTTGCAATATTCATACCTCCTCCTTTCTCCTAATACTAGTTACTTCCTCACCTTTTAATAAAGTTTTAACATCAAATGCTTGCTGATCAAAAAAACCATCTGGCCAAGATGATAATTCCCCTTTATTACCTATAATTATTTCATCAACTTTACTCGTATCATTTTCTACTCCAGATATATAAAATACTTTAAATTTACCTTCTTCGTAATCATTGTCTAAACGAGCACCAACTCTTATTCCATTTAGTAAATGATCACTATGAGTTTCTATTATTACCTGGACACCAGCTAGAGCCGCTCTCGCAATTAGCCGCCCTATATAGCTTTGTCCTTTTGGATGCAAGTGAGCTTCTGGATTTTCAATGATGACAAGCCCCCCTGGCTTTGTTAATAATAAAGCACAAACAATACCCAAAGAATAGCTTAATCCAAATCCCATATTGACGGGATTAGTTTTTTTTGAACCATATGCTTGAAATTGAGCATGGCTGATTTCTGCGTTGCTTACTATGGCTGAATCAAAGTTAAAATGAGGAGATATTTCAGACATCCAATTGATAATGTTACGTCGAATAGTATTTCCTTCATTTTCTTTAAGAATTCTTTTATCATTTAGTAAAAGACGTTCATTGTTGTTATCTAAGTTAGTTAACACTTCATAAATATGCTCTCCTTTAGGGCCGAGCCAATAGTTTATAGATTCATCGTTATTATTTTTAAGATATTGTCTTGGGCCAAAGCGTTCTGCTTGCAAAAACTGGAAACCGTTAGAGCTAAAATAATGTTCAGTTAGCTCTTTTGGGGAAATATCCATTTTTTTATTAAGTATATGATTCTTTAATGAATTTTGTTCCGTTACATCATCGAATCCCCAAGTGCACTCACTATTTTTGAAGTAAAGCGAGATTTTTAAGTCATCATCTGTTGCATATGCTGAAAATATATCTTTAACTGAACCAAGTTCAACTAAGTGCTTGTTAAGCTGAACTTCACTTATAAAGTTACTCTGAAAAGGAATAGCTAATGCCTGAATAGCGGTACTTTTTCCGACGGAGTTATTACCACAAAATACAGTTAAATTTCCGAGTACAAAGGATTGTTCTTTATAACACTTAAAGTTTTTAAGAGTAATTTTATTGATCATAATATATCTACCTCAGGAATAATTTTAATTTTACAACCTGTTGTTAATTCTATTATTTTTATAATAGACTCAAAACGATATTCTATTGTTACTTTTTTCCCTGTTGAAGTTGATAATGAATAGTTTAAACCTCTGTTTTTATCATTATATGCATCGCTAGACCAGTGAGCGAACTCTTCTGAATCATTTTTTATTGCACTATAGAGTTTATTTATAAGCTGAGCTTTATTTAATCTAATTAAATTTTTTTGTTTTTCATCAATGTTAGCAAAAAGAGTAACCAATACCTCAAAAAAGGTTTTACTTATAGGTTCTTGTTTTTTTGAATTGATTACTTTTTTAAAAGCATTAATTCCAAATATTTCCTTGCAGAAATTTAAACTGGATTCAAATTTACGTGTTAGTTCAACTATTTTAATCGACTCTGATTTATAATCTATTTCATTATTCTCACCGATTATTTTTTTAAAATCTTGTTTATTAATCCAGTCCATAGTAGTTGTAAGAAAATCATCATATCTATTAAAACTAAAGGATTTATAGCCAAAAATAATAAAAGCTAAAGCGCCAAGACATAGCTCTAAATCTTTTTGTCGTTTAGGATTGACTATATTATTTGTTGCAGACTTAAATGTTTTAGTTGATGCTAAGAATTTTAAGTAATATACACTATTACCAAATTTAATAGCTGAGCGAATTTCTTGGTCGCTAAGTTTAACTCCATAGGTATTTATTCTATGGAATAATTCAATTATAAACTGACTAACATATTTACTATTTGAGTTTTCATCCATGTCGATTACGTAAGCTGTAATATCAAATTCATTAATAGCTCGAGTAAATGGACGAGTAAAATCAGTGTAAATTTTTCCATTTACCTCGTATACAGGGGAGTTTTTTTCAAGTTTAAGTGCAAACTTACCTTGCATAAAATCATAGACTGTAGTTAGTCTTTGTAAACCATCAATTACTACCCAATTGTCATTTTTTCTTTCACCAAAATAGAATATAGGTAATGGTAAGCCCATTAATATTGATTCAATTAGTTTAGATTTTTTATCGTCAGCCCAAATTCGATCTTTTCTTTGATAGTCAGGCTGAATTTCTATCTCTTCATAATTTAACCGTTGGTATAGAGAGTATAAACTCGGGGTTTGCCTCCTTATATTTGGAACTAAAAGCGTAGAAATTTCGTCTTTTTCTACAGTATTTTCATTGTGGTTAGTGTCAGTGTCAGTGTCAGTGTCAGTGTCCAGATTCTCATCATCAGTAATTCCTGTGAAAGATGAGAGATTAACTAAATCAGACATGTCAAAACTGTCACTTTTGATTAGTTCAGATGTATTATCACTTATTTCATAAGTTTTATTTATAAATGATACTGTAGTTTCCTGTACTGAATTATTTATATTTTCTAGTTCTGAGAGAATTTCCCTGATTTTTGTATCAGCAAGAAAACCAGGTTCTTTAATATTCAGGTTATGAATTTCTTTTTTTAATGCATTTATGGAATCTTGAAGTTCTGAAGCGAGTAAATTTTTATTAAATAACTTGCTAGAAGAAAGGGCTTTACGTACTTTAGTTTGATCTACTCTAGGGAGTTCTTGAATCTCCCCCCAATTATGTGTTTTTACTTCTATAAAAATAAGATGCTTACGGCGTTCAAACTTAAAAAAATAAATGTATGGTAAGTTTGCAAAAATAGTTTCAGGTTGGTGTCTACTTGTATTTGAACCTTGCAAAACTTGCTCCACATTACAATAACCATCTTTTTTTAGTTTATAAAATATATCTTCTAACTCTTTGATATTTCTTTTTATTTCCCTTCCTGTATCAGTGTTTTTTACTGTGTATTTATTTGATTCATCATCAATAGATAACAAAATTATGTCTGCAGTTGAGGGCGTGATCGCTTTTAGCGGTAGGTTGATTAGTTTTTTTATATCATCAAGTAATGTTTTGAAGTTCATAAAGTACCTAGCGGTTAAAGTCAATAGTATCTATGCTAACATACTCGAGTCGAGCATGTTATGATCGCATTAGTCAGATTGGATTTTATTGTTAGATTGTTTTAAGAAAGTCTCTAATTGTTTTTGCTATAGCTTCAGCCATCAAATAGGGTACACCATTACCAACTGTTTTGAACATATCCGTTAGCGTCATTTCATTTGGAAGTTCAAACTCCTTAGGTAATGACTGTATTGCCATTGCTTCTGATATACTCAAGCGTCTATCTTGATACGGATGCAAGTGCACTTCATTATTTCCGTATGCTGCTGTTGGAGAATATCGCCATCGATGTAATCTCTTAAAGGATTTTCGACTAACGTCGCCTTCAGATATAGTTTGCATTTTTGAGAGGCCAGATCTTGGCTTAAAATGATGATTTGCATTAGCATGGTTGTTAACATTATTTAATCTGAACCAATATTCAATGGTTAATTTTAGCGCATCAAGCGGAAGTATTGGTTGCTTTAAGATACTATTAGCTGAGTAAGGCGTCGTATCTGGCCATAGCTCTTTATTAAGGATAGTTTTTTTATCAAACTTAATATGCGCATTCCAATTGAAATTTTCAGCTAGCTTATTTCTTTGGTTATGCATCATTTTTGTTTTTTTTATTCCGAATAATAGAATCCTGTCTCGATCTTGAGGAACCCCAACTTCTATTCCGTTAATCATTCTGTCAGTTAGTATGTAGCCGGAATTTTCTAATTTTGCTTTTATTTCATTATAAAAAGCAAAATGTTTTTTATTGCTTATTAAACCCTTTACGTTTTCTAAGAGGAAGAAATCAGGTTTGAATGTTACTATTATGTCAATATATGCTTCTGTTAACTTGCCTTTATCCCCGTTTCGTCCTTTATTTTTCCCAGCAACAGAAAAATCAGGACAAGGTGGACCTCCAATAAACCCCACGATGTTATCTTTTTGGGATTGCTTGATAAGTTGTTTTAAACTATTTTTTAAGGGGGCCGTAAAAAACTCTTCTATACTACCAAGATGGTATCCATACATTGGTTCAGGAATGTTCATTTTTTTTCGTGCATATCGATAAGCATCATGGAACGGTTTATGATACTCATTCACAAATCTAATATCGAAGTCTGATTTTTCAAAGCCTAAATCTAGAAAACCACAGCCCGAGAAGAACGAGAAAATGATAGGCTTTTCGCTTGGAGCGAATTGTACAGTTTTATTATTCATACCCAAGCTTTTCCTTGATACGTAAGCAGTTCAGTCAGCATTGTTATATAGCTTAATTTCGCTGAATAACCGCAAATGATAACGTACTCACTAGAGTTAACAAAGAGCTTTTTAACATACCTAGTAGTTTATTTGGTGTTGAGGGGGGCAAATGTTTGTCTATAGCAGAAGAAGATCCATAATTGATATCATCTAATGCTTCTCGAAGATTGCTCCCATGGGGAAATCTCTCTAATGAGATAATGAGCTATTGCCCTTAACGTGTCGTAATTTAATCATAAATTTAATCCTTTTCATCAAATTCAAATTCAAATTGAATGTCCTGAGTTTGAATACTTAGTCAGGACATTATCGGAAGACCAACTTGGAACCCAGAATGACTCCTAGCAGATTCTGTGTTGGTGTCTAGGGCAGTTGTGTACTTAAAATACTCTGCACCTAAAACGCACTCAATCACGTTAGGTATGGTTTAGGGAGCTGTGAATGAGTCATGGATGGGACATCGATTGGTGGATATGGAAAGTGAGCTGTCAGTAATGCTAGTGTCTTAAGATTGTAGTGGTTTAATAAATTTGGCCACCTGAATAGAGGTGATATGCTCACCTCATAACAATAAAGGTGCCTTAATGAAAAAAACGCAATTTCAGTGCAGAATTTAAACGCGAATCCGCTCAATAAGTGGTTGATCTACACTATACGGTTGCTGATGCAGCTAAAGCGATGAATATTGGTCTTTCCACCATGACTCGATGGGTAAAACAGTTACGGGACGAGCGGGCGGGAAAAACGCCAAAGGCATCCCCCATCACGCCCGAGCAAATTGAAATACGTGAATTAAAGAAAAAACTTCAACGTATTGAAATGGAAAACGAAATATTAAAAAAGGCTACCGCGCTCTTGATGTCAGACTCCCTGAACAATTTACGTTAATCGGGAAGCTCAGAACGCATTATCCCGTAACCACTCTCTGTCATGTATTTGGGGTTCGTCGCAGTAGCTATAAATACTGGAAATGCCGTTTTGTTCAGCCCGATAAAAGGCGCATAGAGTTGCGCAGCCAAGTTCAGGAGCTCCACCACCTTAGTCATGGCTTAGCAGGCGCAAGGAGTATCGCTATAATGGCAACATACAGGGGCTTCCCGATGGGGCGTTGGCTTGCGGGTAGGCTCATGAAAGAACTCGGACTTGTAAGCTGTCAGCAACCGAGGCACCGTTATAAACGCTGTGGACAAGAACATCTTGTTATCCCGAATCATCTTGAACGTCAGTTTGCGGTCACTGAGCCCAATCAGGTGTGGTGTGGCGACGTGACTTATATCTGGACTGGAAAACGTTGGGCATATCTCGCTGTTGTACTCGACTTGTTCGCTCGGAAACCCATTGGATGGGCTATGTCGTTTTCGCCTAATAGTCGGTTGACAATCAAAGCACTTGAAATGGCTTGGGAAAGACGAGGATATCCAACGAATGTCATGTTCCACAG
>UMKD01047634.1_pt1 | contig 16025 bp, 12 predicted proteins | sample 1966221 | NCBI WGS metagenome assembly UMKD01 (sample SAMEA4836167, study PRJEB28245) | human gut metagenome | biome: gut microbiome; material: fecal sample | place: Denmark | collected 2008
GGCATCCTCTTCACCGGCCTTCTCAGCATGACCGCGGCGGTGAGCCCGCTGTCGGAATCTGAGACGTTTGCCAACATGTTCTACCAGCTCTCCGGTAAGCCGGTGCTCGGATTCCTGCTCGGCGCGGGCGTTGCGTTCCTGCTGCAGAGTTCGTCGGCGACCATCGGTATTTTGCAGGCCATTGCCACGACCGGCGCGCTGACGTTCTCGTCCGTTTACGCCATCATCATCGGCGTCAACATCGGCGACTGTGTGACGACGGCCATCGTCTGCTCCATCGGCTCGAAGGCCGATGCCAAGCGCACGGGCGTGATCCATATCCTCTTCAACATCGCCGGTTCGATCCTCGTGATCGTGGGACTGATGCTGCTGCACTCGTTCGGTGTGCTCGATGCCCTGTGGGACGAGGCGCTTTCCTCCGGCGGCATCGCAAATGTGCACACGGTGTTCCGTCTTGTTTCGGCCATCGTGCTGCTGCCGGTGTGCGGCCAGTTTGAAAAGCTCTCGCGCAAGCTCGTCAAGGACGATGTGCGCCTTGGCGAAAATGTCGACCACGAGCTTTCGCTGCTCGATGAAAAGTTCTTCACCTCTCCCGCCATCGCGCTCTCGGGCGCGGGTGAGGCCATCACCACCATGGCGCGCCTTGCGCGCACAGGCGTGATGAGCGCGATGGGCGTGCTCGAGCAATACGACGCCCACACGATCGAGGTCATCAACGAGAACGAGGAGCACATCGACAAGCTCGCCGACCATGTGGACAACTACCTCATCCGCCTGTCGCCGCACGTGCCGAGCGGACACGGAAGCGACATGCTCAACTACTATATCCAGTGCTTCGGCGAGTTTGAACGTATCGGCGACCACGCCGTGAACCTAACGGAAAATGCGCAGGAGTTCCTTGACCGCAGCGCGAGCCTGTCGCCCACGGCACATCAGGAGCTCATGGTGCTGCGCGAGGTGCTCGGCGAGATTTTGGATTACACCTACAAGGCCTTTGCCGCCACGGACTACGAGGCCGCGCGCCACATCGAGCCGGTCGAGGAGGTCGTGGACGACCTTGTCGCCACGCTGCGCGCCAATCACATCCGCCGCGTGCGCGACGGGCAGTGCACGGTGTACGCGGGCCTCACGTTTCTCGATATCCTCGTCAATGTGGAGCGCATCGCCGACCAGTGCTCGAATGTCGGCGTCTTTACGCTCTCGATGTTCGATGAGCACATCATGAACAACCACCACGACTATATTCAGGCGCTGCACCAGGGCAAAGACCCGGTCTTCAACCGCGCCTATCAGGAGGCGCACGACAAGTATTTCGGCGAGCTCAAACGCATCGAACGCAGCAAGTGAACTGGGCCGGATCTCTGCGTGCCCCTGTTTTATGGAAAATAACGATCAAAGCGACTTTTACGCGCCGCGGCTTGCGTTTGCCGCGGCGCTTTGCTATAATGCAGTGCATAATAGCAGCGTGATTCTCTGCAAAGGAGCATGAAAATATGAAAGCGATTCTTGATGAAATGCTCGCGGCCCTTTCACGCGGCGAGCGTGTGGTGCTGAGCAGCATTCTGGCATCCTCGGGCTCTGTGCCGCGCGGCGCGGGCGCGAAGATGGCCGTCTTTGAAGATGATGGCCGCGTGCTCGGCACGATCGGCGGCGGCGCGGTGGAGCGGCTGAGCATCCAGCGCGCGCAGGATGCGCTCAAAAATGGCGGCAGCAACGAGCTCAAGTCCTACAACCTGCACCCGAGTGAAGTGGCCAGCACGGGCATGATCTGCGGCGGCGCGGTGACGGTCTACTTCCAGTTTTTCGCGCCCGAGCAGGCGGCGGATATCGCGGTGCTCAAGCGCTGGCGCGAAATGCTCGACAAAGATGTCGACCTATGGCTGCTGCTGTCTCTCGACGGCGACGGCGTGAACGAGTTCCATGTTGTCACGCGCGAGGAGATCCCGCAGGACAAGGTAGACTATTTCTCCGCCAAGGCTGTGTGGAAGAACGGCATTTATGTCGAGCCGCTGTGCCACGCGGGCAGCGTGTATATCTTCGGCGGCGGCCATGTGGGCCGCGCGCTCGTGCCGGTGCTGGCGATGGTGGGCTTCCGCGTGGTGATGTACGACAACCGCGAGGAGCTTGCGAAGAAAGAAAACTATCCCATGGCGAGCGAGGTCATCTTCGGCAGCTTTTCCGATATTTCCGGCAAGGTGGCGCTCACGGCGAACGACTATGCCGTCGTGATGACGCCGGGCCATCAGGCGGACTATGAGATCCTCTCCCAGGTGCTGGGGAGCGATGCGACCTATATCGGCTGCATCGGCAGCCGCACAAAGGTCGCCAAGACGCGTGAGCGCCTCAAGTGTGACGGCTATACCGAAGAGGACATCGCGCGCGTCCACGCGCCCATCGGCCTTCCGATTCTGGCTGAGACGCCGGAGGAGATCGCCATCAGCATCGCGGCGGAGATGATCGAGCACCGCGCGCGCCTCGCCGGACAGCGGCACTGAGGGTGCGTATATGCAGATCGCACCGCTTTTGCACGTCGGCCGCGGCGTGACGGCCATCATCGGCGGCGGCGGAAAGACGACGCTGATGGAAACGCTCGCCGGGGAGCTTTCGAAAAAGGGTAAGGTCATTATCACGACCACAACGCACATCTGCCGTCCGAAGCAGTATGAAACGCTGCTGGATGCGGACGAGGCCGCCGTTTCGGCGGCATTGGAGCGGTCGGGCATCGTCTGTGTTGCCTCGCAGGCGGAGAGCGGCAAGCTCTGCGCGCCGTGGCTCTCAATGGGCACGCTGGCGCAGCTTGCGGATTTTGTGCTTGTCGAGGCGGACGGTGCCAAGCGCCTGCCGCTCAAGGCGCACGCTTCCCATGAGCCGGTGATCCCGGAGGAGGCGCAGCGTGTCATCATGGTCATCGGCATCGACGGCGTCGGCAAAACCATCCGCGAGACCTGCCACCGCAGCGCGCTCTACGCGCAGCTCGCGGGCGTGGATGAGGAGACGGTCGTCACGCCGCAGCTCGCCGCGCGCGTCGTCAACGCCGAGGGTTACGGCGACCGCGTTTATATCAACAAGGTGGAGTCTGCCGCCGATTATGAAGCGGCGCAGGCCATGGCAAATGAATTTTCCTGCCCGGTCATCGCGGGCAGTCTGCATCAGGGGGTATATGTATGCTTGCATTGATTCGCGGCGCAGGAGACATCGCGAGCGGCGCGGCCATGAGATTGTGGCGCTGCGGGATCGACGTGGTGATGACCGACCTCGCCCGCCCGACGGCCATCCGCCGCACGGTGGCGTTTTCCGATGCCATCGTCCACGGGGAAACGACGGTCGAGGGCCTGCGCGCCGTGCGCGCGGAGAATGCCGCGGAGGCGAAAAAGCTGCTACGCGAGGGCGTGCTGCCCGTTTTGGCTGACCCTGAGTGCGCCTGCCGCGAGGAGCTCGCGCCGGACGCGCTCGTGGACGCGATACTCGCTAAGCGCAACCTCGGCACGATGATCACGGACGCGCCAATCGTCGTGGGCGTCGGCCCCGGCTTCACGGCGGGGGAGGACTGCCACGCGGTCGTCGAGACGATGCGCGGCCACACGCTGGGGCGCGTCATTTACTCCGGCAGCGCGCTGCCGAACACGAACATTCCGGGCCTCATCGGCGGTTTTGCGGGCGAGCGCGTGCTGCGCGCGCCGTGCGACGGCATTTTCACCGCCGTCCACCGCATCGGCGACACGGTCGAGGAGGGCGAGACCATCGGTTTTGTCGAGGGTCAGCCGATGAAGTGCACCATCAGCGGTGTGCTGCGCGGCGTGCTGGACGATGGCGTGCCCGTCAAGAAGGGGATGAAGTCCGGCGATGTCGACCCGCGCTGCAAGCCGGAATACTGCACGACGATCTCGGACAAGGCCCTCGCCGTCGGCGGGGGAGTGGTCGAAGCGGTGCTGTATTTGAGCGCCAAGGCGCAGGGAAGAAGATAAGGTCCCCACACCGTGTGGGGACGCGGGAAAGGGGGCCATTCTCTCACGTGAGAGAATGGCCCCCTTACACCCCCAAGAGAACGCAAGGGGCTCTGCCCCTTGCCCCCGCCATTGCGAGATTTGGGCTTGAAGAGCTGCGCAGCCTGCGGAATCGAGTGCCTGCTATTTTTTGTATCTAAACGACTTGACTATCTCCTATCTTCGCTGTCGCTTTGCCTGCGATTTGTTACTCTTTAGCAATCTCCGTCTACTTTGGATTTTGGCAGACTTGTTGGTGCCTGCCAGGGCGGCATTGCTTCGCTCGCCGCATCTCAAATAGGAAAAACGACCGCGTCAGCGGTCGTTTTTATATGAATAAGTCATCGTATGGTTTTCCAAGGGCTTGGTGCAGGGCTTTCATTTCGTCAGGATAAATGTGGCGTTGACCGACTTCAATTTTAGCGAGGGCGCTTCGCGTCAGGTCGCAGCCGAGCACTTGGAGCTTGGCGGAGAGCTGTTCCTGCGTCAGGTAATTGCCTTTTCTGATTTTCGCAAGATGTGCGCCGAGACGCTTTGAGTATTCGTAGTCCAAGCCCAACACCTCCTGCACTGATTTAGCGCATTTCGGTATTGAGTTTATCCGCAAAGTTCGTTATAATTGCACTATATCAGTGCAAAATAAAATTTTTGTTGCGGAAAGGAAAAGACGATGGAAAACTATCAGAAGATGTACTCGACCCTGATCAACGCTATCACCGATGCACTCGCTCAGATTGAGAACCAAAACTACAGCGACGCAAAATCCACACTCATCGCCGCCCAGCAAAAAGCAGAAGAAATGTATATCACAGCACAGAACTGAAATAGAAGCAGCCCTGAGCGGCGAGCGAAGCAATGCCGCACCGTCAGAAGCGCGGGGAGGATAATCCAAAAAGGAGGGGCGAGGCCCCTCCCTTTTGGTCGTTAGGGGGTGCAGGGGGCGAAATCGAAACGCCCCCTGCCTTTCTCTTGGGGGATTCAAAGGGGGAGATTCTCTTTTGAAAGAGAATCTCCCCCTTTGCCCCGTGCAGCGCCGCTGGCGCTGCCATCCTTATTGATGTTTATAAATCCGCCGATTGTCGAGCGCGAAGACACGCTGGCTGAATTCGCCCGCTTTGAGCGGCGCGAGCACCTCGCGGTAGATCTCCATGCGGCTGTCGATCTGGTCGACGAGCGACAAAAGCTCTGCCTCCGCGCACTGGGGCAGCACCGCCGCGCCGAATTCCGGTTGGCCGTGATGCGAGAGAATCAGGTGCTCCAAAAGCGTTGCCTTTTCCTCGGGCAGGTCGAGCTCGGCGGCAATCGCCGCGACCTCCTGCGCGCCCATGACGAGGTGGCCGAGGAGCTGGCCCTTCGTCGAGTAATCCGTCACAAGGCCGAGCTCGGAGAACGTGAACTCCTGCTCCTTGGCGAAGTCGTGCAGCAGCGTGCCGGTGAGAAGCAGGCTGCGATTCACAGTGTCCGCGTACTGCGCGGACAGAAAATCGGCAAGGCGCAGCATGTTGAGCGTGTGCATCAGAAGGCCGGACAAAAAGCCGTGGTGAACGCTCTTGGCGGCGGGAATGGTGCGGAACGCTGCCTCGTGGCGGCGCAGCATTTCCTCGCACACGGCACGGTAGTCTGCGTCCTCGATGGTCGAAACGAGTGCCTTGACCTCGTCATAACCCGCCTCGCGGTCGATGGGCGCGACGCTCACGAGCTTTGAGACGTCGACGCGGTCATTGTCCTCGGCGAGGCGCAGCTTGTCGACCGTGAGCTGCGGCATACCGCGGTAGTCCGATACGCTCCCACGCACCTTGAGCACCTTGCCTACGTCGCGCTCGCCGATGGGGCCGCTGTAGTCCCAGACCTTTGCTTCAATCGTGCCGCTCGTGTCGGCGAGCACTGCGCTCAAAAACGGCTTGCCGCTGGCTGTCACCTTGGCAAAGGCGGCCTTGAGCAGATAAAAGCCTTCCACGTCCATACCGCGCTGCATCTGCGCGATGGAAAGACCAACTTCCATGATAAAAACCTCTTTCTGCCCGCGCGCAGCGGGCGAATCTTTCTTCTTTCGTTAACGAACAGCATTATAGCATGCCTGCGCGGAAAGCGCACGAAAAATTTAGTGTGCAGCCTTTTCCCTCTGCGCACGCTCGAGCCAGTCTTTTCCCTCGGTGAAGCGTGCAACAAGGAACGACACGACGTAGTCGCCAGCGGAATTGATCATCGTCGCGGGTGGGTCGACAAGGTTGCCGATCGTCACAGCGATGGGGTAGGCAATGGCCATCTGCGCGGGGAAGAAGAGCGTACAGATGATGTACTCGCCGATGTACCCGCCGCCGGGGATGCCGCTCATCGCGACCGAGCTGAACACGGCGACGAGCAGAATTTTGACGATGAGCCCCGCGCCCTCAAACGGGATGCCGAACACGCCGAAGAGGAACGCGATCTTCAGCACGCAGCTGAAGCACGAGCCGTCCATGTGCATCGTCGCGCCCAGCGGCAGGACGAGGTCGGAGATGTCACGCGGCACGCCGCTGTCTTCCGCGGCCTCTAAATTTGTCGGGATCGTCGCGACGGACGAGCAGGTGCCGAGCGCCGTGACCGCAGGGCGCAGGATGTGCCGCCGCATGACGCGCACGCCCTCCTTTCCGCCGCCGAGATAGGCGTAGAGCGGAAACGCGGCAAGCGCGTAGACAAAGCAGAGCGGATAGTAGACGAGCATCGCGCGGCCATAGGCCGCGGTGATCTGCGCACCGTAGGTCGCGACGAGCGAGGCAAAGAAGCCGAAGAACGCGACGGGCGCGTAGTAGGAGATGAGCGAGACGACCTTCAAAAGGCAGTTCGTCATGTCCTGCAGGACTTTTGCCGTCAGGCAGTCCGCGCCGCCGCTCAAATTGACGCCAAAGCCGATGAGGATGGAGAAGACGATGAGCGGCAGCATCGCGCGGCGGGACAGCAGCGCCGCGAAATCCTCGACCGTGAAGAAGTTGACGAGCAGCTGTGCGACGCTCGCCTGTTCATCGACCGTGCCCGCCGCCGCGTCCGCCCACGGCTCGAGAACCGGGGGATAGAGGCGCATCGCAAAGAGCATGATGACTGCGGCGATAAGGCCCGTGACGATGAAGACCAAAAGCGTCGTGCCCATGATCTTCCCCGCGCGCTTCGGGCTTTTCATGCAGGCGATGGAGCTACTCAGCGAGCAGAACACGAGCGGCACGACGATGCAGAACATCAGGTTAATGAAGATCGTGCCGAGCGGGGCGAGACACGTCGCCCCCGGCCACAGCGCGCCCAGCACGCATCCGAGTACGATGGCGAGCAGCATCGCGCTCAGAAAGCCGTAGGTGCGGAAAAAGGAACGAGACATAGAATTCCTCCCTTAAAAATTGCGTTCAACACAATATAGCGGGAGGACTTGGACGATATGCGAACTCAAAAAAGGACACATCCGTACGGATGTGTCCTTTTTTTGAGTTATTCAAGCTCGAATGCGCCGGTGTAGAGTTGGTAATAGGTTCCTTTTTCCGCAATCAGCTTTTCATGGCTGCCGCGTTCGATGATGCGGCCGTGGTCGAGGACCATGATGACATCGGAATTCTTGACGGTGGACAGGCGGTGGGCGATGACGAACACCGTGCGGCCCTCCATCAGCTGATCCATGCCGCGCTGGACGATGGCCTCGGTGCGCGTGTCGATGGACGAGGTCGCCTCGTCGAGGATCATGACCGGCGGGTCGGCGACCGCCGCGCGGGCGATGGAGATGAGCTGGCGCTGACCCTGCGAGAGGTTTGCGCCGTTGTTGGCGAGCTCCGTCGCGTAGCCCTGCGGAAGGCGCGTAATGAAATCGTCCGCGCCGGCGAGCTTTGCCGCGGCGATGCACTCTTCATCCGTCGCGTTGAGTTTACCATAACGGATGTTGTCCATCACCGTGCCGGTGAAGAGGTTGACATCCTGCAGGACGATGCCGAGCGAGCGGCGCAGGTCGGCCTTTTTGATCTTGCTGACGTCGATGCCGTCGTAGAGAATCTGGCCGTCGGCAATGTCGTAAAAGCGGTTGATGAGGTTCGTGATGGTCGTCTTGCCCGCGCCGGTCGCGCCGACAAAGGCGACCTTCTGACCGGGCTCCGCGTAGACGGAGACGTCGTGCAGGACCTCTTTGTTCGGCTCGTAGCCGAAGTCCACGTCGATGAGGCGCACGTCGCCGCGCAGCTCGCGGTAAGAGGCCTTACCGTTGTCGTTCGGGTTCTTCCACGCCCAGTGGCCGGTGTGATGGTCGCTCTTGGTGATCGTGCCGTCGGGGGCGATGTCCGCGTCGACGAGCGTGACGAAGCCGTCGTCCGTCTCGGCCTTTTCATCGATGAGGGAGAAGACGCGCTGCGCGCCTGCGCCCGCCATGACGATGGAATTGATCTGCTGGGAGAGTTGGTTGATGTTGCCCGTGAACTGCTTGGTCATGTTGAGGAACGGGACGAGAATGGAGATATCCAGCGCCTTGCCGGAAAGGCTCAGGTTCGGAACGCCGATAAGCAGCAGCACGCCGCCCACGAGCGCCAGAGCCACATAGAGGAAGTTGCCGATGTTGCCGATGATGGGGCCGAGCACGCTGGCATAGGCGTGGGCGCGGTAGCTGTCTTCAAAGAGGGCGTCGTTGATCTTGTCGAACTCCTCAATGGAGCGCTGCTCGTGGCAGAAGACCTTGACGACCTTCTGGCCGGTCATCGTCTCCTGAATATAGCCCTCGGTTTTGGCGACGGCCTGCTGCTGGCGCAGGAAGAATTTGGCGCTGCCGCCGCCGACGCGCTTGGTGACGACGATCATCAGAATCACGCCGAGCACCGAAATGAGCGTCAGCCAGATGCTGAAATAGAGCATAATGCCGAACACGGCCAGCACGATCGCGCCAGACTGGATGAAGGCGGGGATGGCTTCGGACACGAGCTGGCGCAACGTGTCGATATCGTTGGTGTAGAAGCTCATGATATCGCCGTGCTGGTGGGTGTCGAAGTAGCGGATGGGAAGATCCTGCATGCCGCCGAACATCTCCTGACGGAGCTTGTCGAGAAAGCCCTGCGTCATATAGGCCATGAGCTGCTTGTAGACCAGGATCGCGATGATCGAGAGCACATAGAGCGAGATGAGCAGCGACAGGATGGGGATGAGCTCTGCTTTGGCGGAGACCCAGTCGCGCGAGACGTACCACTTTTCGATGACCTGAATGACATTCTGCACGAAAAGCGACGGGATCGACGTGACGATGGCCGAGAACAGGATGCACGCGAACGTGACGGGCGCGAGCACAGGATAGTAGGAAAAGAGCTTTTTCACCGTGCGCTTAAGCATGGCGAGGTTCGCCGCGCCGTCGTTTGGGCGGCGGGAATTCTTGGGATCACGCTTCATCCTGCTCACCTCCGTTCGTCTGGGATTCGTAGACCTCGCGGTAAATTTCACTCGAAGCGAGGAGCTGATCGTGCGTGCCCATGTCCGCAATATGGCCGTTGTCCATCACGAGAATGAGGTCGGCATCCTGCACGGACGCGACGCGCTGGGCAATGATGATCTTCGTCGTCTCGGGGATATAGGTGCGGAAGCCCTCGCGGATCAGCGCGTCGGTGCGCGTGTCGACCGCGGAGGTCGAGTCGTCGAGGATCAGAATCTTCGGCTTTTTGAGAAGCGCCCGGGCGATGCAGAGACGCTGCTTCTGTCCGCCGGAGACGTTCGAGCCGCCCTGCTCGATATAGGTGTCATACCCGTCGGGGAAGGAGCGGACGAATTCGTCCGCCTGCGCGAGCCTGCACGCCTCGATCATCTCGTCGTCGGTGGCGTTTTCGTTGCCCCAGCGCAGGTTATCCTTGACCGTGCCGGAAAACAGCACATTCTTTTGCAGCACGACGCTGACCGCGCCGCGCAGCGCCTCAAGGTCGTATTCGCGCACATCTCTGCCGCCGACCTTGACGCAGCCCTCGCTCACATCGTAAAGGCGCGGGATGAGCTGCACGAGGGTCGACTTGCTCGAGCCCGTACCGCCGAGGATGCCGACGGTCATGCCTGAGTCGATGTGCAGGTTGATGTCCTGCAGCGCGAATTTCTTCGCCTGTGCGGAGTACTTGAAGCTGACGTTTTCAAAGTCGATGGAGCCGTCCTTCACGTCCATCGCGGGAGATGCGGGATCGGTGAGCGCGGGCTCTTCCTCGAGTACCTCGCAGATACGGACGAAGGACTCATACGACATCGTCATCATCACGTAGATCATCGAGATCATCATCAGCGACATTAAGATCTGCATGCCGTAGGTCAGCATGGCCGAGAGCTGGCCAACGTCGATGGTCGTGCCGCCGTTCGTGATGATGATCCGCGAGCCGACAAATAGCACGAAGATCATGTTGAAGTATACGCAGAACTGCATCAGCGGCGCGTTGAGCGCGACGACGCGCTCGGCGAAGGTGAAGTCCTTGGCGATATCGTGCGAGGCCGCGGCGAACTTCTGCTTTTCATACCCTTCGCGGGCAAAGCCCTTGACCACGCGCATCGCGCGCACATTTTCCTCGACCGATTCATTGAGCTTATCGTACTTGCGGAACACCGCGCGGAACGCGGGCATTGCCTTACGTGCGATCAGAAGAAGTCCGATTACCAGCACGGGAATGATAATGAGGAATGTCGTCGCCAGCGCGCCGCCCATGATATAGGCCATGATGACGGCGAAGAGAAACATCAGCGGTGCGCGTACCGCGATGCGGATGCACATCATAAAGGACATCTGCACATTGTTGATATCGGTCGTCATGCGCGTGACGAGCGAGGCGGAGGAGAATTTGTCGATATTTTCAAACGCGAAGCTCTGCACGCGGGTGAAAACATCGTGGCGGACGTTTTTGGCAAAGCCGGCGCTCGCGCGCGAGCCGTAAAGCCCGCCGAGCGCGCCGCAGCCGAGCGACACGAGCGACATCAGGATGAGCCCAAGGCCCACGCGCACAACGCCGCTGAGCTCCGCGCCGCCCTTGATCTCATTGACGAGATTGGCGGTGAAAAACGGGATCAGCACTTCGATCGCGACCTCGCCGACCATGCACAAGAGCGTCAGGATCGTGGGCTTTTTATACTCGCGGATGCAGCCCATGAAGCGATGGATCATATTCATCGGCAGTGGCCTCCTTTCTTAGTTTGTGGGGGACAGTCGGGCAGCTTGCCCTGCTCGATCATGCGCTTGCGTTTGGCCTCAAAGGTGTCGTGGATGGTGCGAAGCGCCGTGCAGAAGGTCTCGCGCTCTTCGCCTTCGAGCTGGTCGAAAAACGCGCGGAACTCCGCCGCATCCTTCTCTAAAAAGCTCGCCACGTATTCGTCGGCCTTCTCAGTCGCCCGCAGGCGGATGACGCGGCGGTCGTCGGGGTCGCTCAGCCGCTCGGCAAAGCCGCCCTCGACCAGCTTGTCGACGAGCTTGCTCATCTGCTGCTTGGGCATGCGGGCAAAGTTTGCAAGCTCTGTCATCGTCATCGTGCGGCCGCTGCGGCGCATCGACTGGATGCAGTAGTACATGTCAAGGCTGACGCCGTCGTTCAGCATGCGCTTGAACGGACGGGCAAACCAGTAGTGCCACGCGGGGATCGTGTCGAGCAGCAGCTTCTGGATCTCGTTGGTCTGCATGTGGTTCTCCTTTCTTGAAAATACTTAGATAGTCAACTTAAATTGACTATCACTTTGAATTGACAGTGCTTAGGATACAACAATTAAAAACGAATTGCAAGAGGAAAATGCGCAAAAAGAGCGCAAAAAAACGGCAGCTTTTCACTGCCGTTTTAGGAAAATATGAATGAGGAATGCCGCGCGATAAGTCTGTAAGAGGTCGGTTTGGCGCCCTCAGCGATAAGTTTGTAATAAGAGGGTGGTTTGGATCCCTCAGGAGGTGAAAAGGGAAACGAGACAGTGCTCGTCTTACCATCCACGGCGCTTTCGACCGTTAGGGTCTGCGCAGCCGCGTCCAGATGGCTGACGGCGCATGCGTCCGCGCTTTCGACGCGGATGGTTTTGTCGCCGTTGCGGCAATAATGCTCCGTGAAGTGCATTTCCTTGCCGCAGGTAAAGGCGGTGTAGCTGACTTCCGTACAGGCGTCCGCCGCAAAAACGGGGACGAGCAGCGCAAGCGAAAGGACCAGTGACAACAACAGGGAAGGGAGCCGTTTCATGGTATCGTCCTCCTATGCTGATTTTTGATCGCTGACGGGAATGCTTACATCAACAGCATGGCATAAAGACAGGAAAATGGCAAGAAAAATTTGAATTCCACAAAAAATCCGGCACTTTGACAAAAATGAAGGCCAAAAATGAGCCAGAGTCACGAGCAAGGCCCGCGCCGGAAAAGACGGCGCGGGCCTTCTGTTATTGCTTGAGTTTTACATTGTTTCTGATCGTGCGCTCACTTCTGGGGCGGTTCGTCAGGCTTTGCAGCACGGCGCTGATCTGTCCCTCGGCGGCTTCGACCTCGGCATGGAACGCGCGGGCGGAGACGCGCAGCGCCCCGTGACCGAGGATGATGACCTGCTCGGGGCCGTCGGACGTCGCGACGCGCACGCGCCGCTCGCGGCGCAGCTCGTAGGTCGCGCGCTCGATGTAGGTGTCGGCAGTCTCGGCCTCCTTGGTGTAGACGACCTTGACACCGTGCACCGTCTGCACGCTGCCGGGGTTGCCCTTGACCTTGTAGGCGTCGAACACGACGATGACGCGGCATTTGCGAAAGCCCTGATAGTTGGCGAGAATGTCGATCAGCGCGCCGCGCGCCGCGGCGACATCCTGCGCGGCAAGCCGCTGCAGCTCGTCCCACGCGAAGATGATGTTGTAGCCGTCGACGAGCAGATATTCCGTGTCCTCTGAGTGGATCGTGACGTCGTAGTGATCGGCGAGCGAGGTGCGCGCGGGCTTTTTGCTCGGTTCGAACGCGCGGCGCTCGACCTTGCCGTATGTGCGCTCGAAAATGTCCTGCAATTCCTTGTCCTCGGCATATGCGCCGCCTGCGCCGACGCCGCGTCGGGGAAGCGGCGCGGGCGCTTCTTCGACGGCCTCTTCACCGAGGCGGATGCCGCTGTCGCAGTGAACATGCGCGGGAACTTCATTCCACGGGACTGTGATGCTGCCGCCGTGGTCGCAGAAGACGGAGGACGCGGGATTATCCGTGTCGCGCTCGGCGTCGTAGCCAAGGGACGCGACGATCTCGTCCTGATTTTGGCAGGCCTCATACCCGCGCACGGCGCAGGAGAGCTGTCCGCGGCCGCGGGTGTAGGCCGCGACGTCGGCAAAGTAGTCGCGCAGCGTGCGCACCGGCGCATAGCCCGTGAGTACGGCGTTTTCCTCCTCGTTCTGCGGCGGTTCGACGGTGCCGCCCATGTTCTGGAGGTCGGTCATCGCGCGGCCGACGCACTCGGCGGGCACCTCGAGACGGAAGTCGTAATACGGCTCGAGCAGCACATTTTCCGCCTGCATCAAGCCCTGCCGCACGGCACGGTACGTCGCTTGACGGAAGTCGCCGCCCTCGGTGTGCTTCAGATGCGCGCGGCCCGCGACAAGTGTGAACTTCACATCCGTCAACGGTGAGCCGGTCAGCACGCCCGCGTGCTCGCGCTCTAAAAGATGGGTGAAAATCAGCCGCTGCCAGTTGAGGTCGAGCGCGTCCGTCGGCACGTTTGACGCAAGCTGGATGCCCGCCCCGCGCGGAAGCGGCTCTATTAGAAGCTGTACTTCCGCATAGTGGCGCAGGGGCTCGAAATGTCCCATGCCGAGGACGGGGGCGGCGATGGTCTCGCGATAGACGATGCTGCCCTCGCCGAAGGTCACGTCGAGGCCGAAGCGGTCGAGGATGCGGCGGCGCAGAATTTCGAGCTGAATTTTGCCCATGAGCTGCACGTGGATCTGCCCGTAGCGCTCGTCCCAGACGATGCGCAGCATCGGGTCCTCTTCTTCAAGCTCGCGGAGCTTTATAAGCGCGCTGTGCGCGTCCGAACCGTCGGGTAGGATGAGCTGATAGGTCAAAACCGGCTGCAAAAGCGGGGCGGACGCCTCCGCCTCCGCGCCGAGGCCGAGACCAACATAGCTGTGGCTGAGGCCCGTGACGGCGACGACGCTGCCCGCGCCCGCCTCTTCGAGCGCGCGGAATTTGACGCCGGAGTAAAGCCGCAGCTGATCGGCCTTTTCATTGTAGTCCTGATTCTGCGCGCGATAGGTGAGAGGTGCCTTCACGCGCAGCGCGCCGCCTGTGACCTTGAGCCACGTGAGCCGCGCGCCCTGCGCGTCGCGCGAGATCTTGAAGACCTTTGCGCCGAATTCCTTCGGATAGACCGGCTCGCGCGTGAAGCACGCGAGCGCGGTGAGAAAGTCCTCCACGCCGTCCAGCTTGAGCGCCGAACCGAAAAAGCAGGGGAAGACCTTGCGGTTTTTGACCATCTCAGCAATCAGAGCGTCGTCGATTTTTCCACGCTCCAAAAGCTGCTCGAGCGCCGCCTCGTCGCAGAGGGCGAGCGCTTCGTCGCGCGTTTCCTGCGATGCGGAGAAATCGATGCATTCCGCGCTCAGTGTCGCCGTGAGCTGGCGCAGAAGCGCGTCCTTGTCCGCGCCCGCCAAGTCCATCTTGTTGATGAAAAGAAACGTCGGCACCTCGTAGCGCGTGAGCAGGCGCCAGAGCGTTCGCGTGTGGCTCTGCACGCCGTCGCTGCCGCTGATGACGAGCACTGCGTAGTCGAGCACCGATAGCGTGCGCTCCATCTCGGCGGAGAAATCGACGTGGCCCGGCGTGTCAAGCAGCGTGAACTCCTTATCGCCCGCAAACAGCATTGCCTGCTTGGAAAAGATCGTGATGCCGCGCTCGCGCTCGAGCGCGTCGGTGTCGAGGAAGGCGTCGCCGTGGTCGACGCGGCCGAGCTTCCGCAGTGCGCCGGAGGCGTATAAAAGCCCCTCGGACAGGGTCGTTTTTCCCGAGTCGACGTGGGCGAGAATGCCGAGCGTGACCTTCTGCATGGCGCACCTCCTTTGTGAAAATCTGATTTACGAAAAGTGCCGGAATACCAAAACGAGCGCATCGCGGAGCGATGCGCTCTGAAATTTGGGAAATGGAGTGTGTTGACAAAAAAGATGCACGAGCAAAGTCTTGTGTCGCAAGGGTTTGCGGGCTTTTGAGGCTCGATTTTCCGTTTTGCAATTCGAACCCCCAGCATCTTGTGATGACAGATGAATGATCTGCAAATGTGTGCGTGAATCTGTAGATTAAGTATACGTGAAAATACATAAAACGTCAATTCCAATGGACCAATTTTACGAGCCTTTTTTCTGCTTTTTTTACCGGATGTTAATTTCCCCACAAGTGGCTCAACACCCGCTCAAATCATCGTGTGGGGGTGGTTACCTTGGGGTGCCTGAAAAAGCGCACACGGCGGCTCACAGGGGCGAACACGGTGGGGACGGGTGGAGCCGCCCACCGCGGGGCGGCTCTGTTATAGGGAGCGCTCAGTTTGTCGGCTCCATCCATGCCTGCTTTTCCTTCGGTGCCTGCACGATTCAGTCCAGAAGGTTTTGGCTTTCCTCCAACCACTTTGCCATTTCGAACATCTTTGTTCTGGCTTGCATACTGTCCATGCGCAGGCTCGTTTCGAACAGGTCCCAGATGTTGTCCAGCGTTTCCAAGCCGATGGCATTCATCGGGAGTTCATCCTCCGGCAACACATGCGCTACCGTGCCACCTTCGCCTGCGGCGCGGATCGCATTCAGCTCACGATCCAGAAGCGAGATGACCTCCTGCGTGTCACCCACGGGGATGTCCCACGCTGTGCCAATGAGGAAGATGCACTCTATGGGGCTGCACATTGAAGCTGGGATGGAACATCAGCAGTGCCAGTCCCTCTTTTGCAATGTTCATTTGAAGATCCTTTGCGCTATCAATCGTCATGTTTGTTTCCTCCTGTTTTTTGTTTTGGGCGTAGCCCGCGTCAACACAATGGCATAACGTAGTCGGGAAAGCTATTCTTGAACCCGGACAAAGATTTAAGGCGGCGCGGCTCCGAGGTGCAAATGATAACTTTCTGA